>Ga0310122_10000033_pt1 | contig 100456 bp, 75 predicted proteins | sample CB6_Bottom_1051__FD_203503 | JGI IMG/M metagenome (GOLD analysis project Ga0310122, IMG submission 203503) | Marine microbial communities from Western Arctic Ocean, Canada - CB6_Bottom_1051 | ecosystem: Environmental > Aquatic > Marine > Oceanic | place: Canada: Western Arctic Ocean... | reverse complement strand
TCAAATCTTTTGCTTTGTTCAATTGGTAAGCAGCAGCTTCAGAATTAGCACTGTCTGTTCCGCCGTTGTACAAGTTATATCGCATTCTTAGCATCGCGAGCGTTTCTTGACTTGAGCCTTCATCGCCACCTGCATCGTCACGCCATGACTGTGATGCCTCAATGGAGAAGGTAGGGTAGTTCACACCTTTCGATTGTTTGTATTGGAAGTGCGCAGCGTCAACATCAGCTGCCGCGATTTTGATCACGGGGTGTTTGTCTAAGGCATCAACAATGGCGTCTGTTAACGACAAAGGAATTCTAGAAATATCGGCTCTTGGGTAAATCAAACCTAGGGGTTCTTGACCCACCACACGTCTAAATTGGGTATGTGTATCGATCAAGTTATTCTGTGCAGCCAATAAGTTACCATGAGCTTTTGCAATCCTAGCTTCTACTTGCGACACATCCGCTGTTGAACCTATACCAGAATTAGCTCGTTTCTTAATATCTTTATAGATTTTTTTGTGTATTGAAAGATTACTTTCTGACAGTGCCAACACCTCAGTGGCTTTTACTGCGTCTAAATAGATCTGGGTGACCTCTAGCGCTTTGTCTTCGGCATCCGCTAACAGTTGTAAGCGAACCGATTCTGCTTCTGCGGCAGTACGATCAATGTCATTTAGAGTTGATGAACCATCCCACAGCAATTGCGTGAGGGAAATCGTCGCTTCCTTTCTTGTAAGGTCTGTATCTGGGCCGTTGTTCGGTGCAGGGTTTATGCCTTCGTAACCAATACCTGCATCAAGGTCGATACTCGGTCGGTAAGCACCACCAGCAGCGTCATTTCGTTTTTTGACGCTCACATACTCGTTAAAGATGCTTTTAATCTCAGGATTGGTCGCCAAAGTGATAGCAACAGATTGTTCCAAAGTTTGAGAGGCGACTGGGGCCGCTGCAATGAAGCAGCATACTATGGATAACTTAAACAATTTCAAAGTAGCTCTCCTTCTACTTTTATATGTTTCGATCAATCTCGTAGCAGTATTTTCTGCTTTATTGAGACACAGACTGTATTAAAGAAGCTTAGGACATCTGTAAAAAAATGCGAAGTTTGTTTGTTTTTTTTTGATGGTAAGTCGCTATTGCTATTGACTAATTTAAAAATAGTCATATGCACACTTTCATTAGTGAGTTGATTATCAATAGTGTCGATACTAAATTTACTGTATGCGACAGCCATAACGCAGAGCTGGGAGTGAGCTAGCGTGTGGCTTGTTCTGGGTAGAGGAAGTGGGAACTTAGCTATGGGAAACTTCAACCTAAACATACTAGGCCTTGCTAGCGGTAGTGTTGTGCTAGACGCTCAAGGCCAAGTTAGACGTTTGTCTCCGGGCGAACAACCAGCTGCCAGTGATGTGGTCATCAGTGTTGATACTAGTGATGCCAATGTGCCGAGTGTTTCTGCACGATTTGTGGATAACCAGGGCCAACAAAATGTGCTAGATACTGATGATGCTATCGCTCAAGTACAACGTGCTATCGAAGAAGGATTTGATCCAACGGAATTAGGAGATGAGTTTGATACAGCGGCGGGTGAGCAAGGCTCAAGTTTAACAAACAGCGGTAGGATTGAACGTACCGGGGCTGAAACTCAAGCTGCGACAAACTTTGAAACTGACGGACTTGAGTCTCAAGGGTTATCAGAAACTCAAAGTATTGCTCTTTTTGACATCATAGCTTTTGCGCTTGTGTCAGGCGAAACTAACGTTATTGAGTTTGAGCAGGATGAACCAATTGAAACCGGTGGCGCCTTAACCAGCGACGACCCGGACGTTACCTTTATTGGCAAAGAGGTCGCTGGAGACAATGACCTCGGTACCTTTGTCGTCAATGAGGATGGTACTTGGACCTTCGTAGCCAACAGTCCTTATGATGAACTTGCTGACGGAGAGCAAATTCAAGATACAACCACAGTACAAACTTCTGATGGAGATGAGCAAGTCATTACAGTCACAATTATTGGTACTGATGATGCGGCTGTAGCTACTGATGATTCAGGCAGTGTGACTGAGGACATTGATGTCGATGACATCACCAACCAATTAGTGACGTCTGGTCAGATCGTGATTACAGACGTAGATAGCGACACTCCTACCTTTTCAGCTGATGGTGAGTTTAACCTCGTAGGTTCAACACACGACTCACAACTTGGCGTATTGAGCATCGAACCTGATGGCGCTTGGACTTACGTAGTCAATAACGATGACGTGCAGTACCTAGACGACGATGAATTTGTAACAGAGGTTTATACCGTTACAGCCAGTGACGGTACCACCAGTGAAGTGACCATCACCATTAACGGTGCTGATGATCCATCCGAAATTACTGTCGGGGAAGGTGACTCAGACATGGGTGAGGTGACGGAAGATGTCGATGTTGATCCGGAGAGTAACGACTTGATGGCGACGGGAACACTGACGATTACCGATGTTGATGCTAACGATGTCGCAGCTTTTCAACCTAACGGAACGTTTAATCCAGAAGGTTCGACCAATGATACCGCGTTGGGTATGTTGACCATTACCGACGATGGCGAATGGACTTATGTCGTAGACAACGACAACGTGCAATATCTCGATGACGATGAGTTTGTCACCGAGGTTTACACTGTTACTGCCATTGACGGAACCACAAGTGAAGTGACCATCACCATTAACGGTGCTGATGATCCATCTGAGATCACCGTTGGCGAAGGTGACTCTGATATGGGTGAGGTGACGGAAGATGTCGATGTTGACCAAGAAAGCAACAACTTAACAACCTCCGGAACGCTAACCATCACCGATGTAGACGACAACGACGTTGCTGCTTTTCAACCTAACGGAACGTTTAACCCTGAAGGTTCGACCAATGATACCGCGTTAGGTATGTTGACCATTACCGACGATGGCGAATGGACTTACGTCGTAGACAACGACGATGTGCAATATCTTGATGACGATGAATTCGTCACCGAGGTTTACACTGTTACTGCGATTGACGGAACCACAAGTGAAGTGACCATCACCATCAACGGTGCCGATGATCCATCTGATATAACCGTTGGCGAAGGTGATTCAGACACAGGTGAAGTGACTGAGGATGTGGATGTTGACCAAGAGAGTAACAACTTAACAACCTCCGGAACGCTCACCATCACCGATGTAGACGACAACGACGTCGCTGCTTTTGAACCAAATGGTACGTTTAACCCAGAAGGCTCAACTAATGATTCCGCGTTAGGTATGTTGACCATTACCGACGATGGTGAATGGACTTATGTCGTAGACAACGACAATGTGCAATATCTTGATGACGATGAGTTTGTCACCGAGGTTTACACTGTTACTGCGATTGATGGAACCACCAGTGAAGTAACCATCACCATCAACGGTGCTGATGATCCATCCGAAATTACTGTCGGGGAAGGTGACTCAGACATGGGTGAGGTGACAGAAGATGTTGATGTTGAGCCAGAAAGCAACGACTTGATGGCGACGGGAACACTAACGATTACCGATGTTGATGCTAACGATGTCGCGGCTTTTCAACCTAACGGAACGTTTAATCCAGAAGGTTCGACCAATGATACCGCGTTAGGTATGTTGACCATTACCGACGATGGCGAATGGACTTATGTCGTAGACAACGACAACGTGCAATATCTCGATGACGATGAGTTTGTCACCGAGGTTTACACTGTTACTGCGATTGATGGGACCACAAGTGAAGTAACCATCACCATCAACGGTGCTGATGATCCATCCGAAATTACTGTCGGGGAAGGTGACTCAGACATGGGTGAGGTGACGGAAGATGTCGATGTCGATCCTGATACCAACGAACTCTCGGTGTCTGGTACTTTAACGATTACCGATGTCGATACCAGTGATATGCCGGCCTTTAAACCTAATGGTGTGTTTAGCCCTATTGGGTCTACTTATGCACTTGCTTTGGGGATGTTAACGATTACTCCCGAAGGGGCATGGAGTTATGTCGTTGATAACGATGCGGTTCAATACTTGAATGATGATGACACGGTTATTGAGCGATATGTCGTAACCGCCATCGATGGTGTCGAGCATGTTATCGAGATAACAATCAATGGTGTCAACGATGCGCCTGAAGCGACCAGCTTTACGGTCGTCAATGATGAAGACGCGATCATACCAATCCTCTTCGATTCTGAAGATGGCGGTATGCCTGATTACATCTCAGATATCGAAGATGACCATGACGACATTCCACTTAATATTCGGATAGAAAGTTTGCCAACCAACGGTAGCCTTTTGTATACCGATGAAAATGGCATCACGAGAGAAATTGTGCAGTCTGACGTCGACAACGGTGTGTTGTTTGTTCCAAACAATATTAGCTTCGTTGCCGGGCCCGGAGAGATGTTTGAAATGGGCTTCAGTGGCGATCCAGACGATATGCCAGATCTCGTTGATGGTTTCTATAATTGGGGTGTCGCGGTATCACCAACCGAAAGGCTAATTACCTTAGCTAACGGAAATACAATTACGCTATCGATTGATGACAATAACGACAAACCCCTACAGCAGTATCAAGGTGAACAGCCTCATGTTGGTTATGGGATTGGTGATACTGATGGTAAAGGTATGAACATGCAGGAGACCTTGATCATCGACTTTACCAACAACCCACTTGACGTTGTTCATTTTGGATTAGATGGGTTGGGCGGAGAGTTCAATACGAATAGCAGTGTACATATTGAAGTGATTTATACCTTTGCTGACGGGACAACAGCTAGCGAGCAATACCAAAAAGATGAAGGCGATACAGGCAACCAACAGATCTTGTACGAGTTCAGCTACTCGTCACCAAGTAATCCGATTGTTGGTATGGAGCTTTCATCTTCCGGTGGTAATTGGGAGTTGCGTTACGTACAAGGTAATGAAGCTGTAACCGATGACCCTCAATTTGACTATGTCGCAGTAGATTCAAATGGCGCTGAAAGTACAGTCGAAACGGTGACGGTTGATATTGAAGAACCACAACAATATAACGTGATCAGTGCTGCGAGTAACGAGCCTTTATTTGCGGGCTCTGGGAATGATCTGCTTATTGGCGATAGCGATGACAATATTTTCACCTGGTTAGACTCTGCACTCGATAATGGTACAGACATCATTAAAGACTTTGAGCTTTATACCAATGGCTCTGGTGATTTGATCGACCTCAATGATCTGATTGAAGATCCACAAGACGAAACTCAAATGGCCGAGCTTCTTGATATGATCGAAGTATCGGTCGATGGCGAAGACATCGCTTTGTCTATTCCAATCAATGGTGGAGACGACGTCCAAACAATCGTGGTAGAAGGGATCACTACGGAAATGGGCGTTTCAGTTGACCTGGGTAATGATCTCGCAATATTGGGAGAGCTTATTAAAAACGATGCAGCCTAATGGGCATCGTGGAATGCTCCATAGCTTGACGTAATGCAAGCCCTCGGTTTCGGGGGCTTTTTTGTACCCAGCATTAGCCGAAGAAAAGTTGCCTGAAATTAAAAGCTGCTTGAATCATAGGCAAAAAAAAGCCCAAACCAATGCGGTTTGGGCGGATACAAGTATAGGAGTTAATAAGGAAAATGCAGTAATTAAGAAAGCAGGGAGAGAAACAAGTTTGACGGCCTGTTAAACTTCTAAATACTCTGTTTTCTACCTAATTTATGACCCTCCATTTCTAATTCAGTTCCCAGAAAATTCAATAATTTTTCCTTTTTTATTAAACGTACATCGATTCAATCGGTTAGAGCAGATTCTTGCTAACTGGTACGACCAATTGGTGAAAATGTGATGTTGCTTGCTTGTTAAATAAATGTTCTAAGCGTATATTTCAAACAGTTGTTTAATACGAGTGATTGAAATGGCACCAAGAAGTACAACCAAAGACAAAATCTTAGATGTGGCTGAAGGCTTATTTGCTGAGCACGGTTTTAATGACACCTCTTTACGCACCATTACGGGTAAAGCCAATGTCAATCTTGCTTCAGTGAACTACCACTTTGGCGATAAGAAGACTCTGGTTCGTGCGGTACTCAATCGATACTTAGAAGCATTTATGCCTGCATTGCAAGACGCTTTAGTGAACTTAAACTTGAACGAAACGTATTCTATGAGTGATGTGTTTGAGTCTTTAAGACAGCCGCTAAGAGCACTGAATGATGTAAGGCCAAACGGTACCAGCCGATTTATGTTACTCATCGGTCGAGGTTATACGGATGTGCAAGGTCACTTGCGTTGGTTCATTACAACTCGCTACAGCGAAGTACTGACTCTGTTTACGACGTCAGTAATGAAAGCGAATCCGAACCTCACTCAAGAGCAGTTATTTTGGCGTTTACACTTCACCCTTGGGACTTGTGTTTTCACCATGGCGTCTAGCCAAGCTCTAATAGAAATTGCAGAGAATGACTACGACACAAAGATAGATGCGAAGGCAGTGGTCGATATTCTCATTCCATTTTTGGCCGCTGGCATGTCAGCAAAAGAATAAAACAATAAAAAGCAAAATATTCACAAACAATATAGTGAACAAAAGGATCTGAACTATGAGCTCTCTAAGACAAAAATGGGTAAGTGACCCAGCTTTTAAACTCTTTAAAAAAGTACTACCACCACTATCTAGCACCGAGAAAGAAGCGATGGAAGCGGGTAGCGTGTGGTGGGACGGAGAGCTGTTTTCTGGTAAACCAGATTTCACTAAGCTTCACCAGTACCCAAAACCTCAGCTGACAGCAGAAGAGCAATCGTTCATGGATAATGAACTTGAAACTTTGCTCGCTATGCTTGATGACCACAAAATTGTGAAAGAAGACCGAGACCTTCCAGAGGAAGTTTGGAACTTTTTACGCAAAGAGCGTTTCTTCTCGCTAATTATCGCGAAAGGGTACGGCGGTCGTGAATTTTCAGCGCACGCAAACTCTACCATCGTAACCAAAATTGCGACTCGTAGTATTAGTACTGCGGTTTCGGTAATGGTTCCAAACTCTCTGGGCCCTGGTGAGCTGCTATCTCATTACGGTACTCAAGATCAAAAAGACTACTGGTTACCTCGTCTTGCTGACGGTACAGATATCCCTTGTTTCGCACTAACAGGCCCTGAAGCAGGTTCTGATGCGGGTGGTATCCCTGATGTCGGTACCGTTTGTATGGGCATGCACGAAGGCAAAGAGACACTAGGCATCAAGCTTAACTGGAACAAGCGCTACATTACGCTAGCACCAGTGGCGACGGTACTTGGTCTGGCTTTCAAACTGCACGATCCAGAAAAGCTACTGGGTGACAAAGAAGACATTGGCATCACGTGTGCGCTTATCCCGGCAGACCACGAAGGTGTTGTGATTGGTGAGCGCCATGATCCACTTGGTCTTGCGTTTATGAACGGCCCAACACGCGGTCACGATGTGTTTATTCCAATGGAATGGCTAATCGGTGGCGCAGATTACGCAGGTAAAGGCTGGCGTATGCTGGTGGAATGTCTGTCTGCAGGTCGTGGTATCTCATTACCAGCACTTGGCACAGCGATGGGCCACCTAACAGCGAAAACGACCGGCGCATACGCTTATGTTCGTAAGCAGTTCGGTATGTCGATTGGTAAGTTTGAAGGTGTTGCAGAGAGCCTTGGACGTATTGGTGGTTTAACGTATCTATTAGAAGCGACTCGTACACTGACAACCACTTCGCTTGATATGAAAGAGAAGCCGGGTATCGTAACGGCTATCGCCAAATATCACATGACAGAAATGGCACGTACTATTCTGAATGACTCAATGGATATCCATTCAGGTCGTGCAATTCAAGATGGCCCAATGAACTACTTGGCTGCGCCTTACCTAGGTATTCCAGTTGCTATCACAGTAGAAGGTGCGAACATCCTAACTCGTAACCTGATGATCTTCGGTCAAGGTGCGACACGTTGTCACCCATACGTATTGAGCGAAATGGAAGCGGCAGCGAACCCAGATGAGAAGCAAGGTGCAAAAGACTTTGATAGCTTGTTGTTCAAGCACATCTCACACGCAACTAAAAACACGTTCGGTGCTTTTGGTGCGGCACTAACTGGCTCTAAGTTCATTAAAGCCGACATGAGCGGCCCAACTAAACCTTACTACCAAGACCTGACTCGTTTAAGCCGTGCGCTTGCTGTCAGTGCGGATTTCGCAATGCTGACGCTAGGTGGTGAACTGAAACGTAAAGAGCTTATCTCTGCACGTTTGGGTGATGGTCTAAGTTACCTATACATGGCGTCTGCTGCACTTAAGAAGTATGAAGACGAAGGTCGCCAACAAGCTGACCTAGACTATGTACACTACGCGGTTCAACACTGTTTCCACAATGCGGCTAAATCACTACAAGAAGCGTACCGTAACTTCCCGAACAAGATGGTTGGGAAAGTGCTGAAAGGACTAGTTTTCCCTGTTGGTAACCACTTCGAAAAACCGAGTGATAACCTAACAGTTCAACTAGCAGAAAGCTTGATGACTCCGGGAGCACACCGTGAACGTCTGACGCACCTTTGTTACATTGGCAAAGAGGAAGATGATAGTGTTGGCCTTATGGAGAATGCTTTCAATGCGATGTACAGCATCAAGCCTCTGGAGCGTAAGATCTTCAAAGCAGTGAAAGAGGGCAAAGTGGCTCGTAAAGGCTTGCTTGCGGATAAATTGGCTCAAGCACTTGCAGCTGATGTTCTGACACAAGAAGAAGTCGACCAAATTGTTGCTGCTGATAAACTACGCTACACAGCGATTCAAGTTGACCACTTCAGTCATGACTTTAGTGAAACTTTGACGCGAAAAGAGTTAAAACCTAAGCTAAATAGCGTTGCTTAGATAAAGAAATGATAAAAGGCACCTAATAAGGTGCCTTTTTTTGTTTTTGTCGTAGAAGTCGCAATAGATGCGTTAACAAATGGTGACTTAGTCAGCAAATATCAGTTGAGTGCTCCAACCACTTGCATTTTCACCACATTTTTACAGAAATTAGATGCCATTTGCGCACGAAACTCTTATCCTTAACCTGATTTTTTAAGGAAGTTGAATATGATCATCAAACCTCGAATTCGCGGATTCATCTGTACTACAACACATCCAGTCGGTTGTGAAGCTAATGTAAAAGAACAAATTGCTTACACAAAAGCTCAAGGCCCAATCGCAAACGCACCTAAACGTGTACTCGTTGTTGGCTCTTCAAGTGGCTACGGCTTGTCTTCACGTATTGCGGCTGCATTTGGTGGCGGTGCTTCAACTATCGGTGTTTTCTTCGAGAAAGCCGGTACTGAGAAAAAACCGGGCACAGCTGGTTTCTACAACTCAGCAGCGTTCGACAAGCTAGCTAAAGAAGAAGGCCTGTATTCAAAAAGCCTTAACGGCGATGCTTTCTCTAACGAAGCAAAACAGAAAACAATTGACCTGATCAAAGAAGATCTAGGTCAGATCGATATGGTTGTGTACTCACTGGCGTCTCCAGTGCGTAAAATGCCAGAGACTGGCGAAGTAATTCGTTCAGCTCTTAAGCCTATCGGCGAAACGTACACATCTACAGCGGTAGATACAAACAAAGATGCGATCATCGAAGCAAGCGTTGAGCCTGCTACTGAAGAAGAGATCAAAGACACTGTTACTGTAATGGGCGGTGAAGATTGGGAACTTTGGATCAACGCACTTTCTGAAGCGGGTGTTTTAGCTGACGGTTGTAAGACTGTTGCTTACAGCTACATCGGTACTGAGTTAACGTGGCCAATCTACTGGGATGGCGCGCTAGGTAAAGCTAAGATGGATCTAGATCGTGCAGCGTCAGCGCTAAACGAAAAACTAGGCCAAACTGGCGGTACTGCAAACGTTGCTGTTCTTAAGTCTGTTGTGACTCAAGCAAGCTCTGCGATTCCTGTTATGCCTCTTTACATCGCTATGGTGTTCAAGAAGATGCGTGAAGAAGGTATTCACGAAGGTTGTATGGAACAGATCTTCCGTATGTTCAGCCAACGTCTATACAAAGAAGATGGCAGCGCAGCAGAAGTTGACGAAGTGAACCGTCTACGTCTAGACGACCTAGAACTTCGTGACGACATTCAAGAGCATTGTCGTAACCTATGGCCTCAAATCACAACTGAAAATCTAAAAGAACTGACTGACTACGTAGAGTACAAAGAAGAGTTCTTGAAGCTGTTCGGTTTCGGTGTTGAAGGCGTTGATTACGAAGCTGACGTTGATACTGCTGTTGAATTTGATGTAGCTGACATCTAATTCAAACAATCGAATCAAAACGAAATAGGCGCTCACTGAGCGCCTATTTTTTTTTTGCTAAAAACCAGATATGAAAGATAGCAGCAGATACGAGTGGCGAGATGCGAAGAGATTTAAAGAGCAGACTTGGGATGCGTTAAAAGCTGAGAAGAAGTAATAAAAATGAACTAACCCAAAGATGAATTAGTGCATTTGAAATATCTAAGCTTGGCTGCTTTTAAAGCCGCAGCTACTAGCTAATTATGATGATGAAAGTACCTGCTAAGGTCATCAATATATTGGCAATCGCGTACGTACCCGCGTAACCCAGAGCAGGGATAGTTGAGCGAGCGTGGTCATTTACGATGTCCATCGCCGGGGCACAGGTTCGCGCGCCAATGATGGCACCAAATAGTAGAGCTCGGTTCATCTTCAATACGTAAGCACCAACCAAGTAAGCGAAGAATACCGGCAGAACACTCACTACTAGAGCAATACCGATGACCTGAGGGCCTACTTGGGTCAAGTGTTCAAACATCTTACCGCCGGCACTTAAGCCTATACCGACCATGAAGAACATCAAACCCAGGTCTTTGACCATGTTCAATGCTCCCTGAGGCACATAACCGAAAGTAGGGTGGTTTGCTCTTAAGAAGCCAAGCATGATGCCGGATAAAAGCAGGCCAACCGCATTACCTAATCCAAACGATACCTGACCGAATGTCATGGTGATCAAACCAAACAAAATGCCCAGAATGAAGAAGCTACAGAAGGCCATCAAATCCGCCATTTGGCTGTGGATTGAGATGAAACCAATTTTCTCAGCTAGACCGTGAACGCGACTCTTTTCACCACTGACCTGCAGGACATCGCCTTTAGAAAGCACGATATTTAAGTCCATTGGCATTTCAATTTGAGCACGTACTACGCGGTTAAGGAAACAGCCGTATTCAGATAGGTTCAAGTCTGACAGGCGCTTACCTGCGATGCTGTCACTCTTAACTACGATCTCTTCTTCAACGATACGAAGGTCGAGAAGGTTACGGTCGAAAACCTCTTTACCATTACGGAAGCTCGGGTCGAGACGCGCGTGGCTATCAGGGAAGCCTACCAATGCGATCTCATCACCTTCTTGCAGGATCGCATCACCATCTGGGTGGGCAAGAATACCATTACGGCGAATACGTTCGATGTAACAGCCCGTTTGGCGATAAATACCCAGTTCACGAAGGTTCTTACCGTCTGTCCAAGATATAAGCTCTTGTCCTACGCGGTAAGCTCGTATGATTGGAAGGTAAACCTTACGTTGCCCTGAAGCACCTAAGCCACGCTCTTGGGCGATTTGCTCAGCTGAATCGTGTAGGTTAACTTTCTGAAGCTTTGGAATAAGGCGAGCAAACATAATCATGCTGATTAAGCCAACTAAGTAAGCCATCGCATAACCCACTGATAGGTTTTCGATGATCAGGCCTATATCCATGTTTCTTGGTAATTCTGCAAGCCCAGAATTCAGAGCATCTTGAGCACCTACCAATATTGGCGTTGCTGTTAAGGCTCCCGCCATCATGCCTGCAGATAAACCAAAGCCTAGCCCGAGGTAGTGGCTACTGAAATACGTTAAAGCAATTGCGGTAGAGAGCACCACAAGGCTCAGAATGAGATAATGCTTACCGTCTCTGAAGAAGATACCGAAGAAGTTTGGTCCTGCTTCAATACCAACACAGTAGATGAAAAGCATGAAGCCAATCGTGAGCGCATCAGCGTTAAACGAAAAACCAAGATGTCCCATGATAAGGGAAGTAATCAGAACACCGATTGAATTGCCAAGTTGGAGGCTACCGAAACGAATTTTACCAATGGCTAATCCAATCGATAAAACAACAAAGATGAGGAGAATGGGGTTTTGTTCTAACAGAAAAACAACGTCGATATTCACAGTGGTCGCTCAATAATTGGCGTGAAACACAGGGTAAGTTTGAGAGGTGAATTGTATCTAAATATAAATAAAATATAAGCGATATTTTGCTATTTTACTTGATTTTGACTTTATTATTATTCCGTACGAAAACTGGTCATAAAAAAAGCCCGCTACAGTGAGCGGGCTTGATATAAATCGTACAGTCTAACGCTTGAATTGGTTAGCTGTTTTAGGCTTTAGCATTGGATCTCGTAAGAGAAATCTTAGCTTAGTCGAAAAGACCTAGGTTTTCTTTTGCGTATGCTTCAAATTCTGTGCAGCCGCCGATGTGGTCTTGGTCGATGAAGATTTGTGGCACTGTGTCTACAGGCTTACCAACAGTCTTCTCAAGGTCAGCTTTGCTGATGCCTTCAGCGTGGATGTCAACGTAACGGTAGTTGAAGTCATCGCGTTTAGCTTTAAGAGTTTCAGCATGCTCTTTTGCACGAACACAGAATGGGCAAGCAGGGCGACCAAAAATAACTACAAACATTTAATTTCTCCTAAATACGGGATGAGGCTCGTTAACTCAATTATGTTAACTATTCTTTAATGAATGCCACTCAAAATTTCTTAAAACCAACTATGCCTCAATGCCATGGGGAAATAAAGATGGAATTGCCTCTTAATACGATAGGTTTTGCCTATCAGCGCAAATATTAATCATAAAAAGGTAGGGTCGCGTTCACTGGCCTCTACCATTGTTAAGTACCCTTAATATTAGAGTGTGAATTACCCCTAAGATTGCGACTTTAATCCATCTTTAATGTGACAAGTTGCACCTCGTCAAAAAAATCAAACACAGAACGAGGCATCTTATCATTGGGTATGGAACCATATTCGGTAAGCTGCCAGATGTAACCCCATTTTAGTGTGCTTGTATTTAAGATGCAGGCATTGTGTTGTAAGTACAAAGGTTACATTTCGAAGGTTGTATTCCGAAGATTAAATGCCAAAAAGCAAGGATTTCAAAAAAACCAAGAGTTCGTAGTTTTGTTTAGTCATAGGCGCAGGAGGCTCCATGTTTCAATTTATGACATCTACAAAGATCATCTTTGGTGATGGGGCACTTCCCGCTTCATTGTCTCTCTTTAATCAATACGGCTATAGCGTGTTATTGGTTACTGGTAATACATTAGAACGCACCTCACTTGTTACTGATTATCTAGATGCGCAGAGTATGCGTTACCAGCACATTGCCGTTTCGGGTGAACCCAATATCAAAATGGTTGAAGAGGCTGCCACGTCTGCTCGGCGGTTTAAACCTGATATGGTGGTGGCAATGGGTGGCGGCAGTGCCATTGATATGGGAAAAGCGTTAGCTGCGGTTTTACCTAATCAAGGTAATTTATACGACTATGTTGAAGTGGTTGGGCGTAATGTTCCTCTTAAAACTAAACCGCTTCCGTTTATCGCTATTCCAACCACAGCGAGTACCGGCGCTGAGGTCACTAAAAATGCGGTACTTAAATCAGGCCAAGACCAAGTCAAGATAAGCCTTAGAAGCCCAGACATGCTAGCTGACGTCGCGATTGTTGACCCTGCATTAACCCATGGCACTAATCCGTATTTATCTGGCCGCGGTGCTATGGATGCATTTACCCATTTAATGGAAGCCTATGTGTGTGGTGAACCGAATCCGTTAACCGATATGATCTGTGAAGAAGGATTGCGTAAGCTGAGTTGTTCTGTCATTCAGGCGTGTATCTATGATGAACCTCAAGCGCGTTCTGATCTTGCCTTCGCTTCTATGCTCGGAGGAATGGCGATAACCAATGCTAAGCTCGGCGCTGCACACGGGCTAGCTTCTGCGTTAGGAGGTAAGATTTCTGCGCCGCACAGTGTGATTACAGCACGCTTGGCACCATTTGTGATGTTAGAAAACATAGCAGTAGCGAAAGAGCAGCAAAGAAACGACATATTAGCGCGTTATCAGCGAATCGCTCAGATAGTGACGGGTAACGTAAAAGCAAAAGAAGAAGAGGCGATTGCTTGGTTATCTGAAGTATTGGATACACTCAGGCTACCAAGCTTACTTGAATTTGGTGTCTGCGAAGCTCAGTTTGATGAGGTGTCTGCCGATGCGCTCAAATCAGTGGCGATTAAAGGAAACCCTTTACCATTGAATCAACAGAGGCTTGTACATATTCTGAAGCAGGTTTGCGAGGAGTGCAGTTGTGGAGAGGGGTATCATGAGACAGCCTCAATGAATCAGGGTAATCAACTTGCCCCAGAACAGGCTGCCGAGTCGAGTTTTACCATTATTAACTCTTATGCGTCTGAGAATAATGTTGTAGAGAAAGGCAATAGCTGGACGATCTAACGTTCTTCGAACAGTTCACTGCATAAACCATTGTAAACAGATAAATAAAAACGGAGCACTAGGCTCCGTTTTTTAATTCAACTTGTTCTCAGTTCATGTGTTTTCAGGTCATGCCTTAACAGATTAGAACTGAGAATACTTCTCGTAACGTGAATCACGAAGTGACTCTTTCACGCGCTTTAGGTTCTCTCTGAAACCAGAACCACGACGAAGTGTAAAGCCTGTTGCTAGCACATCGATAACCGTCATCTGAACAACGCGACTTGCCATTGGCATGTAAACGTCAGTGTCTTCCGGTACATCCAATGAGATAGACAGCGAGCTCGCTTTATCTAATGGAGAGTCTTTCGCTGTGATAGCGATAACGGTTGCGCCGTTCTCGCGAGCTAAGTTCGCAATCTCAACTTGGCTTTTTGTGCGGCCAGTGTGAGAGATAAGAACAATAACGTCGTTGTCACTGCAGTTAATGCAGCTCATGCGTTGCATCACGATGTCTTCGAAACAAGTGATTGGGATATTGAAACGAATGAACTTGTTTTGAGCATCTTTGGCTACAGCAGAAGAGGCACCCAGTCCGAAGAATGAAATGCGTTTTGCTTGAGTCAGCAGGTCAACCGCACGGTTAACTTGCATCGCGTCTAGACTGTTTTTAGCAACGTCTAGACAAGCCATAGTTGATTCGAAAATCTTATGCGTGTAAGCATCTGGGCCATCATCTTCTTCAACATTACGATTCACGTAAGGTGTACCGTTCGCCAAGCTTTGAGCTAGGTGAAGTTTGAAGTCAGGAAAGCCCTTTGTGTCTAAACGACGACAGAAGCGGTTAACTGTAGGCTCACTCACGTCAGCCATTTTAGCTAAGGTAGCAATGCTAGAATGAATTGCAGTTTGAGGGGAAGCCATGATTACTTCGGCTACCTTACGCTCAGACTTGCTGAAATTTTCCAGGTTTTTTTGTATTTTTTCTAATGTATTCATAGTGTTCACAAGGGTATAGAGAACAACTTGCTAGTTAATATCTTTTACCAGGGGGTATGGCTGAAGCAAATATCAGTAAGCACAAAGCCAAAGTTATATTCGGTATTGTAAATACTGCTGCATCAAATAGATATCAAGCTAACTAGCACCATAGAGTCAGTATAAACCCAACATACTATGTACTAATACAAAAACACGGCATGAATGCTTAAGAATATGACAAACCTCAACAAAATTTTAGAAAACTACAGAATTGGAAGAGAGTTTGAGTAAAAAGAATGCAAATTGAGTATGAACTGACAGCTTAGTTACATCAAAAAGAAAGAAATTTTCAATTTGATGCAACTAAAATTGAATGACTATGCGTTGATTTGCGTAACCAGTTTAGTGATTTTACTCATCAAGTTAGGTGCTAGTTTAGAGATCTCACGCTGTTCTTCAAGCACTGAAGAAAGAATATCATTACCTGTCAGTGGATTTGCTAACACTACGCGGAAAACGATGATTGGTTGATGTGCCCATGCTTCGGGATTTAAGCGCGTTCGCGATACGAAAGACTTGCCTGTTTCACGCTGCTTCTTTTGAATAAACTTGGTCAGTTCATTCAGTAGCTCATTCAGTTCAACGCGTTTTATTGCGTCAGCTTTAAGCAGCGCCGCTTTAACTGGCTCAGGCACATAGCGGTAAGTCAGTAGGCATAGCTCAGGCTCTGAAACCAGTTCGAAATCGCTTTGATCTTTAATCAGGTCGGCAAAGTAGCGCGCTTTGTTGATGCTTTGGTCGATTAGCAGTTCATAGCCAGGTCGGCTGATGATGTGCATCGACGCATAAACAAGCATTGCCATACCGGAACGAGAGCCTTCTAACGTATGACTACCAAGATCTTTCGAACCCTTACGCAATATGTATTGAGCGTGATGTTCGATCGCTGTCATCGCATCTGGCTTCTTAAACAGCACCATACCCGCACCCATAGGGATATAAAGCTGTTTATGTGCGTCAATCGTGACTGAATCTGCTAGCTCGATGCCATCAAGCAGGTGACGATGATTGTTCGACATCAGAGTCGCACCGCCCCAAGCTGCATCTACGTGGAAGTGACAATCTGTTTCGGCACACACCTCAGCAATGTCTCTTAGCGGGTCGATATTACCAGTTTCGGTTGTACCAGCCACACCAATGACGGCGAAAGGTTTGATCTTGTTCTGCTTAAGTTGCTCGATCTTGAGTCTTAGATCGTCAGTGCAAATGCGGTTGTCGTTATCCGTCTTAACAGACACTAGACCTTCTTGACCAATACCAAGGACATCTGCGGCTTTTTTCAGAGAGTAGTGACCACGTTCAGAAACTAAGATGGCTAGGCCTTCGTAGTCGTAGTGCTTCATGGCTTTAAATAAGCCTTCTTTTTCTACACCTTTGAACGAGCCTTGTGCCTTCAACGCATTGTTGCGCGCAACCCAAAGCGCAGTAATGTTCGCGATGGTACCACCAGAACAAAACGCACCCAAAGAGTGGTTCGCACTGTGCATCCAGCGTGAATAAAACTGATCGTCATCTTGGTAGATCAAGCGATGTAGCATACCCAGAACTTGACGCTCTAGGGGCGTGAAAGCTTTGGAGGTCTCAATTTTTACTAGATTCTGATTCAACGCAATCATGATCTTAGAAAGCGGCATCAGAAAGTACGGCAGAGCAGACGTCATGTGGCCAATAAAACTTGGCGAAGACGTATGAACCGAGTGAGACACGAGAGAATCGAGGAGATGCTCAGTATGTTCAGAAACAAACTCAGGCTGCTCAGGGATATGAGCATTTGAAAAATCTTTCTCAATTTCACGCAGCGGCTTTTCTTCAGCCACAATGTGTTCACGTAAGAATTGATTCAGGTTTCTTGAAAGTTTGTCTTCAATTTGAGTGAGTGTTGAATCTGGGCCTTCAGGTACCGTGAAGATACGTAAAAGACTGTCGAAGCTAACATCTGCTGTTTTTTGTTCCGTAACCATAGCAAGCGATTTATTTTTTTTTATATTGACGCGAGCGGGACAATCTAAACGAAAACGGGAACAATGTCCCGTCTTAATTATGAAATCCAACTTCTCAAAAAAGCATATTAAATGAGGGGTTATTTACACTTAATCGCTTCAAGTTTAGTAATTGACTGGTTGTAGCGTTGCAGTGCCGTATCGATTTGCTTAGGGTGGCTAAGCAATTCTGCAAAGGCTGAACGTAACTCGTAGTTTTGAGCATGAGGCGTTGATTGGCGGTCGTCGAACGTTGTTTTCGCGATTTTACCTAGCTCATCATCACGTGTTGATAGCGTTTTAATGTCGTGTTGCTCTAGTTGTAGCCAACCCTCGACAGGTTGTTCTGTAGCCACTTTGCTAGAGTCATTCACAAGGTAGTAGTTTACTGCAGCACGATTAAGCTCAAAGTGGTGCTTACGACCTTCTAGGAACCACTCACTGACTTCTGTTAGCTCTGGGTATTGCTCAGAGGTCAATGCAGCAAGGTCGGCATACCAATTCAAAGAGGCGTCGATGTACGCATCATATTTTTTTGCTTGGCACTGGTTTGTTTCAGACATTGAATCTGCTGCAAAAGAGAAAGTAGAAGTTGAAGCTAGCAGTAATGCGACGCAAAGGCGTTTCATAGTGGTTCCTTTTGTAAGTTTATTCTTTTTATAACTTTGTCGTTACAGGTTACCGTGATCGTTATTTGTTGAGCAATGACACTTAGTGTCTTTTTATTTCGGTAACTGTATCGGTGTCTTGGGCATGGGTATTCGAGTTGCATTCTAATCTAAAACAAACGCTATTCCTGCGATCTAGTTAGCAAGAGATACAAAGAACAACATCAAAATCGGGACAAGCAAGCTTAGGATAAAGCCACTGACGATAGCGATAGGCACACATCGAACGCCGCCTGTTGTTTGAATGACAGGTAGAGTGAAGTCCATCGCCGTAGCACCTGCATAGCCTATAGAGGTACACGGATAGCTGCGAATCAGCACTGGAATCAGTACTAGGGCAACTAACTCTCTTAACAGCTCAAGCATGAAAGAAGCGCCGCCATAAACAGGACCAAAGGCGTCACCCATCAAGATACCAGCCAGAGAATACCAACCAAATCCAGAAGACATAGCCAAGGCTTTGAACAGAGGGATATCCAGAATGTAAGCCGCGATAACGCCACCTAGCATTGAGGTAATGATAATCGTGATTGCGATGACCATGCCGTGTTTGTTCAGCAAGATTTGTCGAAGTGTTAAACCGCTATTACGCAGTTGAATGCCAATAAAGAAGAGAAGTACAAACAAAATCCACTCACTGGCGGTATCAACCCAATCAAGACTGATAGGCAATACTAAACCAGCGATAAGGCCTGAACCCACAACTAGGATCAGTTTGGCAGACTCCATCGCCATCGAAGAGAGGGGAAGTTTCTTTTTGCTGCTGTCGGTTTTGAGTGGCAATAACTTATCAATAGCGGGCAGTGCCATTAGGTTGCAAACACTTAAGCAGACAAAGAAAGTGACGGTGTAAAGAAGGATTGTCTGCAGATTACTGCCTAGGTTATCGAGGGCGGCTAAGCTTAGCCCCATTAATGTGAGAATCACGTAGATCAACCGCGACGTCGAGCGGTTGATAAATTCTAGCGTCTGATCGTTCGAAATAGAAAAAAGATACCCCACGACGAGTGGTGCAAATATAAAGATCATCCCTGTAAACATGCTTTCCCCATTGCATTTACTTCATATTACATTTACTTGTCACTTAACAGTGACTTAGAAGCCACTAGTATTGATCACGTCGCTTAGCTTTGCATTAAAATCATGTTTGCTCAAGTTGCTTAATTTATAAAGCACCTCTGCACCTGTCACATTAAGTTCAACTTCGTGATCATCGATGTTCTCATCCTTGTTTCTGAACATCAGCAGGTGATTAGCGATTCGTGCAATATCCAAGTAAGACACTTCGCGTTCTTCGTGGCTATTAATGGTATTACTGCACACATCAATAAAGTCGCTGTCGAAGCCCCAACGATTAAGCACCAGTTTACTGGTTGCAGAACATTGGCCTTGGAATATTTGTAGGGCGATATCGTGGTCTAGGTAATTGCCATTTTCGAGGTAGAGGTGGTATTCGCTCACTAAACAGAACAAACCAATGTCAGCCAGTAACCCAACAAGCAGTGACTTCTCATGTTCAAGGTAGCGGTATTCGATAGGGGAGAGTTCTTTGAAGCCGTTGGTCACCAGTACCATAGTGGCGCCGAGTTCTTTGGAGACAGAAGCGCTCTGAACCAGTAACTCATTACACTCTTTGCTCAGGTTGACTGAATGCTTGAGTTGTTCAATAGCCTGAGCCGTAACGATGTCACGCACTCTTAATATGCCAAGGCGCGACACAGCCGTCATCATATCGACACAAGTAATGTTGCGTCTGTTGAATACGACAGAGTTAGCCACTCGAATGACGACAGCAGTGAGGCCTGGGTCTTCAAGTAAGCATTCGGCAACTTCGGCAATCCCGGTTGATTCGAGAGTGCAAAGCTTTTGAATTTTCAGTACAACGTTAGGGATAGGAGGAAGTGTTATTTTTCCCGCTGAAATAGAATGGCCAACAAGTTGGGCAAACTCTGATTCTAGACCCTTTAAGAGAAGAGCCTTATTTTGTGGTAGCCAGAAAAACGATAAATGATTCATAAAAAAAGTAACAACATGTATGTTCTGCCATTTTACAAGCCGCGATGCTGTGAAGCAATACTCATCCGACGACATAACCTTGAATAATTTGAACGGGTGTATCACTGGGTGTCGAAATTTAAGCATGGTTTGATAGTTTACTGTGATATCAATCATGAAAAATCATAATACTCAATTGATTGATGTGAACTAAGCCCAGACTTATTTTTCTTTTCGAAGTATCATTTATTTAAAGGTGAAAAACGAAATCATAATATTCACCTAAAGAATAAAAAATAGATTAAAAATTTTTCGCATAAAAAGCTGCTTGTCTGGTAATGAACCTAATCGGGGTAATTTGATTAAGGATCAACGGATATGACCGAGACAGCATTTATTAATTACGTGAATCAATTTGGTGAGCATCAAAAACGTTCTATGTTTGGAGGTATTGGCCTCTTTCAAAATGACGCTATGTTCGCTTTATTGAGTGAAGGTTGTTTATTCATCAGAGGTGGAAAGTCATTAGATAAAAAACTGACGGATCTTGACTGTGAAAAGTATCGTCATGTAAAAAAACAGACAACAGCTACCGTAAATTATTACGATATTACTGACCTGTTTACATGCGAACATCCTGAATTGGATAGTATTATTCGTACTTCAATCGATAATTCAATTCAGCAACGTAGCTTTAAGAAATCATCCGCTAGTCGTAGATTGAGAGATCTACCAAACATGCAACTTACGTTAGAGCGCATGGTTAAAAAGGCGGGTGTGGACGATGTTTCAATGTTTATGCAGTTGGGCGCGCCTGAAGTGTTTAATAAGGTTCGCAAAGCGTACGGAAACGATGTTGACCTAAAACTACTTTGGAAATTTGCGGGTGCAATTGATGGTATTCACTGGAAACTATTACAAGAGCCACGCAAGCAGCAATTATTAAAGGGCTGCCACTAAAGAAGTTTGCCTTATATGCTTAAGATTATTACTAATAAATAAAAACCGAGGAATGTCCTCGGTTTTTTTGTTTCTGTCTTAGCCGGATTTCTTAAAAGACTAAGTACCAAAAGGCTAAGTGCTCATGGAGAGCTTATTTGTTAGGGCTTGAGCGTTAAGTATTAGTACTTGAAACGAGCCGTGAACATTAGCTGGTCACCGTAGAAGTCGTTAATACGAGCTTCAGCACCTAAAGAGAAAAGCTCTGTAGAATGGAAACGCGCGTAAACAGAACCCGTCCAATCATCGTTATCATCGATAGAAACGTAACCACCTTTACCACCAACTTCTAGTTGTGGACCAAGCCATTGGCGAACACCAACGTTGATTTCCATACCGATATCAGTAGAGCTTGAGTTTTCAGGCTGAACGATACGAGCTAGCATTTCACCTGTTAGGTCTGCCCAGTTGTTTAATGGAGCGTGGAAACCAAGACCTACAGCTGAGTCGTAATCGCCTTCAAATTCTGAATCGATACGTGCTATAGCGTGAGCATTCGGGTGAATTGACTTACTGAACGCGCCACCAAATGTTACTGGGCTAGCACCGATACGTGCTTCAAAGTAATCGTAGTTAAAGTTGCTCATTACTTGTGGTTGTTCATCAACAGCTAGTGCTTGGCTAGAAGCCAATAGCATAGCGGTAGTAAGTAGAATTTTGCGCATAACGACCATAAACCTTTATTTAGTGTTAATTCCTTTGGCTTGAGAAAAATCAGGCAAACCATAAACATTGAGACAGTTTAATCTAACTCGTGGAAAAGTAATCCATAAAAATGCCAATCCTTTGCCATTTAGCTAAAAAATATACAATTTAGGCGCTGCTCTGCAACTGAGATCTCATGTTTATGGGACTATTCACCAAAATCTAAGTTCGATTCACCAAAACTTAAGTTCGATTTACAATGCATTAGCTTATTCACCAAAGCTTGTTCGCTTGTTTGCCATTGACGTGAGGATGCGCTCGGTATCTAAAATGGAAGTCCAGTTTAGCAATTGCTTGTCGTTTGCAATCACATAGTCGGTCAGTTGTTGAGTAATTGTGTCTCTGAGCTGATCACCTTGCCAAGGCTTAGAAATATAGAAATCAAGCGCAGCGTTGTTAATGGCCGTAACCGTATCTTCCAGGCCTGCTTGCCCTGTGAGCAGTAGTTTGCGTGTCGGCTTAGTGTAATCGTTCTGATTGAGTTCTATGAGAAAGTCGATACCGGTTTTGTCAGGCATGATGTGGTCGCACAAGATTAACGCGAGCTTTATACCATCTTGTCCCATTTCTTTAATTACTTGTTTGGCTTCATCGACAGACTCAGCACCTTCAACCAGAAAGTTCTCTTCAAATATCGCCAAGTCCTGAAGGACACTGTTGAGAACTTCAGGCTCATCATCGACACATAAAATTAGGTACTTATTCATGAGGTGCTCCTTCTTGTTTGAATGGAAGCCACACTTGCATGTGTGTATGGCTGCCTACCTCAGACTTCACCAAAATAAACCCTTGATGAGCCGAAACGATTTGTTGAGAGATAGATAAACCAATTCCTAAACCAAAGTTGCCTTCTTTTTTGGTCGTGAAATTTGGGTTGAAAATGGTGCTGATGTCTTCTTTCGCAATTCCATGGCCGGTGTCGGAAATTTCCACTACTAGAAACGTGTCGTCACCTTGCGTCTGTTGAGAGGTCGTGATTGACACTTTTCCTCGTTCAGAAAGGGCATCGAGAGCGTTAGAGATCAGGTTCGTCCATACTTGTTGTAGCGAGAGCGACTGGCACAATAAAGGCGGTAATTCGGTGTCGTAATGTTTTTCGAGTTGGTGATGTTTGAGTCTGTTTTCAAAGATCACTAAGGTATCTTCAAGCCCTTCGTGAATGTCTGCGTAGTGGCGAACCTCTTCATCTTCTCGGGCATAGCTTTTTAGGCTTTTAACCATATCGGCAATACGCTTGCTGCATACTTGAATTGAGCGGATAGAGTTTCCAACATAGTGGTAATGCTCTAAGTCATTGAGCAGCTCTTTGCCTGCGACAGGTGAGTCTTTCAAGGTGTCTAGAACCGCCGAGTCTTGGCTTAGGTTTAGTCTCACGGCTTTTTTGGCTAGCGCACGATCATCGATAGTAGAGGTGAGGTGCTTTACGAGTTGTCTTTCTTGAGCCGTTGATAGTGGCTTGGCTAACTTTGAATGCGCCAGCACGTCAGTCCCTTTATTCGATTCTGGGAATGACGAGTTTTCGAGTATCTGGTCGAGATGTTCAGACAAGGTTTCAATACTTCGTAAGATCGCGGCAATAGGGTTGTTCAACTCATGAGCAACGCCCGCGACAAGTTGCCCAAGCATCGCCATCTTCTCTTTCTCGATCAATTGTTGATGTGCAGACTCTAGTGACTCCAACGTTTGTTGCAGCTTGATTTTATTAGTGATACTTCTTTGCAAGCGGCGGTTAAAGTGACGGAGCAATAGATTGGTGAATAACGGCAGCAGGGTATTGTTTGAGTGCATTACCTGAGCAAAGCTATCTTTATCCAGCTTGATGACTCGTGTCTGGGTTAGGGTTATCGCGGTTGAGAATGAAGGTTCACCCGTCACAAATGACATCCCGCCGACAATGTTGCCCTTAGAGTGTCGTACCACTTCCCGTTGTTGCCCCAACTCATCTTTTTTATAGAGAGCGGCTTCACCCTCAATGATCAGCCATAAAAAGCGATTGTCTTCACCTTCTACAGTGAGGAGATGTTCGGGTGAGTAGTCTCGAATGGCCTTGGTTTTGTCATCTTTTGAAAACACATCTTGTAATGCACTGACGACACGCTCCGCAAGGGCATTGTCAGAAAGCTGGTGGTAGTCGTGAATGAACCCCGATTGAAAAGAATGAATCTTTTGCTCGATGTGTGCTCTGAATAAGCGCTGTTGATCCAACGCATCACTGTAAGATAACAGGTTTTCTGAGTCGTATTGGATAACAAAAGAGGTCAGCTCTTTTTGCGCCGATTTGAATAGAACTTGATCTTGAACGGGTTTGGTTAGGCAGTGATTGAGCCGGCCTTCATTCACCGCGGTCAGAATGGATTGAATGTCTGACGAAGCGCTGACTAATATCGTTCTTGCGGTATTACTATGGGGCAGCTGTTCCAGTTCAATAAGAAATTGCACACCATTAAATCCAGAATGATGATGAGTGATCACTAAAGCAACGGTTTGGTGGTGATCATGGATATCTTCTAATGCGTGATGCGCGTCTTCTATGTTCTCGGCAGTATAAATATCGAATACAGATGCTAACGGAGCCAGCTCCGAACGTATTCTTTCAATGCTAACCGGATTATTGTCCAAACAGATAACAGCGTATTGATTCACAGCTCAACCTTAATAGTAGCGACGTCTCTAGCCTAGCAAGAACCGCTGAATAAGGATGAGAGCTAGCCGTTAATTTATTGAGGCAATCGAAGTATCGAGCAATAGACTGATTTAACTCAATGTTTCTTGTTTGCTACTGATGGGTTAGACTAAAAAAAACAGACTAGTGTAGAAAGAGAACTCATGGAACAGTTAAGAAAAATTGGTGCAATTGGCGGAGCAATCTCATTGGCACTTTGTTGGCCATTAGCGGTTGGGCAAATTGGACAAAATGCGATTACTGATGGCGTTGCAAAGCTTAACAATTCAAGCATTCAAGCTGAGATCGTGGAATACGATAGAGGTTATCTTTCTTCTACTGTAACCACTCGCGTAACTGTGACGGATGAGAGCTTGAAAGAGCAGCTTGCGCTCGATGGCTTACCAAGTGAGTTTGTCATTAATAGTGCGGTGAGCCATGGCTTAGTGAGCTTAAACGCGCTGTCGACGTTTGAGAATACTGACATTCTGCCTCTTACTCTGACTACCAGCACTGAGCTAAACGGCAACACGGATTTCAACTTCGAGTTAAGCCAGTTCAATCACCAAGGCTCAGAAGAAAATGGTACCTCGGTATCTATCACGAAGTCGAATCTGTCTGGCCACGCTACTGTATTAGGGCAGGTTGATTACCAGCTTTCTATCCCATCGGTTCAAATTGATTTTGAAACGGGTGAAGAGGTCACACTCTCTAACTTAAAAGGCATTGGCTCAGGCCAGCAAGCGAAAGGTTACTGGTTAGGCACGCAGAATTTTACTATTGATAGCTTCTTGATTTCAGATTCTGCAATGCAGCCATTCATGACCATCGAAAACTCTAAGTACGATTTTGAATCGCATCTAGATGAAGCGACTAAGCGCTTGAGCAGCAGTCTTAAGTTGGATATCGCCAACATTGAGACCAACGAAGGCCAGTTGAACAATCTAAACGTCGATTTTGAAATGTCGAAACTGGACAGCCAGTCGTTTGAGAAAATCTTTGAAATTTACCAGGCGAATCCTGTTCTGACACAAGAAGATGTGGCTGAGATTATTCCGTTCATCGACGTACTGTTTGCTAAAGGCTTCGACCTTTCAATGAACAATATGTCGTTAGAATTAGGCAAAGGTCAGTTTGAATCTAAATGGTTGGTGAGCGTACCGGAAGGCACAGAAAACATCAGCAGTAACCCTTCAATGATTGTTCCTGCATTAACAGGTAATGTTCAATCTAGCTTCTCAAATGAGCTTGTTGAAGAATACCCTTTTATCCGTGAAGGTATCGACGAATTGATCGTGATGGAAATGATCAAGCAAACAGAAAGTGGTTATGAAATCACGGCTGACCTAGAGAATGGAAATCTAGTGTTTGAAAATGGACAAGAAATTCCATTAATTGCACTGCTTATGCCGGCTTTTGTTCAATAAAAAGAGTCGGGCTTAATACTGATAGGGCGATCTAACGGGTTAAGTTAAACATTTTGTACGGTACGAAACAAAAGAGGTCTTAAGACCTCTTTTGTTGTTTTTATGTTGAGTAAAACATGGTATTACTTGCATAGTTATTATTTAGCAGGAGCAATTATCCCCATGGAACTTACATTAGATAACGTATTCAACTTTAGTGCTGGCCCAGCGGCACTGCCTAAACCGGTAATGAAACAAGCGCAAGCAGACTTCATTGATTGGAATGGTTTAGGCACTTCCGTTATGGAAATCAGCCATCGCAGCAAAGAATTTATTCAAGTTGCCGATGAGTCTGAGCAAGACCTACGTGATCTTCTGAACATCCCAGACAACTATAAAGTTCTTTTCTGTCAGGGGGGCGCTCGTGCTCAATTCGCTGCTGTTCCTCTAAACCTTCTAGGTGACGCGACGAAAGCAACTTACATTGATGCGGGTTACTGGGCAGAAAGCGCAGTGACTGAAGCGAGCAAATATTGCGAAATCGATGTATTCAACGCGAAGACATCTATTGATGGCAAAGCGGCGGTTGTTCCGGCTAAAGATTGGAAAATCGACCCAGAAGCGGCGTACGTACATTTCTGTCCAAACGAAACCATCGATGGCATTGAAATCAGTGAGCTTCCTCAAACGGATAAGCCAATCGTCGCAGATATGTCATCTAACATTCTGTCTCGTAAGATCGATGTTTCTCAGTATGGTGTTATCTACGCGGGTGCTCAAAAGAATATCGGCCCAGCTGGTATCTGCATTGCTATCGTGCGTGATGATCTACTAGAACTAGCAAACGAAGTATTGCCGAGTATTCTGAACTACAAAGTACTTGCTGAAAAAGACTCAATGTTCAACACACCACCAACCTACGCTTGGTACCTATCAGGCCTTGTATTCAAGTGGCTGAAAGCTCAAGGTGGCGTTGAAGCGATGGAGTTGGTGAACAAAGAGAAAGCGGCGTTGCTTTATAATGCGATTGATAGCTCTGCTTTCTACAAAAACGATGTTCACACCGCAAACCGTTCAAGAATGAACGTACCTTTCCAATTGGCGAAACCAGAACTAGACGCAAAGTTTTTAGAGTTAGCTGATGCTGCGGGTCTGAAATCGCTAAAAGGTCACAGAGCGGTAGGCGGAATGAGAGCTTCACTTTACAACGCGATGTCTTTGGAAGGCGTGCAAGTATTAGTCAGCTTCATGAAAGGCTTCGAAGAGAAATACGCTTAATCAATAACAGAAGTTTGAACAATAAATAGCATCCTTGCTTTTGATTGTGTCAGATGTACTAAACGAGATGAATGCCGCTTTTGCGGCATTTTTTTTTGCCTAAAAAAGCATAAAGGGTATGATATGTTGCACTTTTTGTTCAGAGTTAAGTTGAACAAAAAGGTTTGGTTGTTATCGGGGGAGAGCAACTTGTATCGATCGAAAAAATGAACAGATAGCTTGGTTTTTCTGTTTGTTACTGACCTTTTACTATGTAACGTCTTGCCCCAAATAACGACAAACCCCAACAGCCAATGTCATCAGCATTCTTGATGATTTCTGGCGCCATTCGAGACATGATACTTTTCGCCATGAGGAATTAGGTGTGAGATTTTTGAGTATATTAGCGGCGTTGTTCCCCGTGGTTACTTGCGCCTCTACGCTCGAAATATGGGCCGGTATCAATTATGAAACCGCTGACTACGTTAAAGAACACATCGAATCGATGACTGATCATCGTGTTGAAATACGACCATTTGATATCAACAGTATCCGATCAGAGCTGCTTGTCGCAGATCCTCGAGACAATACCTTTCCTGATGTTATTTGGGTGCCTTCTGATTTCTTGGGGCTTACTGAGTATATTGAGCTCTCAACGTTACCTTCCGCTTGGGTCGATACTTCACGCTATGAGAAAAAAGCTCTTGATGCCGTAGTGATTAATGATGAACTTAAGGCGTTACCAGTAGGAATCGGTAACCAATTAGTTCTGTATTCGAACAAGCCGCAAGACCATGCCATTACTTGGGAAGAGTTGATTCAACGCTCATCTGATTCGAACCGTGCCACTATTTTGTTCCCAAATCCAAACATGTACTTCTATTTGGCTTTTTTCCAACTGTTTTCTCAAGATATGCTTTCATCGATAAACATTGATGGGGAAGGTTTGGTCTCAATTTTTGAGTTCGTCGATAAGCTTGAGAAAGCCAAAACCATTGAAGCGTCTTGCAATGAGACATGTGCGAGGCAACGTTTCATTGCTGGTGAAGTCGAGTTTTTGATTGATGGTGATTGGGCTTTTAGCGAACTAGATCAGGCGTATGGCGAGCACTTACATGTGAACTCTTTACCTACCTATCGCGACAAGGCGATGTCTTCATTTAGTGGTGCCAAGATTTTTTCGATCACAAAGAAAGGGATGAACAACCCGGAGAAAAGAGAAGCATTAAAAGAAGTTGTTCAGTACTTACAATCGAACAGTTTTACTTATTTAGCGCATTCAAACGCGATGATCTCGCCATTTCGTGAGGTGAACCAACGCCGTGTTGAAGAAGGAAACAAGACTTTCTCTAACATGTACGATGAATTTCAATCTTCGCAAATGATGTCGAGCGACTATAAAATGGCGATCGTATGGGAAGCTTCAGCACGAGCGTATGAGCGATATAAGTCGGGAATGCCGAAGCCAGAGCTGAACAAGTTTTACGATGACTTTGTAAGCTACTACTCAGCGAACATGGGGGCTGGCGATTGAAACTTTCATTGAAATACTCCATGGGTTTGGTGTTGTTGGCGTGTTCGTTATTCCCAGTTTATCTAGCCGGTCAACTGATACTGAATAAGCAGAATGAAAGCTCTCTTGAACAAAAAGAGATCAAGCTAGCCAACTCAACGGTAGGTATTCATCAAACGGTGCAAGAGCAACTAAACCTTACAGCCAGTCTCACGCAGTGGTATTCGCAAGATCGTTCATTGATTAAAGCGGGTGGGAATATCTTTTTCTCTAGCGTTGTGTGGGACAAGATGGAGAGCTTTAACGCACTAGCCGATAGCGTGTCCGCAACCTATATATTGGATAGTAACTGGAAGCCCATTTATGACAGCAAAGGTAGCTTGTATCATTTTGAACAAAGTCAGTTACTTGAGGATTTGAAGCTTCCTCAGTCTGCGTACAAGCAAGGCAAGTTGTTTCACGCTGAGTTTATAGAGCCAGAGATCGCAGATAACGCGGATTCAGGTATCGTTTTTGTCGCGCCAATTTTGCCGTATCGGTTGATAGAGGGCTCAAGTTATACGCCGCAAGGCTATCTCGTCGTGCTGATGGGTTACGGCCGATTAGAGTCTAAAATGGCGCCTTTCCTGTATGACAATGAGTCAGTGGAGTTTGATTACTTGGCTTCGGTTAGCGATAAAACTGAACAAACAGGCTCCCAGTTAATCTCTAACGACAATAAGCTGTTTTCAGAAGCATTAACATTAGCGGTGAAACACCATGTATCGGACAGTGCTCGTTTACAAGAGATGCAGCAATCTCAGGTAGTGTTTGTTCGAATATTATTTGCGACATTAGCCGTCGCAATTGTCTTCGCGTTAGTATTGAATCGCGCCTTTTCGAGACAACTTAATTTGCTCACAGGTTCGGTGGAGTCCTACTCAAACAACCAGCCCCCTGAGCACAATCCAGATAAGCATCGTTTTACTGAGTTCACTGTATTCAGCCGTTTATTGGAAAAGATGTGGTCTCGAATACAGAGTCAATTGAGTGAACTGACGATACGTAATAATCAGTTGAGATCCGCCTATCAACAGATAAAAGAGAACAACCACAAGCTTGAAAGTTTTAACACACAGCTAGAGCAAACGGTTGAAGAGAAAACGAGTAAATTAACGCATTCATTAGCCCGCGAAGAGTCACAGAAAAACCGTATTCTTAAGATCGTTAAGTTTGCTTCTATGAGACAAAGTGTCGAGTATCGCTTGATTCCTGAGCTGGTGGATCAACAACTGGAATCGTTGCTTCCTGATAGCTTAATCCAATTCAGCTTTAACTCTGTTTCTGATGGCGACATTGCTGATAGCGACATGACTAGTCGCGACAAAGATTTAAAAGATTCAAAAGGCACCACGATTGGTTACTTCTCGTCTCAGGGTTTTGGTTTGCTGAGCGAGGAAGACTTATTGATTTTCGACCTATACCAAAAACAGTTAGCTGGTTGGATAGAGCTTGAGAACATTACTCGTATCAACATGCCAACAGGGTGCTACAACCGTAAAGCCTTCGATGAAGATCTGGATTTCTCTAAGCAGCGTGCTACAGAGTACAAAGACAGTTTGTCTTTGCTAATCATTGATATTAATGGACTAAAGACCGCTAACGATCAGTATGGACATGCGGTTGGTGATGAGTTGATCAAAGGCTGTACGGATGTGATTCGCAATCGGTTAAGCCATACCAGTAATCTGTATCGATTAGGTGGTGATGAGTTTGCTATTCTTACTTTGAAGTCTTCTGAGCAACACGCGCAAGGCCCTCACCAACTCGCTGAACAGCTGTATGCGGATCAAATCGATCAGGCTATCGAAACGCAAGTCGGCGTTAGCATACCGGTTAGATTCTCGATTGGCGTCGCGTCAACGGAATCGACAGAAGTCGAGCTACTGTTTTCTGAAGCGGATGAAGATATGTACCGCCAAAAGCGTCGTTATTATCAAGATCTAGCTGAAGTAGCAAAGTAGCGTAAGTCACCTTGTAAATTAGAATCAGGGTTTAAAGATAGGCTCTTACTACCTTCTTCGACCATTTAAGCGAAACTGCTGCGGGGTGACATTGAAGGAAGCCTTGAATGCTTTGATGTAGGACGAGTCGTTTTGATAACCGATTTGGTCGGCAATGCTTTGGATTGAGAACTCTTCATCGAGCAAAGACAACGAGTAAATCAGGCGGATTTGTTGTCGCCACAACTGAAATGATGTGTTGAACTCTTTTGAGAATAAGCGCGATAAGGTTCGCTCTGATGCGCCGACTTTATCTCCCCATTCCTTCAACGATAAATCCAACGTTGGTGCCTCTGTCAGCGCTTCAAATATCAGTTTCAAGCGCCTGTCTTCGGGTAGCAACAATTGAAAAGTTTGAATGTTGTCTTTCATGATCTGGTCTTGCAACACTGCGAGCAAACGCGATACCTCATCATCACCCACGACTCCTTCGCACTGTCTGCGAATTTCCTGCAAGAGTTCATTTAAAAACGGCGTGAGGGTAATGGTTCGTACTTGAGGCTTATATTCATTTCCAAATGTAGGATTAAGGTAGATGCCGACAAATGTTGTATGGCTCAATGCGATAGATTCATGTTGAATCCCTGCAGGCACAAACAAAGCAGAAGTATGGGGCACAAGATGCTGGTAGTGATCAGTTTTAGTTTGTAGCAAGCCCTTGATCGGGAAGATCACTTGATGCCACGTATGTTGGTGCATTGCATCGACATAGCCTTTGGGCATATCGATGGTCTTCACCAATGCTGGTAAATTTGGATTGGCGACCATCATCTCATTTGAGGTGATGATTCCGGAGTGAGAATCTATTTGGCGGGTTGGCATGGTTAACTGTCTTTATGTCCCTATTCTGACGTGGCGAGACTAGGCTATCATGCCCGGCAGAGTGAATGAAGTAGAGAGGGCACGCGTATGCGATATCAAGTTGAAATATCGAAAGAAAACCAACTACTATTCAAAGTCGATATTGAAGGTATTAACCAAAATAAGTGTGAAACATCGCTCGAAACGGACTTGGCTAAGTTTCCGAAAACAGAAGGTTATCAGCGCCATCTATTGCTTTCGAACAGCGAAACGCGTTACCTAAAGAGCACAGAAAACCACATTGAAGTATTAGCAGCGGTTCCGGTATTTAAATCACTGGGCGAGCAATAAGTTGGCTTTAGCTCGTATAAAACAGCAAATAAGTTTCAGGTAAGAAGGAAGAGATATGAAGAAGTTAGGCTTAGTAAATAGCGTATTGGTAGGCAAAACTGTTGCCTTTGCACACGGTGCAAACAGTGCTATCAACAAGCAGGTTTTACCTGAGCGTCAGCATGCCACAGAACTTGGTTTTACCAATGACGAACAAGGCGACCCTCGCTTTCACGGTGGTATTCAAAAAGCCCTTCATATCTACCCAAGCGAGCACTACCCAGTTTGGCAGGAAGAGTTAGGTGACAAAATCATCTTTCAATCTGCAGGCGCATTTGGCGAGAACCTAAGCTCAAGCGGCATCACGGAGCACTCCATTTGCTTGAAAGATAAGATTCGTATTGGTTCAACATTGTTGGAAGTCTCGCAAGGGCGTATGCCGTGCTGGAAGCTGAACGTGAGATTCGATCAAAATGATATGGCAAGAAGGCTGCAAGATACGCTAAGAACTGGCTGGTATTTCCGTGTATTGGAAGAGGGGGATATCGGTGCTGGAGATGAGATCATTCTATGTGAAAGACCTTATCCAGAATGGCCGTTAACTCGCATCATGGGGGCGGTGTTCACAGGTTGTTTGGATAAACAAGAGCTTAAAGAACTGGCGGAGCTACCTTTAGTCGAATCTTGGGGAGCACTCATAGAGCGTCGCCTTGAAACTGGCAAAGTCGAAGATTGGGAAATGCGATTAGTTGGTCCGACAGCGGAGTAAGCTTTTCCTAATACGCAAAAAAACGCTCACTATTTCGATAATGTGAGCGTTATGAGTATTAAGGTGTAAAACGGCTAATGGCTAATGGCTAATGGCTAATGGCTAATGGCTAATCGCTTCACGTACGATTTAAACAGTATTTAAATCTAGCTATAACCAAAAATCTTTAACCGGCATGTCAGGGCTAAAATGATGTGCAATCTGCGCTTGTAGTAACTCTGCGGTCGCAATTGCATCCGTTAATGCATGATGCGGCGTGTAGTCCGGCAAGTGGTATCGACGGCGGCTCTGACCAAGCCTTACTGATGCTGGTTTCTTGCCTTTGAGCTTATTCCATAAGCCGCCTGCCAGTTTGTTCTGGATTTGAGATTCAATCTCGAGCGTGTCGAGGACCGGAAATTCGATCCCTTCACCTAATCTCACTTTCAGTGCGTTATCCAAGAAATCACGCTCGATACGACGATAGTGAACCACCGGAATATGCCCCGCCAGTGATTCTAATATCTCATCTAACACCTCGCTAAGGTCTGGCGCGTCAATGATGTCGTTGTGAGTGATGCCATGAATAACCACGGAGTCCTCTTCTAATTTCTGCTTTGGTCTCAGTGTCCAGTGTTTGGCTTGTCGTAAGTAAATACGATTTAGCGTAAACGGGACCAGGCCAATGGTAATGATGCCATCTTTGTTTGGGTTTAAACCCGTAGTCTCAAAGTCGACAGCCAAGAAGGTCACTTCTGATAATGGCGTATCAGGCGCAGGAAGAGGCTGGCTATAAAATTGCTTTAAGCGTTCGTCTCTCGCTCGTTCCAGCTTTTGAGCAAACTTAAATGGCCAATCGACCGCAGGTGATCTGAATAGTTTGTTCATAGGCCCTACTTAAACTTATTGCTGGCTTGATAACGGAACTTAAGGAAGTTCTGCGCATTACTTAATATTTGGAATGCGTCCTTTAGGTTACGTCGCTCGAAGTCAGATAGGTTCTCTGGCTCAATGTTGTTATCCGGTTCTATGTTGTTGTCGACATCGTGTGCCTGGTGGCGAATACGAACTAAGGAGATAAACTCCATCGCATCTTTCAAATCTTGAGCTCGGCCTTTTGGCAGAATACCTGCGTCGATAATGTCATCTAAACGTTCGAATGAGTTCTTAGAACGAGAGGCTACCGCCAACGAGTGAACACGAATTAGATCGGCCAGTGGCGCAGTACCACGACGTTTAAGGTTGATTGAGTTGTTGTGACGGCCATCTTTCTCCATCACGAAATCTTTGAAGAATCCGAGTGGCGGTGTGCGGTTAAGCGCATTACGAGCAAGACATGCTAAGAAACGGTTGTTCTTACGTGCACGGCGAACAATAAAGCTGTTCAGTTGTTCCGCCCATTTCAAGCGGCCGTAGACGCCGTCTAAATCAAAGAAGATAGAAGCGTTCAACAGCGCTTTCGGGTTTGGATCATCAATCCAATCGGCAAAGCACTCTTCCCATTGGCGACGAGTCATACGCCACGTTGGGTTGGTGGCCATGATGTCACCGGTACAGTACACATAGCCACACTGATCTAAGCCATCACAAATGAAGGTCGATAGCTCTTCAAAGTATTTACCGTGTTTTTTCTCGTCGTAGGTGTCATCAAGAATAATGGCGTTATCTTGGTCAGTGACGAGCAATTGCTCATCACGACCCATCGAGCCGAGTGCAAGGAAACAATAAGGAATGGGCGCTTTACCTAATTTCTCTTCGCCTAGCTCGATAATACGTTGCTTAAAGCTACGGCCGATTACCGACATTGCGGTACCCACCATGTGTGCGTTGGCATCTTCGTTAACCAAGCGCACAAAGCTGTCTTTTACTTGTTCAGAAAGTACTTTGAGATCTTCAATGCTTTGTTGTTGGAAGATGCTGCTTACCAATAACAGCGAGTTTTGAGACTCGTAGCGAACAATATCGGTCGCTTCGATAATACCGATAGGTTTCTTATCTTTAAGCACTGGCAAGTGGTGTACGTTGTAGCGAAGCATGGTCATCATTGCTTCATATACATAGGCATTGTGGTCGAGTGAGATAACCTCTGGTGTCATCACACTGGATACTTCATCCGACGGGTCAAGGCCTTCGGCTAGAACGCGAGTACATAAGTCTCGGTCGGTAATGATGCCGATAACAGGTGTTGAATCGTCTTCATCATCTTCAACAATATCAGGGTCGATGATCAGTAGAGAAGAGACATTGTCTTCTGCCATCATGGTTGCTGCTTGTTGGATAGTGCGCGTTTTCTCGATCATCGGCGCTTCGCTGGTCAATAGCGTTTTGACCTTAGATGTCGATAAATCGTTGGCGTCGTTGCTGTCTGAGTTTGCTTGGCGAAGTCGCGCGTTATCTTCTACCTCGACAAAGTCGGCGAATGAATCATAGTTGTCGTAGAGCTCTTGGAAAATCGGCTCAGGGATGCAATAGAGAAGGGTATCTTCGGTCGCTTTAACTGGGAAGCGAACTTTGTTGTTGGTCAGCAACCCCATTTGTCCAAATACATGCCCTTCATCAAGGCGATTATAGAGTTCGCCCTTACGACGATAGACTTCAACTTCGCCACTTCGAACGATATAGAGGTCATGAATTTGATCACCAAAGTGAATGATAGGGGTATCTTGGCGGTAATAAGAAATTTCCACACTACTGGTCACTTTCACCAATATCTCTTCAGGAAGTTCAGAGAAAGGGGGGTATTGTGCCAGAAAGTTTTGAATCTCTAATAACTCAGCATCCATAATGATCATCCATTGGTTTGTATGATTTCATGGTACAACATTTGATAATAATTTTCCGGCACAAATCAATCTGTGAGCTAAAACCTTTTTAAAGTCTTATGGATAGACTAATCTTTCAGTTAATGGAGTGACAGTGGAAGGATGATAGGAATGTCGAAGTGGAAGCTTAGTTTGGTACCTGCGGTTTTTATGTTTTCTCCAAGTTTGTGGGCGGACACTAACGCGGTGGATATTCTTGATTATGACCATATATATGCCACCGCGCATTCGGGCAGTTTAAATGAAGATGCGGGCAGTAATAACAATGCCTCGTCGTATGGATTAGGCGTCAGTTACGCGATGACGGATGATTGGTTGTTGCTGGGAGACTACAGCGCACGCTTCATTCACCCTGATGACACCACAACTCGAATTGATACGCTGATGCCAGGTGTTGGTTACCGTTACAGCATTAAGAAAGATTTAGATATAGTGGCTTACTACCTGCTTGGTATCACTAAAGGTAAGGTTGAAGATAATGATACCAACCGAACTGAATCTTCAGACACTGAGTTCATCCAAGGGTTAAAAGCTGAGCTTAACTATGGCTTTGCGAAACGTTGGATTGCCAATGGCAGTGTGCAAGTGAACCGAAGTGACCTGTTTGATGAAGAGATCTATCACTTAGGTTTACGCTATCTAGTGACCAACAAGTTTGCGATTGGTGGGTCATACCAACATCGAGATGGTGAGGGTAGTAAAGGTGGAAGCGAGAGAACCAATGAATTGGGTGTTGAGTTTTTCCTAGAGTACTAACTTAGTTAAACCTAATACGTCAAAGACAGACACAAAAAAGCCAGCTTAGTCGCTGGCTTTTGCATATCTATAGGTCTACAAATACAGGTTTCGCTTTACGATTAAAGAACCGCAGCAAGACCTTTACATAGAGGACCCATGTTTGACTTAGTCATGCCAGCAACACTGATACGGCCAGAACCAACAATGTAGATAGCGAATTCGTCTTTCAGGCGAGTGACTTGCTCTTTGCTTAGGCCAGAGAACGAGAACATGCCGTTTTGGCGCTCGATGAATGTAAAGTCTGCATCAACACCTTCAGATTTCAGTGTTGTTACGAATAGCTCACGCATCTCTTGGATACGGTCACGCATTTCTGCCACTTCCGCTTCCCATTCAGCACGTAGATCAGCATCACCAAGGATGTGAGTTACTACAGCACTACCGTGCGCTGGTGGGTTAGAGTAGATAGAGCGGATGATGCTCTTAACTTGAGAGAACGCTGTCGTTGCTACGTCTGCAGATTCTGCAACTAGAGTGAATGCGCCCACACGCTCGTTGTACAAGCCGAAGTTCTTAGAGAATGAGCTAGCAACAAGGATCTCTTTGTTGTATTGAGCAAAAATACGTAGACCAGCTGCATCTTCTTCAACGCCTTTTGCAAAACCTTGGTAAGCAAAATCGAATAAAGGAAGCAGTTTCTTCTCAGCAACCAGTTTAGCCAACACTTCCCACTCGTCAGTTGTTGGGTCGATACCTGTTGGGTTGTGACAGCAGCCGTGAAGAAGAACGATATCGCCTTCAGAAGCTTTCTCTAGGTCAGCAACCATGCCTGCGAAGTCTTTGTCTTTTGTTTCAGCGTTGTAGTAGCTGTATTGAGCTGTCTCGATACCCGCAGCAGCGAAAACGCCGTTGTGGTTTGCCCAAGTTGGGTTACTGATCCAGATCTTAGCATCGCCTAGTTGGCGCTTGATGAATTCGCCAGCAACGCGAAGTGCACCAGTACCACCAGGAGCTTGTGCAGTTTTCGCGCGTTGAGATGCAACGATCTCTGCGTCTGAACCGAAAAGAAGCTTCTGAACCGCTAGGCCGTACTCAGCTGTACCTTCAATTGTCAGGTAAGATTTGGTTTTTTCGCTTTCAAGAAGTGCAGCTTCTGCTTTCTTTACTGTTTTAAGTACAGGTGTTTGACCAGCTTCATTTTTGTAGATGCCAACACCAAGGTTGATTTTCTCTGCACGAGAGTCTTTTTTAAACTCTTCAGTAAGGCCGAGGATAGGATCGGCGGGAGCAGCTAACACTTTTTCAAACATAATCTTCATCCATGTCAATTGAGAGGGGATAGTATCTATGGGTAGTTATACCTGTATGGAATTTTTAAGACAATACGAAGTGAACAGAAAGGCCAAAAAAAATCCATTTCAATCAGATTTATTGACTAAAGAGGGTATTTGATAACAAAACACCCTACGGATTAACCTATAGGGTGCAAGAAGTTAGAGGTTTTTATATAGATTAAGCTGGTTGAGCAATAAAGCTTTCACGCTCGAGTTCACTTGGTACATTTTTGCCATCTTTGTAGGTCGCGGCAATCGAAACAAACTCTTGTTCGACAGCCAGAAAAGCTTGGACAATTTGCGGGTCAAAATGCGTCCCATTGCCCTCTAAGATGATCTGTTTAGCTTGTTCGTGAGTAAAGGCTGGCTTGTAAACGCGTTTCGATATTAGCGCATCATATACATCGGCTAATGCCATCAAACGACCGGATAATGGAATGTCCTCACCAGACAACTGATTAGGATAACCGCTGCCATTCCATTTCTCGTGGTGAGTCAGAGATATCTCCTTTGCGACTCTTAAGAAAGAGCTACTTCCTAACTGCTTTTCTGCAATAGATAACGCTTCAGCACCAATCGCAGGGTGACCTTTCATTATCTCAAATTCTTCGTCAGTTAATTTGCCCGGCTTTAATAACACGTTATCAGGAACGCCTACTTTGCCTACGTCATGAAGTGGGGCAGATTTGTAAAGCAGCTCTATGTAGTTTGGTGTTAACAAGTTTGCGTGGATTTCCGACTTACTGAGCTCTTGTGCGAGTACCTTTACGTATTCTTGGGTTCTCAGAATGTGAGCACCGGTTTCATTGTCTCGAGATTCTGCCAACGCAGACAAACTTACGATCGCAACGTCACGGGTCGTTTTGACTTCGTTTTGTGCCGTTTCGAGGCTATCAAGCATGGTGTTGGTCATTGATGCCATTGAGCCTAGCTCGTTGTAACCGAAAATAGGTAAACGAACGCCTTGTTCGCCATTGGTGACCTTGCTCAATGCACACTCTTGGCTAAGCAAAATGCGTTTAATCAGTTTGCTCCAAAGTGTCATGATGATGATTGCGTAGCCACCCAGCACCACTGCCAAATAAATGAATTCTTTGATCACACTGATCTTGCCGGTGCCATCTAATAAGCGGTCAGGGTTATGTTCTAGCCAAAAGATATCTTTGACGGCGATCATAGTTAGCATGGTGGTTAGTGTTACCAGAAGCACGATAACCAAACCAATCATTTGCTTAACCAGCGAACTCCTTTCGCCAATCAGTTGGAAGTCAAATTGCCCAGTCGCCTCTATTTTATCCATTTGGCTGAGTTGGGCGCTCAATTGAAGAATGGTACCGGTAAAGAAGCCAAATAGGCTCATGCCAAACAGTACTTTCAAATTACTGTCTATGGTGAATTCATAGCTTAAGTTGTAGTAGAGCGCGAAAGGGACACTTGCAGCAAAAAATAGCAGGGTATCGAGCTGCGCGAAGCGACCTTGTTTGACTAGGGTGTGTTGCGCTAATAAGTAACGACGCGCGAGCCATAATAAGACAAACACAATACTGACTTGTGTGAAAATCTCTAACGTCGTTAAGCTTTCGAGCATTGGGCACACCCGACTGCCGTAGGTGCCAAACAGCACGCCAGCGATGACGTATAATTTAGTCGTTAGCGATTGATTGTAATTTGAAGTATCCATCGATAAGCCTTTGTTCTCATTCTTATTAGATTTATGAATTCATTGATTCACGACTTTAGAATTACGAGTGATTAGCATAACTGGCGTGAATAAGACCGGAAATTCTATCGATAGCTTTCGTGGAATGATACAAGAAACTGGTTTGTGTTAGTGATTTGTTAGCTAGGTGGGGGTTATTGCAGCATTACTATGAAGATACTTGAATAGCCTCGTTGAGATTAGAGGCTATTCAGTCGGTATACTTGAGTGGAATCGCGAGTGATTGAGTTCGCTATCTACTTTAAAACAATTACTTTTTCAGGTTGATTTCAGCTTCGATAGAACCTGTTTCAATCTCAGGGTGAGACGCTAGTTTGTCTGATGCCCATTGGTTAAGGTGTTTCAGAATAGCAGACACCGCGTGTTTCTCAGTTGGTGCTTGGTCTTGATCGACGTCGATCTTCTGCTTTGGATGTGAGCCTGTTGCATCTTCAGCGATATGTAGCCAATCTGGGTGCCAGTAATATGGCTGGCCACTCGGTGTTGTCCAACTATGAACACCGTTTGACTCTCCTTTATAACTTAATTGGTCTGCTTCTATTTTTTTCATTGTTATCTCGCATGTTTTTTGGGTTACATCAAATTATAGAGGCGTAGAACGAACTTGGCTCCCGCCTTGGTTACAAACTTAGCAAAGCATACAAAGTTATCTGTGAACCAATTCACACTATTATAGAAATTAGGTCCAATCATATGGATAGCAGCAATAGTTGTTAACGTTAGTGATAAAATCCCCGGCTTATTAGAATTTATCTAGGTAGTACAATTAGATGGCGCGTTATGAAGAGCTTGCAAAGGATATTCGAACTCAGATCGCTAATAACACTTGGCGATCCGGAGAGAAGATCCCTTCGGTACGCATGAGTTGTCGAAATTACAACGTCAGCAATAGTACTGTCTTACAAGCCTACCAATTGTTAGAAAGCGAAGGGTGGATCATCGCTAAGCCTCAGTCGGGCTACTTTGTTGCACCACGTGTGGACGGCGTTGATTATGAACTGCCGTTAGTACACAAAAAGAAAGCCATTAATGATCGCTTATTCGACTTTTTGAAATCGAGTTCAGCAGAGGGTGTGATTCCTTTTGGCTCAGCGTTCCCCGATCCTGACCTTTTCCCATTACCTACCTTGACTCGAAACCTTGCCAGTGCTGGTAGAAAGATGACAGGTGCTAGTGTGATCAATAATCTGCCACCGGGCAGTGAGTCCTTAAGAAGACAAATCGCGCAACGTTACCTGCAACAAGGCATTACGGTTAACCATCAAGATATCGTGATTACCTCTGGCGCAATGGAAGCGCTTAACTTAAGCCTGCAAACGGTTACTAAGTCGGGTGATAATGTTGTGATTGAATCTCCCGCTTTCTATGGTGCTTTACAGGCCGTAGAAAGATTAGGACTCAATCCTATCGAAGTGGATGTTTGTCCAATCAATGGATTGAACATTGAGCAGTTTGAAAGCGTACTACAAAACCAAGATGTAAAAGCGTGTTGGCTGATGACGACGTTTCAAAACCCGACAGGGACAAGTTTGTCTGAAGAAGCGAAGCGCCGTGTAGTTCAGATTGCAGAACAACACGAAACCTACATTATTGAAGATGACGTATATGGTGACCTCTACTTCGAAGGGCATAAACCCAAGCCACTAAAAGCCTTCGATAAGACCGATTCTGTCCTACTTTGTGGTTCGTACTCTAAAAGTCTGTGTCCGGGCTATCGGGTCGGCTGGGTTGTGAACACGCGTTTCAATGATGCCATTCAAAAGCTGCAGCTTCTTTCTACACTGTCGAGTAGTGCGCCTGTGCAACTTGGCGTCGCACACTTCTTAACACATGAAAGCTACGACAATCACCTTCGTAAATTACGTAAAAATCTTCTAGTGAGAAAAGAACGATTCATTGAGGTCATCAAGCAGTACTTCCCGCATTCCGTCGAGATTGAAGAACCGGCTGGTGGCTACTTCATATGGATTCGTCTTTCCGCAAAATTCGACAGTCAACAATTTTACCAACTAGCGATTGCTCAGGGGATTAGCGTCGCTTCAGGCGATCTGTTTAGTGAGCAGGGCAGAGTAGATAACGCGATCAGATTGAACTTCTCTTATGAACTCACAGAAGAGAAAGAACAAGCACTAATCTTGCTTGGCAAACTGGCACATCAACTTACGCATTCGTAAAATCTTAAGTCACTCATAAAACAGAGCATGATTTCAACTGTACGGATTGTTTCTGGTGCAACTGTACGCCTTGTACAACAAAGAGTTGTGATTCAATACAGTTAGACCAAATATTGGAGATACCGTTATGTTGAAAATGACTATGGGAAATGAAGTTAAGCTGATTATCGTCGCGATTGTGTGTGCGCTTCTGCTTATTCTCGGCCACGTATTGCTGGCAAAAGCCTTCGCTGATATGGCTTGGGCTGAATATACAACAGCGGCTATCCCGTTCGTTATGATGGCAATTTGCGGTCTCGCGATAAAATACGCTATCGACCAAGATGTCGATTAAGCCGATTATCCAGTCGAATTATTTTAAGCCCTGCCAGAATTTGGCAGGGCTTTTTCGTTTTAAATGACCTGAACTTTTGAATAATTGCATTAAACCTGAGCTCTGAAGGCTATCTCATACTTTAATGCCACAGGCTTTGTAAGTCTGTGTAAGCGAGAAATGGTGTTTATTTGGGATATGCATCACCTTTAGTCAAAAACTTGGCTTATTGGTTGTGCTGGGAAATAACCAGAGCCTACCTTTTATTGCTATATATTCACGTCAATTATTGGTCGCTATGCGATAAAAGTGACCAGAGTAAAGGCTTACAGTACCTTACAGGTTTAAATTTCCCATTTATTACAATTGGTTATGACTAATTGAGATGCGGGATTATGAGATTGAAATATACAAAAACAAACATGTGCATATTGGCTTTGTTAGCCACCAATGCTTCAGCAAGCGAACTCCATGTTGATTTGAATCGACTAAGTAATTTTTCGGAAGTTGGTACTAATAGACTGTCTATTACCAGTGAATTTATCGGCTATGAGCTTGATGAGGGAAAGTATCGTTACGCAAGAGATGTTGACTTAAACGGCTTAGATTGGGCTTTTCTTTATGGAGAGCATCAAAGAAAAGATAAACCCAATAGTGCCTTAATTGGTGATGTGAAGGTTATTGGTGATTTAAAACAAGTCGCGAATTCAGAGACTAAAAATGCAGTTGGCAATCGTTACTACTGGCAAGACGGCGACTCTACGGATTATAACCAAGAGCTGGCTTTTTCAGGTTTGCTTGTTGGTTCTAGTGGTTTCTCTTTTGACGTTCAGCCGAGTAAAGAAGGGCGATTTTCTGTAGAGCTTTATACACATAATTGGCTGTCTTCTGCTGATGTGACGGCATGTATTGAAAAGCAATGCATCACAATTAAAAATGACATTTCATTTCACATGACCAGTGTCAAAAATACGATTGTTTTCGAATCTCAATCGCCAGATGACATCGTAGAAATCTCATATTCACGCCAATATAGGCAGTTTGATTTTGAATCGAGACAAGGCTATCACGCTATTGAGGCTATCCAGTTGAGAGAGGTTGAGTAACATGAAAAAAATCATTCTAGCATCAGCAATTTTAGCGACTTTTTCTGCTCACTCAGGTCTCGGGAAAATGGATCGTTCGGTCACTCAACACAAAACGTTCGCACTACAAACTCAGTTCGATTTTGCCTGTCATATGAATGCGGGGTCCGCGACCTTAATTGACCCTTACTGGGTGATAACGGCAAATCACGTATCAGGCTCTAAAAGTGAAGGGTATGAAAATGCAGTCACTTGTTCTTCTTATGAAAAAGATGAGAACGGTAAGTTCAACGTTATTCATACATCACGTGCGACAACTGACCCTGATGGTGAGTGGGGGGAGTATGAATTTACCGATGGCATTTATGATTTCGCTCTGGTGCGTTTAGACACGCCAATAACCGGTATTAAGCCTGCGAAGTTACCAGGGAAAGGGATGTTCGATCATTCAGAGGTTTATGAAGTAAATAGCGTTGGCTTTGGTAACTATAACGGCCGTAATGGCGGGAAGAAATTTGTTAAGTACAATGACACAGATAAGAAATGGTTAGCTGAATATAAATATAACCCGGTGATCATGCCTCAAAGTGATTTGCAGTGGCTGATCATCCATGGAGACTCAGGTTCAGGCATTACGATTGAACGAGACGACGAGTTTTACATTATTGGGGAGATAGGCCTTCAATATTATGGCGAGCTTGGTTGGCAAGATACCTTTGATGATGTTTTGGGGAGATTAGATTCCTTAAACAAGGATATGAGAGCGCATGGGTTTAGTTACTCGAAGCCAGTAAATCTTGGTGATGTAAGATGGACGCCAACGACTCAGAACAGTATCGAAGATCTTCACGCTTTTTACAGCTACTGGAAAGCTGGAAGTATGGATTTTAATGGTACTTATTGGACGAAGGATGGCGGCATTTACAACACCGCTTATGCGCAAGAAGGTGAAACGTACACTTTTGAAACTGTCATTCCTGCAAACCCCAAAGCGCCCGCTTTTGATGTGTTTGTAAATGGTCGTCAGGTTGCTCATAACATTAAGGCGGATAAGGAGAGCTTATTCTTTAAAGTGAATGCTTTTGAGCAAAAGGGTGACCAGATGGTGATTGAATTTAAGCCGCTAGAACAGACGGGCGAGAAGATACTTTTAGATCACTTTTTGGTTCGAACTGTTGAGTAGATTGAGCTGTTAATCTTTTATCAGTAGGCGCTTAGCAATAGGGGCTTATGAACATACCCTTATAAATAAGTGCGTATAAAAAAACCTCCGTATATACGGAGGTTTTTATCTATTTAATTATCTATCTATACTGACTTCTCTGAAAGAAGAAAGCTGAGATTAGAAGTTAGCAGAGCGTGGTGTACGTGGGAACGGGATAACGTCACGAACGTTGCCCATACCTGTTACGTAAGACACTAGACGCTCAAAGCCAAGACCGAAGCCAGCGTGAGGCACTGTGCCGTATTTACGTAGGTCGCGGTACCAGCTCATGTGCTCAGGGTCGATACCCATACCAATCATGCGCTCGTCTAGAATGTCTAGACGCTCTTCACGTTGTGCACCACCGATGATTTCACCGATGCCTGGTGCAAGTACGTCCATTGCTGCAACTGTCTTGCCGTCGTCGTTTAAGCGCATGTAGAAAGCTTTGATGTCTTTCGGGTAGTTCTTAACGATAACAGGTGCTTTGAAGTGCTCTTCAGCTAGGTAACGCTCATGCTCAGAAGACATGTCGATGCCCCACTCAACGTCGAATTCAAATTTCTTACCAGAATCTAGTAGGATTTGGATTGCGTCAGTGTAGTCAACTTGTGCGAAATCAGCGTCTACGAATTGCTCTAGACGAGTGATTGCTTCTTTGTCGATGCGAGAAGCGAAGAACTCAAGGTCGTCGCGGCGCTCTTCAAGAACAGCAGCGAAAACGTACTTAAGCATGTCTTCAGCCAGTTTCGCTACATCGTCAAGGTCTGCAAACGCAACTTCAGGCTCAACCATCCAGAATTCAGCTAGGTGGCGGCTTGTGTTTGAGTTTTCAGCACGGAACGTAGGACCGAACGTGTAAACCTTGCTTAGTGCACAAGCGTAAGCTTCAGCATTAAGTTGGCCAGATACTGTTAGGAAAGTTTCTTTACCGAAGAAATCTTCGTTGAAGTCAACTTTGCCTTCGTCAGTGCGAGGCAGGTTTTCCATGTCTAGCGTCGATACGCGGAACATTTCACCAGCGCCTTCTGCATCAGATGCAGTGATAAGCGGAGCTGAAGTCCAGAAGAAACCTTGCTCGTGGTAGAAACGGTGAATCGCTTGAGATAGACAGTTACGTACACGTGCTACTGCGCCGATCACGTTTGTACGTGGGCGTAGGTGAGCAACTTCACGAAGGTATTCGATAGAGTGACGTGTCTTAGCCATTGGGTAAGTGTCAGCGTCTTCAACCCAGCCTACAACTTTAACGTCAGTTGCTGCTAGTTCGAAGTCTTGGCCTTTCGCAGGAGACTCAACAATCTTACCCGTTACTTCAACAGAGCAGCCAGTTGTTAGCTTTAATACTTCGTCTTCGTAATTATTAAGATTATTAGGAACCACGGCCTGAATCGGGTCGAAACAAGAGCCGTCATAAATGGCAAGGAAAGAGATTCCAGCTTTGGAATCACGACGTGAACGGATCCAGCCGCGAACAGTTACTTCACTGTCTACCGCTAGCTTGCCGCCAAGTACGTCTGTTACAGGCGCGTAAGTCATGTTGATTTCATTCTCCATTGAGGGACAAATTCAACTCAAAGTCTTTAGCATTGAGGCAAATGAACATATATTTGCACAATAATTAGCCGAAACATTGAGTTGTATAAACTTTTTAAATCGATTGAACATATTACCTGTCATATCGACAGCTTCAACCTTTATTCTTGCTTGGTGAAAGAAATATTGTGTCTACTGACCAGAAATACCTTTTAGGGTGTGTTTTTTGTTCGATCTTAGCGTCAGCCTTACCTTTCACCCTATGTGAGCTGTTGAACGAGCAAGACGTAATCGAAACCTTTGTTTTCAATAATGGGAGTGTGATTGTGTTGAGACTCACTCTATATTGGCGCGGATTCAGTCATTTTGGACTTGATCACCTTCTTAATTTCCCACTAAAGCTACAAGAGGAGTTTAATATTCACGTGTTAATTACGCCGCCTTAACCCCTGCATTCTCTCTACACCCGCACTTTTCGAGCGCTCGCTCATTCAAGAAAAACAGTCGATCAAATTATGTCTGAACAAGGCAGGACTGGCTGTACAAGTAAAAGAGAATTACATGCTTAATTATTTAAAAAAACACTGGTTATCGAACGTTAAGGGAGATTCATTATCTGGGATTGTGGTTGCACTCGCATTAATCCCTGAAGCTATCGCATTTTCAATTATCGCAGGCGTCGACCCTAAAGTAGGGCTTTATGCTTCTTTCTGTATCTGTGTTGTAACCGCTTTGGTTGGCAGTCGTCCGGGGATGATCTCTGGGGCAACGGGCGCAATGGCGCTGTTGATGGTCACCTTAGTGAGAGAACACGGGCTAGAGTATCTACTCGCAGCTTCATTTCTTGCTGGCGTCATTCAAATCGCGGCTGGATACCTCAAGCTTGGTAATCTGATGAATTTCGTTTCCAAATCGGTGATTACTGGGTTTGTTAACGCGCTCGCTATTCTTATATTTATGGCTCAGCTCCCTGAGTTGATCAACGTCCCTTCGAGCGTTTACGTGTTAGTCGCCTTGGGTTTGGCGATCATTTATCTGCTTCCTTATTTTCCCAAGTTTGGTCGTGCAATACCTTCTCCATTAGTCGCGATTGTTGCCCTGACTATTATCAGTTTGTTATTTGGTTTAGATGTCAGAACGATTGGCGATATGGGCAAGCTTCCGGATTCACTGCCTGTGTTCTTGATCCCTAATATTCCATTCACGTTTGATACGCTCACAACCATCCTTCCATATTCTATTGCTCTATCTCTTGTAGGCTTATTGGAATCATTGATGACGGCGACGATCGTGGATGACCTGACCGATACTGAAAGTAATAAGAACAATGAATGCAAAGGGCAGGGCGTAGCGAACATCGTGGCTTCATTATTTGGTGGTATGGCGGGGTGTGCGATGATTGGCCAGTCGATTATTAACATCAAATCAGGCGGCTTAACCCGATTATCCAGCTTGATCGCCGGGGTTGTTTTACTGCTAATGGTGGTGTTTGTTTCTGATTGGTTGAAGCTGATACCGATGGCCGCTTTAGTGTCTGTGATGATCATGGTTTCAATCGGCACGTTTTCATGGCGTTCTGTTGTTGAGCTTAAAGACCACACACTCCCAACCAATGTAACCATGCTAGCAACCGTGGCGGTGGTGGTGTTTACTCACAATCTCGCGATAGGTGTTGCGGTTGGCGTGGTGCTATCGGCTCTGTTTTATGCGCATGCTAGCAAATCCATGGTGTTTATATCCGATGAAGTCGTGACTAACGAAATGCACACTACCCACCGAGTAAAAGGCCATGTCTTCTTTGCTTCTTCAGATGCGTTTGTCGATCTATTTGATTATGATAATGCGACCTCTTTAGTGACCATCGATATTTCGGATGCGTCTTTCCTAGATAACACGTCGGTTGAGGCGCTTGATAAGGTCGTATTTAAGTTCCGTAAAAAGGGCGCTTATGTAGAAGTCGCAGGAATGGATACCGTGAGTGCGAATCTGATATTCAAACACGCGATGTACCACAAGCATAAAGATTTAACCGCGGTTTCCATTACGCACTAATCATGGTTTAAGGTACTTTAAAAGCTTAAAAGCTTAAAAGCTTAAAAGCTTAAAAGCTTAAAAGCCTGAACTAGACATTGTTATGAAGATAAAGCGCTCATCTTTGAGCGCTTTTTTGTTGATGTCGGTAGGGGAGTTCTAGCGACCTATGACTGACCTTTATCGTTGGTTTTTGAGTTCGATAAGGTGAATTGGTTGATAAGAGATTCAAGGTGATCAGACAGCTCTTCTAAATCATTACTGATTCCACGAGTCTCAGCCGCAGACTGCGATGTGTTGTCGGCGTGAGAAGTGATGGTTTCAACCTTTTGTTGAACATCTTCGGTCGCGTGTGTAGTGGATTGCGTCTGTTGTTGAATATTTTTCGCATGAGCCAGCACTTGTTTCATTTCTTCAACGACACCATTCATTTCAACGGACAGTGCGTCGATATCTGTAGAGCTTTGATGTGCTTGTTCGCAAACACGATCGGCAGAAGTCAGCGACTCTTCACTGCCTTGCTGGAACTGATGAATGATAGACTCAATACTGCCAGTTGCCTCCGCCGTTCGTGATGCAAGATTTCGAACTTCATCTGCCACTACCGCAAAGCCCCGACCTTGCTCTCCCGCACGAGCCGCTTCAATCGCCGCATTTAAGGCTAGAAGATTGGTTTGGTCAGCAATGCCACGAATCACGCTCAATATTGAAGAGACCTCTCCGGTTTGCTCATTGAGTGTCAGTATTTTGTGTTTCACTTCTTCTATGCTGCTGACTAGGTTCTTTATCTCACTACTTGCATCATGTGCTTGGTTAGCACTTTTACAGGCCACATCAGCGGTATGATTGATGAGTTCTGACGCGGTTAAAGTGGCTTGTTCTACATTAACTTGCTGCGCCTGTATCCCTTCGATATTGTTTTGTACTTCAGCGGTTTCGTTTTGTTGATCGCTGGCGGCTTGCTCGGTAATTTGTGCAACACTGGTCAGTTGGTTGGCAGACGCATTCAGTTTGTGCGAGGTGTCTTGTACCCTCTCCAAGCTGTCGGAAACGGTGCCCATGAACGAGTTGATGGAGTTAGCAAGCGTGCCAATTTCATCCTTGCTTTGCTCTGGCAGCCGAGTTGATAGGTTTTTATCACTGCTGACTTGGGTCATAAAGCGAGAGGTTTGTTGAAGCGGGCGAACGATTATCTTACGAATCAATCCCATAGTAAGAACGAATCCGGCAAAGGAGATCACCGCCATGATACCGATCGCTGTCATCGTTTGAGTATTGATCAGCGAGTTGACATGGCTAAGGTTATATTCAAGTCGAATTGCACCTAACACTTCCCCTTCTGGCGCCATATGACATGCCACACAATTGGTGCCGCGATAGTTCTCGCTCGACTTCATTGGCAGAGCAATAACCAAGCCTTTTCCCCAATCGGCAGAAAAGGGTTCGATAACGGTTTCACCCGCTAGCGCTCGTTTATCAATATCATCCACAGGTGTTTGGTTGTCATTGCCAGGCCCGTATAACTTACTCACCGCATCAGCACGCAATACACGAACATTTTCAATGCCTTCTTGAGCTAACGCTTTCTGACGAAGGGTCTCTTTTTGTGCCATGGTGCCAGTGAGCATCATCATATTGAGGCTATCGAAATAGTTGCTCGCTTTATCGTGAAGCTGCTCACTTAACACTGAGTTTACAAGCTGCTTTTGCTGCGAATATTGAAAGTAGGTCGATATTGCTAATAGAAAAGTGAACACGATGGCGAGGGCCACTAGGATTTTAAAGGTGATTGTTGAGCGCATAAGGTGTTTGTTTTTATTAATTATAATGACGCGCATACTTTACGTGTAAGAGCCCCTACCACCTATGAGGTATAACCGATTGTGTGACCACACTCCGGTTGTGGTTATGTTTCTGTGATGTAGCGAGTTTGTGATGATGTTCTTTGGGCGAATGAAAGGGAGTTTATCGTTAAATTTGAAGGGTATGAAAAGCCCAATAAACGTACATGGCTTGAATAAACATGTTCAGCGGGCTGTCTTTATACTGGTCAAGCGTCATTATTAAAATCCACCTGCCAAAACAGGTGGATTTTTACTTTTACGTTTACTTTTGATTGCCGATTGCCGATTGCCGATTGCCAGTTAGCTGACGGTTGAAAGGGGAATGGCGTCAGAGACCGATTTTTCTAATCTGATGGCGATAAATTTCGAGGTAGGGGTAAAGGTTCGTTCACCATAGCTGTCTAGAGGAACCAAAGGGTTGGTTTCAGGATAGTAAGCCGCCGCCTGACCCTGTGGAACGTCATAAGCTACCAGGGTAAACCCTTTCACTTTTCTCGTTACACCATCTTCCCAAAGCGACACCATATCGACCTTGTCACCCGGTTTAAAACCGAGCTTCAATATATCTGCTTCATTGATAAACAAAACTTCGCGCATACCAAAGACACCGCGGTAACGATCATTCAAGCCATATAACGTGGTGTTGTATTGGTCATGGGAACGCATGGTTTGCAAGATCAGATCGGGTTTATTACCTCCTTGCAACACCGCTTCATTAATCAGCTGTTTTGGCAGTTCATTGGAGCCAAATTGCGCTTTGCCGCTGAGGGTGTTCCATTGACGATTTGCGGCAGGATTGACTAAATGAAACCCACCCGGATTTTCTAGTTTCTGATTGAAGTCAGTAAAGCCCGGAATCGTATCTGCAATGAGGTCTCGAATATGTCCATAATCTTGAATGACCCAATTCCAATCGATTGGATGGCTGCCCAGTGTGGCATTGGCAATACCCGCGACAATGGCTGGTTCAGAACGTAAATGTTCTGATCGAGGTTCGAGCTGTCCGTAAGAGATGTGAACCATGCTGAAGGTATCTTCGACGGTGATGCCTTGTGGCCCATTAGCTTGTGTATCGATTTCCGTTCGCCCCAAACATGGCAAAATCAAGGCATCTTGACCGGTCACAAGGTGAGAGCGATTGAGTTTGGTTGAGATATGAACGGTAAGGTCACAATTTTTCATCGCCAGATGTGTGCGAGGAGTATCGGGTGTGGCTTGCGCAAAATTACCACCTAAACCAATAAAGACTTTCGAGCGTTTTTCCTCCATAGCTTTAATCGCTTGTATGGTGTTGTGGCCTACATCTCGCGGGACATTGAAGTTAAAGCGGCGTTCTAAGCTATCTAGAAATTGGTTTGAGGGTTTTTCATCGATACCCATCGTACGATCGCCTTGGACATTACTATGCCCCCTAACTGGTGATAGCCCAGCACCTGGCTTACCGACGTTGCCGCGCAACAATTGCACATTGGCTACTTCTTTGATGGTTTGTACTGAATGACGATGTTGTGTTAGCCCCATAGCCCAACACATGATCACCTTTTCTGAACGGCGGTACATGTCTGCGACCATTTCTATTTCGCTTAAAGCTAACCCCGATTGTTCAGCGATATGCTCCCATGTTGTCGCATCAACTTCTGCTAAGTATTCATCAATACCTGTGGTGTGTTCGCTGATGAATTTACGATCAAATATGGCTTTGCCTTCGGTTGCGAGCGCATCACGTTCCCATTGCAGCAAATATTTAGCCATCCCACGAAATACCGCCATATCGCCACCTAATGCTGGTCTTAAATACGCGGTATTGGTTGGTTTTGAACCATTGCTTAACATTTCAACTGGAACTTGAGGATTTTGGAAACGTTCAAGTCCACGTTCTTTCAATGGATTGAAACAGATCACCTGAGCGCCGCGTTTTACCGCTTCACGCAATGGTTCAAGCATGCGGGGGTGATTAGTACCTGGGTTTTGCCCGAGCACAAAGATCGCGTCTGCTTGTTCAAAGTCGTCAAAAATCACGGTTCCTTTGCCCACACCGACCGTATCTTTCATGCCAATTGCACTGGCTTCGTGGCACATGTTTGAACAGTCAGGGAAGTTATTTGTTCCAAACGCACGGACGAAAAGTTGGTACAAAAACGCCGCTTCATTACTGGCTCGACCCGAAGTGTAAAATTCGGCTTGATGTGGCGAGTCGAGTTGCTTCAAATGCTTGGCTACGAGCGAAAATGCTTCGTCCCACTCGATAGGAATATAGTGGTCGGATGCAGCGTCGTACTTCATCGGATGGGTTATTCGGCCTTGGTATTCCAGCCAGTAGTCTGTTTGTGATGACAAGGATGTTACGCTGTGTTCAGCGAAAAACTCAGGATCCACAAATCGATTTGTGGCTTCCCAGTTCACGGCTTTTGCACCGTTCTCACAGAAGTTCACTTTACTGCTGTGTGGGGATTCCCCCCATGCGCATCCCGGACAATCAAAACCACCGTTTTGATTCGTTTTAAGCATTGTTCGAATGTTTTTGATTGCGTTTTCGCTGCCCCACCAACTCTTAGTGACGGCTTTTAACGCACCCCAACCACCAGCAGGACCTCTATATTTTTTTATCTGTTCTTTTTGGCTCACAACTGCACTCCTCACACACGGGAACGGCAGTAAACAAGGGGACCACCGGTAAAAACAGGCGCGTTATAAAAATAAGGCGGGAGTAAAACGGTTTTGATTATTTGGTATCGATACCTGTTTACTGCTTTGAATATTTAGAAATAGACTGGCTAATTGTTTGCCATGATCTAAATCAAAGGTTATGCCGTTAAGGGGCGGTGCGTCCAATTGATATTGCCGACTAAGTGATAAATAGAATCTATCATGGCGAGTAAATATGGAAAGTGTCGTTTTTGTCACAGTGATAAATAGACTTGTCACAGTGATAAATAAAATTTATTAGCCAGTGCGATGTGAGCTCTATTTTACGAGAGATTCGTTGGACAGCCTTGATATAGCTGAGTCTCCCATGATAGTTGCTGTCTATCACGCTATAGATAATTTAGATTTGACCTATATTTAAATTAGGCATACTTTGATTTGAATCAAAAATACCGTTGTTATTTTAGCTGTTGCTTTACAGATTGAGCCATTTCCCGTGATAGGTATTTTCAATCACAGAGAACCGTTAATGTACGACGAACGCGAAGAAGACGCTTCATTTCAAGGTTTTACTAATCATTCATGGATATAAAACAACTTAAGTATTTAATCGCTTTAGATCAAACGAAACACTTTGGTCAGGCTGCGACACTTTGTCATATTACTCAGCCTACGTTGTCGATGAGGATAAGGCGTTTAGAAGAAGAGTTAGACCTCGAGTTGATTTCAAGAAGTCAACGTTTTGAAGGGTTTACCGAAGCGGGTGAACGTATATTGGCTTGGGCAAAGACCGTCTTAGCGGCTCATGACGGTTTACAAGCCGAAGCGGCTAACTGCCGTGGTCAACTGGTCGGCTCGCTAAGAGTTGGCATGGTGCCTTTAGCCAGTCAAAACCCGATGCAGTTGATTAAGCCTTTAGCAGAAAAATTCCCTGAACTTCGCTTTCAAATTTTGTCGATGACATCTGAGCAGATCATAGACCAGCTCAATCGTAACCAACTTGATTTAGGCATGTGTTACACCGACCAGATCAATACGGCTTATTTTGACGTTATAGAAATGAACTCGACGGATTTAGGCATTCTGTATGACAGACGATTTTTTGATTTTGCTGAGTCGGAAGTCTTATGGGAATCACTCAATAGCATTCCTTTGGGGCTTTTGTCTAAAGGCATGCATTATCGTCATTCGATTGATTTGAGCTTCGGTAGTAAAGGCCTAGTTCCGCAGACTTTGATTGAAAGCAACTCTACGTTTCACCTGATCCAAGCCGTCACTAGTGGCCTGTGCTGTGCTGTTATGCCGCTTAACTCTGGATTGGAAGAGCTCAACGAACAACTGCGTATCGTACCGATAGAAAAGGCTGTGGTGCATTCGCCTCTCGGTCTACTTAAGCGTAAACAAGAACCTTATTCAGCACTCACTGATCAGTGTTTTGCTGAAGCAAAACACTTGTTTAATCAGTGATGTTTGTTTAACCAGTGATATTTATTTAATCAGTAACGTTTTCAGTCTGAGTCGATATCGTCAAGCTGACTGTCTTTCCGGGTGATTTTATGAGATGTATAACTCAATCCTATATTGAACTGCCTGATTTTAATCAAGCGCCTCCACAGCCCAATGCCATGAGCTATCGAGAGCTTACGGGCTATAGCATGGTGGTGGATGCACCTCTGGCAAACGAATCTGCATTGGCGATCAGTTATAACGGGATCAGTCAGGCGGTTATGATGGTGACGCCCGGTCATATGGAAGACTTTGTGCGCGGTTTTAGTTTAAGCACCGGTATCGTAAAAAAATTCAGTGAAATTCGTGATATTGAGATTGGTGGCAATGGTGAATCTCATTTCGCGCAAGTAGAAATCAGCAATCGCGCTTTTTGGGACATGAAAACTCAGCGGCGCAACTTGGCTGGAACCACAGGTTGTGGTTTGTGCGGTGTTGAGGCGCTTGAACAAGCACTTCCGGATTTGGTTCCATTGCCATCGTCATTACCACCCAATCCACTGGTTTTTGAGGGGTTGAGAGGGCGAATTGCTGAACATCAAAAAGCAGGCAAAATATCCGGTGCTTTACATGCCGCTTTGTTTGCGAATTCGAAAGGTGAAATTTCACTTTGTCGTGAAGACATCGGCCGCCATAACGCACTGGATAAACTAATAGGGGCGATGGCTGTGAACGAGAACAACCCTAAGTCAGGGTTCGTGATTATGACGAGTCGTTGCAGTTTAGAGCTTATCCATAAAGCCGTGCGTGCTGAAATCGCAACCTTGGTTTGTTTGTCGGCTCCGACCTCATTGACGGTCGAATGGGCAAGACGTAATCGCTTAAATCTGATTCACTTACCTAACAGCAGTCCACCTCGTCTATATAGCCCTGCGCCTTAATGTCATGTTTTCGTTTGGATAAAAAGAGAGACCATTGTGTCTCTCTTTGGTTTTTATTATAAATGATTATTGTTTTACGCGGATTGGTGGTTAATTTATATCCAAACGGCTGTTTTGTTCAATTTAATAGCAAAAAATGTGGTTATAGCGTTGTGTTTCGAGGCTCATTCGATAAGATAAAAAGACCTCTAATGCTAGGGGTAGGGCAGCAATGGATACGCTGCTTCAAATACTATGGAATGTGACTTAATTATTGGACACATACATGAAATTCAAGATTACATCACCGATTATTGAACCTACGGAAGGTTCACCACATCAGTTAACGCAAACTCACGCTTCTCGTTTTACCTCTTTTAAGACAAGCTCCCCTTTGAACACCCTGTTCGACAACGTCTCTGCACGCTTCTTTACCGCTTATCGCTCCTATTGTTATTCGTTTTATAACTCTATTTCTATCTGAATTCCTTTGTCATCCGCTCGATGTACGAAGACTCACATCTATAAAAACTAAACAAATAAGTTAAAAACAATGAATATTAAAATGATGGGTAGCTCCCTAATTATCGCTGGTACCGCTCTCGGTGCTGGTATGCTTGCGATCCCAATGGTATTAGCTCAATTCGGATTGCTTTACGGCACACTGCTGATGGTACTGATCTGCTTCGGTACGACTTACGCAGCATTATTACTTCTAGAAGCGACCATCAAAGCGGGTGGCGGTCTAGGACTAAACTCAATTGCCCGAAAAACCTTGGGTAAACAAGGTCAGTTACTGACTAACGGCTTGCTGTACGCGTTATTGATTTGCCTATTGATGGCTTACATTCTAGGCGCAGGTGATTTACTGAGTAAGTTACTGTCTAACTTTGGCGTTGAACTCACCGCGACCACGAGCCAAGTCGTGTTTACGTTGCTTGCTGGCGCTGTAGTCGCAAGTGGCACCGGTGTGATTGATAAACTCAACCGTGCACTGTTCTTCGTGATGCTTGCTAGCTTGTTCGCAACCATGGTGTTCTTAGCGCCGAGCATGACTCAAGAAAACTTGATGCAGGTAACCAGCCATGACCACGTTGATCTAATCAAAACCAGTGCCATCCTGTTTACGAGCTTTGGCTTTATGGTTGTGATTCCAACCTTGGTTTCTTACAACCACGAAGCGACAGACAAACAGCTACGTAACATGGTGATCGTCGGTTCTCTGATCCCATTAGTGTGCTACTTGTGTTGGTTGTTTGCTGTGGTCGGTAACTTGAGTGAAGAGGAATTCAGAAGCTTCAAGAACGTATCAGATTTGATGGCCGCTTTTGAGGCTCAGTCTCCTTGGGTGGGTAACGTTCTGTCTACCTTCACTGGCTTGGCGTTGCTGACCTCTTTCTTTGGTGTGGCGATGTCTTTATTCAACCAGAACAAGGACATGTTCAACCAAAACACCGCAGTAACGTACTGCATTAGCTTCATCTTACCGTTGGCGGGTTCACTGCTTGCTGCAGACAAGTTCCTACAAGTGCTGAACTATGCTGGCATCATTTTAGTGTTCTTGGCTGTTTTTGTTCCTCTGGTTATGGTTCATAAGCAACGCTTTATGAAAGTAGCGGAAGACAGATACAGCGCTGAAGGTGGCCGACCAATGATGCTTTTCTCATTGCTATTTGGTTGCTTCTTGCTTATCTCACAAGTGATTTAGCAAAACAATTTGGTCGCTTGAATAATTAGGGCGTGTTGACCTTTCGTGGTTAAATTTTGTTCGAGATAAAAGCGTTTTAATCGCGGCGAGGGGGAAGTAGCCTAGTCACTCTAAGCAAATCCCCCTCAACAAAGAGTAAAACGCTTATAGCCGAACCCTTCGGGCAGCGTTTGCTGGCCATTTCTACTACGTTATCGGCTTCTCATGTAGGCTAGCTACACATCGACGCCTCTGCCTTGTATAAATACCCAGCAACTCGCTGCAAAAATCAGCTCGAAAGATCAACACGCCCTAGTCACTAAGTTTCAGCTACAAAAACTTCAGATACAAAAAAAGGAACGCATTGGCGTTCCTTTTTATTATCTGCTCATTAAAAGCAGACTGAGTTAAGTGTTGGCTTGTTAACTGATGCTGGCCAATAAATTAATACGGACTAGCAAGCCAATATTAACTAACAAATGAATGTTAATTAACAAACCACCTTAACTGCCAAACCACCTTGAGATGTCTCACGGTATTTAGCGTTCATGTCTTTACCGGTTTCTAGCATTGTTTCGATAACTTTATCTAGAGATACAGTAGGAGCAGAAGAGCGACGAAGTGCCATACGAGTTGAGTTGATTGCTTTAACTGCAGCAATACCGTTACGCTCGATACATGGTACTTGTACTTGGCCTGCAACTGGGTCACACGTTAGACCTAGGTTGTGCTCCATGCCGATTTCTGCAGCCATACATACTTGCTCAGGGCTACCACCCATAAGCTCAGCAAGACCAGCAGCAGCCATAGAACATGCCACGCCAACTTCGCCCTGACAGCCAACTTCAGCACCAGAGATAGAAGCGTTACGCTTGTAAAGACCACCGATCGCACCAGAAGCCGCGAAGTAACGGATGTAATCTTTCTCTGTCACCGTTTGGATGAACTTGTCGTAGTACGCCAATACAGCAGGGATGATGCCACATGCGCCGTTAGTTGGTGCAGTAACAACACGGCCACCGGCAGCATTTTCTTCGTTTACTGCGAATGCAAACATGTTCACCCAATCAACAACCGTCATTGGATCGTTGGTTGTTTTTTCTGAAGTAATCAGAAGTTGGCGAAGTGAAGCTGCACGGCGAGGTACACGCAATGGACCCGGCAGGATACCTTCAGTATTCATACCGCGATCCATACACTCACGCATCGTTTTCCAGATGTTTGCGAAGTAAGTACGAGACTCTTCGTCTGAGTGGAACGCTGCTTGGTTTTTCATAACCAGTGTACTGATAGAAAGACCACTTTCTTTACACTGATTAACCAGCTCTTCAGCTGTTGTGAATTCGTAAGGTGCTTTAATCGGGTTTTCTTCTTCTTTGCCGAAGCTCTCTTCGTCAACGATGAAACCGCCACCAATTGAGTAGTACGTTTTTGAGTAAGCTACTTCGTCATCAACCCAAGCATGAATGCTCATGCCGTTCTCGTGTAGAGAAAGGTTGGTTTTATGGAAATTCATTCCGCCATCTTTAGGGAACGAAACAGTATGACAGTGCATACCAACAGGTAGACGTTCAGTTTCTTCTACTCGTGCAATAAAGCCCGCGATAGAGTCAATATCTACTTTCTCAGGGGTATTGCCTGCAAGACCCATGATGATAGCGATATCGGTGTGGTGACCTTTCCCTGTCAGTGATAGTGATCCATATACGTCCACGGTGATTTTAGTGATGTCGCGCAATTTTCCCATTGAACGTAGGTCATCAATAAATTCTTTACCCGCTTTCATTGGTCCAACTGTGTGTGAGCTCGATGGACCAACACCGATTTTATAGATATCAAATACACTAATCATAGCGATTACCTCAAAAAGAGAGCCTCCCAAGGGGAGTAGGGAGGCTCATTTATTATCATTATATTTTTTGTCTAATCTCGCGATATAAGATGGATGTCATCTTATAAAAAGGACTTGAGATTAAAGAGCGCCGTAGATTACAGAACTAATAGCCGCTAGACCACATAAAGCTGTAAAGATTTGCACAGGTGCTGATGTTTTGTACTTAGCCATTGCTGGTACTTTCTGCATCGCGAATACAGGCATTAGGAACAGGATAGCTGCAATCATTGGAGCACCCATTGTTTCAATCATACCTAGGATGCTTGGGTTAACTACCGCAACAATCCAAGTTGTAACAACGATGAACGCTAGAGATGCTTTCTCAATCGTGCTGATTGAAGAACCAGAGCGAGACTTGATTAGACCAACAAGACCTTCATGAGCACCTAGGAAGTGACCGAAGTAGCTAGAAGTAATCGCTGCGAACGCTACTAGAGGACCCATGTAAGAGATAAGTGGAGACTCGTGAACGTTAGCTAGGTAAGAAAGTACCGAGATGTTTTGCGCTTGCGCTGTAGCTAGTTGCTCTGGAGATAGAGAAAGCACTACAGAGAATACGAAGAACATTACAAAACCCATCAGCATCATTGCTGCGCCGCCAGTGATCGCGTCAGTTTTCTTAACTGCGTCTTCACCGTATACACGACGTTGCTCTTTAGAGAACTGTGAAATGATTGGGCTGTGGTTGAAAGAGAACACGATGATTGGAATCGCAAGCCAGATAATAGAAGGCATTGAAGACCATTCTGGGCTTGTTTCCATCATTGAAGTGTTCCATTCAGGAACTAGGTAGAAAGACAGCGCTAGTAGGACGAATACTAGTGGGTAAACCATTGCTGACGTTGCTTTAAGCATCAGTTCTTTACCGAATACAACACCTGCTGTCATAGCAAGGATCAGTGCACCAGAAAGAAGAGGACGTGGAATAGATTCCATACCCATTTGGTTTACTAGGAAAGAATCAACCGTGTTTGTGATACCAACACCGTAGATAAGAACGATTGGGTAGATAGCGAAGAAGTAAGCAAAAGTAATAATGTTTGCGCCAGTCTTACCGAAGTGCTCTTCAACTGTGTCTGTAATATCAGCTTCAGGGTTTTTAGCAGACAGTACGAAACGAGCTAGAGATTTGTGTGCGAACCAAGTCATTGGTGCCGCGATTAGAGCTAGGATAACTAATGGCCAAAAACCACCCGCACCAGCTTTGATTGGAAGGAATAGTACGCCAGCACCAACTGCTGTACCGAATAGTGATAAACACCAGGTAAAATCTTTATAGTTAAACTTGCTTGAATCTTTAACGGCATTTGCCGAAGAAGTTGTTGTGTTCATGTTAAATTACTCATTTTTTGGGAACAGGAAATAAGTTGGGGCTAATTCTGCAGAATTTTCTTCTGTAAAAAATAGATCTAAATCATGTAATGAAACGGCGTGTCACATGATATGCGAAAAACGGATTTTTGATCACGAAATTGGCGTGCTACAGGTGATTTATGTTCATGCTAGGCATTAGTTTTTGTTATGCGAATGGCGGGGGTGGTCAGATTTATACCAGGAAAACGTTTGCGTAAAATTGCATTAATAAATCTGTTCTATAGAAAGGCTGGATTTTGTTAACAGAGATTAAACAAAACGTAGTTGCTATGTAATTTGTTGCACTACATGTCGCTGCAGGGATTGGATGATTTGTGCTGTAACGCCCCAAATTAGGTGCTCTTCGAAGGGCATCGCAAAAACACGATGCTTGATTTGTTTAACGTTAACAGTGTGGCTGTGTAACTTGGCTTGGTCTAAAACATAGGTGGCAGGCACCTCAAAAATCGAGGCCACTTCGTTCTCATCGATGATGGCTTCATAGTCAGGATCGACCATTGCAACAATCGGTGTCACAGAAAATTTACTAATAGTACTCAATGCAGGTAATTGGCCAACAATTTTAACTTGATCCGATCGAATTCCCACCTCTTCGTGGAGTTCTCTAAGTGCAGTAAATTGCATAGAAGGGTCAGAAAGTTCGTGTTTTCCCCCAGGAAAGCTGACTTGGCCTGGATGATGCTTTAAATGAGCGGCTCTTTTAGTAAAAATGACATGTAAACCATCTTCTCGTTCTACTAAACCGACTACCACTGCCGCTTTGCGCAATTGATCGCCACTGATATGCGAAACACGCTCTACAGATTCAGGATGATAGCCAACCGTAGGGTTAAGCTGGAACTGTTGAAGGAAGTTTTCTTTATTCATATCAAGCCAATATATTGATTATTATGATTTTAAGTATAGGCATAACCGTGGGCTGATTACCAATTTTGAGTGTGTCGTCATTTACTTACCCTTAGTTCAGTCATTTACTTACCCTTAGTTCAGTCATTAACTAAGCATAATAAAGGGGAGGGGCTGTCACCCATCGCCTCAAAACGAGAGGTTTTGCTATATTCAATATTTGTACATTTCCGAGTAAGCGTTACCCATGTCATAAAATTAGGTGATGAAACGTAGTTTTTTTGTTTAAGAATTTGATAACAATAACTTAGTAGACCATTCTAAAAAGAAATAGAAGAAAAGGTATGAGATGAAAGGAATCATATTCACCGAATTTTTAGAGCTTGTTGAAGACAAGTTTGGGCTAGAGCTTTTGGAAGAAGTTTTAGAGATGTCAGAAGACGAAGGGATCTACACGTCGGTCGGAAGCTATGACCACAAAGACCTTGTCAGGTTGATTATCAACTTGAGTAAGAAAACCGATATTGATGCCGCCAGTTTACAGCGTGTTTTTGGGCAGTCGGTCTTTAAGAACTTATTGGCCTCATTGCCTAATAAAGCGAGCCTTGCTCATAGCACGACCACCTTTCAATTTATCCAACACGTAGAGCGCTATATTCACGTTGAAGTGAAGAAGCTCTATCCGGATGCGGAGCCGCCTGAATTCAGCTTTATTACCACGACTGAAGCACAGCTTGTTTTTGACTATAAAAGCGCAAGGTGCATGTCTCACGTTTGCTTAGGGCTTATTGAAGGGTGTGCTGAATACCACGGTGAATCTATCGCGGTTGAAATGACGCCGCAAAATGATGACCAAAGCGTGGTTAGGTTTAATCTCAAAGTAGAAAAGTGATATGGATCCGGCATCTGCCATAGAGAAGAAACTTAAGCGTCAAATCGCGGCAAGGAAAGCGGCTGAAGCGCTGTTGGAACAAAAGAGCCTCGAACTGTTTGAGGCTAACCAACAGCTTGAGCTTGCTCTGCGTCAGTTAGAAAAGCGCTCTAACGCGAATATACGCCGTATTGAATTCCAAGAACAAATCGACAATCTGTTGATTGATTTCGGGCGAGCGTTCCTTAGAAATGATCTCGATGACGTCATGTTGTCACAATTGACGATGAATGTGACCAACAGTTACTTGATCGAAGCCAGTCGTTTGATTTTGCCTCCCAAGCTGATCCCTCAGTTACACACCTACGACTATGGTGATGAAGCCGTCGAGGTGATAGAGCAATACATTCAAGAACCTCATTGGCAAGGCAACCTGCTAACGGTGCCATTAGAGGTCGAAAAGGTCATAGTCGGCGCGTTAATCGTGAAGGTCAGATTGTTAGACCAGGACTACGAATTCATTCAAAGCCAACTGTTGTTAGTGACCGATCTTATCTGCAGTGCATTAACTCATCAGCTTGCTATCAATCGAAATGTTGAATCACGTAAACGAGCGGAAGAGTCCGAGAGGGCAACGCGCGACTTTGTGGCCATGATTAACCATGAGCTAAGAACTCCGCTCAATGGTTTGCTAGGTAGTGCAGAATTGATCAGCGATACCGAACTCAGCAGTTCTCAGCGTGAAATAGTGAATAACCTGAGCCAATCTGGAGAGTTTCTCAGAACCATCATTAATGACTTGCTTGATTTCAGTAAAATCAATGCAGGGATGTTGGATCTTATTCCCAAGAAATTTGCGTTGCATGATTTGAGAAATACGATTGAAAGTATCTTCGTCAATCGCGCAATTGAGAAGCAGATCGAATTTAATATCAGTGTCGCATCTAACGTACCTTCTCATTTCCAAGGCGATTTAGAACGTATCACGCAACTGTTTGTAAACTTAATCGGTAATGCGATCAAATTTACAGAAGAGGGGCACGTCAATGTCGATATTGAATGGGACAAAAACCAGTTTGTTTTCTCAGTGGAAGATACTGGGGTAGGCATTGCTGAATCTGCACATAAGACGTTGTTTGAACCTTTCACACAAGCTGATAACTCAAGTAGCCGAAATTATGAGGGCACTGGGCTTGGCTTAGCGATTTGTCGCAAGCTGGTAGCTTTGATGAATGGCGTGATTGGGGTGACCAGTGTTGTTGGCTCAGGCACGACTTTTACCATCTCGATTCCTCTTCAAGTTGTCGATGTTCCGGCTGAGAGTGATAGTGTCGCTAAAGGCTTTGAGTCTGAAGCGGAATTGTCACTACTTAAAGTGCTGGTGGTTGATGATATTAAGATGAACCAGATCATCATCCAACAGATGCTCCGTAAACATGAGATTGAACCGGCTATCGCAAGTAATGGTGTCGAAGGGTTTGAGCTCGCGTCAGACAATGAATACGACATTGTATTCATGGATTGCAGAATGCCCGTTATGGACGGCTTTGAAGCGACAGAGAAACTAAGAGAGAAGGGTTACGTTAAATCTATTGTGGCACTGACCGCAGGAACGACACTTGAAGAACGCGAACGTTGTATTCAGTGTGGAATGGATGACATTTTGAGTAAACCTTACACCGCCAATGATCTTAAAGAAATGCTCAAGAAGTGGGGTGTTGCGCCTGCGAAAATAGCCTAGCGCTTGTTAACTAAAGTAGCTTAGAGCTTGTTAGCTAAAGTAATTTAGAGCTTGTTAACTAAAGTAACCTAGAGCTTGTCAATTAAGCCTCGCTAGTTAGAAAGTGGTCATTCACATGCTCTGGCACAGAGACTAAAAAACCGAAGTGATCTTGCGATCCTTCGGTTTCTTTTTATATCGAGTTTTTACTGGGCGTTAAGCCGCGGAACTCGTCATTAAATCGCGGAACTAGCAGTTAATGACATTAGGTTTAGCAATCTTCAAGTACCGGTAGAATACGACTTAGTTTATCCAACGTCTCTTGGTACTCAGAAGCACAATCACTATCGAATACCACACCACCGCCAGCCCATGCATAAAGCGTATTGTTCTCTGCCACTAACGTACGAATAGTAATGCTGGTGTCCATTCTGCCATTTCGGCTGATGTAGCCAATACTGCCGCAGTACGCTGAACGTCGATGCGGTTCTAACTCTTCAATGATCTGCATCGCGCGAACTTTTGGAGCGCCGGTAATCGAGCCTCCAGGGAAACAGGCTCTCAGAAGGTCAGTTGCAGAGTATTGGTCATCAAGGTCCGCTCGTATCGTGCTCACTAAGTGGTGCACAGCAGGGAAGCTTTCAATATCGAAGAGCTTTGGTACATGAACCGATCCTGGCTTTGCGACTCGGCCAATATCATTACGAAGCAGGTCGACGATCATCAAGTTTTCTGCCTGATCTTTATCGGCGTTGACTAGGTCTTGTGCGTTGGCATCATCAATCATAGGGTCTTCAGAACGAGGGCGTGTGCCTTTGATCGGTTTTGTTTCAATGGTGCCACTATTAAGTTCTAAGAATCGTTCAGGCGAAACACTGATGATTGCACAGTCGGTCAAACGGATGAAGCCAGAAAAGGGCGCCGAGTTGTATTGTTCCAATTTGTCATAGGCTAGCCATTCACTGCCTTGGTATTGGGCATTGAAACGCTGAGCCAAGTTAATCTGATAGCAATCGCCGGATAACAGGTACTCTTGAACACTATCGAATTTCGTTGCGTAGTTCTGTTCGCTCATGTTGGATTGCCAAGGTGTGGTTAATCCAAAGGGCGCATGTGTTCGGTTTGACCGAGCCACTTGCTGCATCAGCCAATCATGATGTTCATCGATATTGCTGCCGACAATACACGCCGTTTTTAATTGATGGTCAACGATCACAGCCCACTCATACAAACCAACCGCCATGTCTGGTGCTTCAATGTCTCGCTTTGCGAGTGAAGGAAGTGTTTCAACTCTGCGCCCCAAATCATAACTAAAGTAGCCCAATGCACCGCCAACGAATGGCAACTCAACGTGCTCTTTCGTTACAGGCAATAACTGTTGCTGATATTGGTCGAGTAGTTCGAAAGGATCGGAGTCTGAAACCTCGCGCGTCTCATTAACATTAACGGTCGTTTTTGCACCGACTGTCTCAAAGGTGGCGATGGGTTGAGCAACTAAAATATCGTATCGACTATCAACGTGGCTTTCTGAAGCTGAGCGTAATAGCATTGCCCACGGTAGGTTTTCAATATGGGAAAACAGCTGTTTAGCTAAAGTTGATTGATATTCAAGCGGCTTGATTTGGATAGAGCGAAATTCGTTGTTATTCATTTGTTTAATTTGTGACAAAGAGTTCGATCACTGCATGGCGTGTGAGAGGAAGCAAGAGTATCATAAATTGAAAATAAAATGGGTTCTTGATTAGAACGGTGTAATACAAGTGGTTTAGTTTACAGCTATGCAAGCGATTGCTAAAGCAACTAAATACAGCTCAACACAATAAAAAGCTAAACCAATTAGGCCTGAATAGTCAAACCATGAACCCACATGGAACCAGAACAATAAAGAGGCATGCAATGACGGTTATTCGTAAGCAAGATGTGATCAGCAGTGTCGCTGACGCACTTCAGTACATTTCTTATTATCACCCTTTAGACTTTGTCCAAGCCCTAGAAAAAGCGTATGAGAAAGAAGAGAGCCAAGCAGCAAAAGATGCTATCGCTCAGATTCTGATTAACTCACGCATGTCTGCGGAAGGCCATCGTCCAATTTGTCAGGATACGGGTATTGTTACTTGTTTCGTGAACATCGGTATGGATGTTAGGTGGGAAACGGATCAAACAGTACAACAGATGGTTGATGAAGGCGTTCGTCAAGCTTACAACAATCCAGATAACCCATTGCGTGCATCTGTCCTAATGGACCCTGCAGGTAAGCGTATTAATACCAAAGACAACACACCAGCGGTTGTTCACATTAATATGGTTCCAGGCAACAAAGTTGAAATTCAAATCGCGGCAAAAGGCGGCGGTTCTGAGAACAAAACCAAGATGGTAATGCTTAACCCTTCTGATGATATTGCAGAGTGGGTAGAGAAGACGCTACCAACTATGGGTGCGGGCTGGTGTCCACCGGGCATGCTTGGTATAGGCATCGGCGGTACGGCTGAGAAAGCAGCAGTACTAGCGAAAGAATCTCTGATGGAACACATCGATATTCAAGACCTTATCGACAAAGGTCCAGAGAACGCAGAAGAAGAGCTTCGTTTAGATATCTTCAACCGTGTAAACAAGCTTGGTATTGGTGCACAAGGTCTTGGCGGTCTAACGACTGTGGTTGACGTTAAAATCAAAACAGCGCCAACGCATGCAGCTTCAAAGCCTGTTTGCTTGATCCCGAACTGTGCAGCAACACGTCACGTACATTTCACATTAGACGGCAGCGGCCCTGCAGAGCTAACACCACCTAAGTTAGAAGAGTGGCCAGATATTACTTGGGAAGCAGGCGCGAATACACGCCGTGTTAACCTAGATGAAATTATTAAAGAAGACGTTCAAGAGTGGAAGACTGGCGAAACGGTTCTTCTATCAGGCAAGATCTTAACCGGTCGTGATGCAGCGCATAAGCGTATTCAAGGCATGCTTGAAAGTGGTGAAGGTTTACCTGAAGGCGTGGACCTGAAAGGTAAGTTCATTTACTACGTTGGCCCTGTTGATGCGGTACGCGATGAAGCGGTTGGTCCTGCTGGCCCGACAACGTCTACTCGTATGGATAAGTTCACCGACATGATGCTAGAAGAAACCGGCATTATGGGCATGATTGGTAAAGCAGAGCGTGGCCCTGCAACCGTTGAGTCAATCAAACAACATAAATCGGTTTACCTAATGGCCGTTGGCGGTGCAGCTTATTTAGTCGCGAAAGCAATTAAAAAAGCACGCGTGGTTGCGTTTGAAGATCTCGGTATGGAAGCGATTTACGAGTTTGAAGTTGAAGACATGCCGGTAACGGTCGCGGTTGACTCTAACGGCGTGAACGCGCACCAGATCGGCCCTGATACGTGGAAAGTGAAAATTGCTGAAGCGGAAAAAGCATAATTTACCGAAGTCAAAAGTCGTAACAGGCGCTAGCTTCAGCGTTTGAATTGCAATTCTTGACAGAAAGTTGAAGACAAAAGTGCAGCATTATTTGCACTTTTGTCTTATTATCAATGATATAGTGATAAACACATAGTTTGATATAAGAACATAGGAGAGAGGAATGCCTCGTTTTATTCAGATCCTACAGATTATCTTGGCAGTGGTGATTGGTGCTTTTGTTGGTTACGACCTGATCTTGAAAGGGATCAGTATCTTTGATAATAAATACGTGACGATTACTTGTGCGCTTTGGCTAATTGCAGAGATTGCACTGTTTGTTATCTACAAGTTGATTGAAGACGATTAAGAGTCGGATATCGCAGAAAAATTCTAAAGCCCCTGATTATGAATGTAGTCAGGGGCTTTTATTCATCTAGCATTAAGAATGGGTATTGCATACTCACCACTATTAGTAAAAGAACAAGCAAAAGCATACATACTATCCCAACAGGGAAAGAACATAGGCTTGCCTCTCTATTGTCATAATCAGCTAGCCTAACTATCACGGAGTCGTTCAAATGAAACACCTAACTCAAGAAATGAGTGACTTTATAAGCAGAGGAACGGACTCTCACATTCGAGTAGCGGTTACGGGGCTTTCTCGTGCGGGTAAGACAGCATTCATTACTTCGCTGGTAAATCAGCTTCTTCATACGTCTACCCACAAAAATCTACCACTGCTTGCATCAGCGAGAGATGGCAGAATTATTGGCGCAAAGCGCATCCCGCAACAAAACATGATGATTCCACGCTTCTCTTATGATGAAGCGATGGAATCTTTGAATGCACAGCCACCAGAATGGCCAGTGCCGACGCGCGATGTCAGTGAGATTCGTCTAGCTATCAAATATAAGCCAGCCAAAGGCGCAAAGAAGCTGCTGAGCAAAAACAGCACCCTTTATCTCGATATTGTTGATTATCCGGGAGAGTGGCTACTAGATTTACCTTTGCTGGATATGGATTTTGATACTTGGAGTCAGTCTCAATTTGCAGCACTAAAAGGCGATAGAGAAACCTATTCGCAACTGTGGAACGCAATGCGTGGTGACGTTGATTTGTTAGCCGAAGCAGACGAAAAGAAATTGGTCGCCATTGCCGATAGCTATACTCAGTACCTTCACACTTGTAAGGATAACGGGTTGCACTGGGTACAGCCGGGTCGATTCGTATTGCCGGGTGAGCTTGAAGGCGCGCCTGTGCTGCAATTTTTCCCGTGCATCGCACCAGAGGGTAAGTTCTCAAAAACAAGTAACTATGCGGTTTTAAAAGCGCGTTATGAAGAGTATCAACAAAAGGTCGTAAAGGCGTTTTATAAGAATCACTTCGCGACGTTCGACAGACAAATCGTGCTGGTGGATTGCTTACAGCCGCTCAATGCGGGCTATGACTCTTTCATGGATATGCGTGGCGCATTAGAGCAGCTACTAAAAAGCTTTAAGTATGGGCGAAGCAATATGCTAAGACGCTTATTCGCGCCGAAGATCGACAAGATCTTATTTGCAGCCACCAAGGCTGACCACGTGACACCAGATCAACACCCGAACTTGGTATCGCTGTTACAACAGATGGTACATCCGGCTTGGCAACAGGCGGCGTTTGAACACATCGACATGAGTTGCATGAGTATCGCGTCTATTCAAGCGACGAGTGCGGGTTATATCTCGTCGGGCTCAGACAATGTTCCGGCGTTGCAAGGTGTGACTTTAGATAACGTACCTCAGACCATGTATCCGGGAGAGGTGCCGCGTAAGTTGCTCAATAAACAGTATTGGGAAACCAACCAGTTTGATTTCACAAGCTTTAGGCCGATGGAGCAGCACTCTGACGAGCCTTGTCAGCATCTGAGAATCGACAAGGTTTTAGAATATCTCATTGGCGACAAGTTGAAGTAATTGAGGCAATCAAAATGAGTGAATTAAAAACGAAACAGGTCTTTGATGAACCGTTGAAGACCTCGTTCGATGAGCCTGATAAGAATGAAGTTACCCCAGATTTGGGGGCTCAAAAGCTATTCACGGAACAAGAAAAGTTTGTACCCGTTGCACCACAAGTAGAAACAGATCTTGATGGTGATGCTGAGCAGCAACTGGAACAAGTGATTCGACCGAGTAAAAAGAAGAAGTGGTTTGGAACTGGCTTACTTGTCGCTTTCTCCGGTTTAGTAGGATGGCAAGCTATTGACTCTGTCATTACCGCGATTCAAACAGCAGACTGGCTAGCTTTAGGCTGGGCTGGCTTTATCGCTGCCATTGCTTCATTAGGTTTAGGCGCAATAGGCAAAGAGTTGTGGAAGCTGCGTTCGCTGAAAGACCATTTCAGCGTTCAAGAGCAGAGTGAAGAGCTACTTCAGAGCCAAAGTGTCGGTAAAGGCAAATCGTTCTGTGAACACATTGCGAAGCAGGGCGGTATTGTCGCTGAATCGCCCGCTTATGATAAATGGCGAAACAGCATTAACCCTGCACACAGCGATGCTGAAGTCTTGGATATGTATGATGCACTCGTTGTTGCCCAACAAGATAAAGTGGCGACTCAAATTGTCACTAAGTTCTCGACCGAATCGGCCGCTTTGGTTGCTGTGAGCCCATTGGCGGCTGCCGATATGTTGCTGGTGGCGTGGCGCAATTTCACCATGATAGACAAGCTTGCTGATGTGTATGGCATTGAGCTTGGTTACTGGTCGCGTATTAAGTTGTTCAAGTTGGTGTTGATCAACATGGCAGCGGCAGGGGCGAGTGAGTTGGCGATAGACGCGAGTATGGACCTCGTCTCGATGGATCTTGCAGGCAAGGTTTCAGCTCGAGCAGGGCAGGGGCTCGGTGTCGGTATTCTCACTGCGAGACTGGGTTTAAAAGCCATGACATTGCTGCGCCCTATGCCTTGGCATAATGAGCGAAAAGTAAAAGTATCAGATCTTCGTAAAGCCGTCCTTTCTGAAATAAAGCGCATTACGCTTAAATAGAGTGAGTTGCTTATCAATAAAGCGCATCACGCTTAAACAAAGCGAGCTACTGACCAACAAAGTGTATGACATTGAGTCGTTTGCGAGTGAAGAGTAAACATATGTTTACTCTTCTTCTTGACTGAACTCAGAGCTTAATCCACACTACTGTCAACTTATCCTGACACCTATAATAGGACTATTTGTGCGTCTTGAAGTATTGTGTGAAGACAGACTCGGCTTAACGCGTGAGTTGCTCGATATCTTGGCCTCAAAAAGCATTGATTTAAGAGGAATCGAAATTGATGTTAAAGGCATTATTTACTTAAACTGTCCTGATATCAATTTTGATGCTTTTAGTGAACTTATGGCTGAAATTCGCCGAATTTCAGGTGTGAAGGATGTACGTAAAATCCAATTTATGCCAAGCGAAAGGCATAACACAGAGTTGATTGCTCTGCTGGCAAACCTACCTGACCCTGTGATAGCGATTGACCTTAAAGGCTCAATCGATATGGCAAACCACGCTGCATTGAATCTCTTTAACAAGCAAGAAGACGAAGTGATCGGTGAGCCGCTAGCGACGTTCGTTCCTAGCTTTAACTTCGCTCGTTGGATTGAAGGCGATGTAACGCGCCATCGTGAAGTTGTGGTGTTAGATGGTTTAGATTTCTCTATTGAGATCCTGCCGATTTACCTTGGTGGTGATGTCAACGAAGCGGTACTGGCTAGCGCGGTAATGACAATTCGTTCTTGCAACCAAGAGATGAACACGCCAGACGCAATCCCTGAACAGAATAACCTAGGTTTTGAACACTTTGTTGGTGTCTCTAATCGCCATAAAGCCTTGATCAGCCAAGCTAAGAAACTGGCTATGCTGGATCAACCTCTGCTTATTGAAGGGGATACAGGCACGGGTAAAGAGATGCTGGCTAAAGCGTGTCATAACCGTTCGAACCGAGCGTCATTCCCATTCTTGATTCTAAGCTGTGCATCGATGCCTGATGACGTAGCGGAAACGGAATTGTTTGGTCATGCACCGGGTTCATTTAACCATGAACAAGGTCATAAAGGCATTTTCGAACAAGCGAATGGCGGTACCGTATTTTTAGATGAAATTGGCGAGATGAGCCCGCATCTACAAATCAAACTGCTGCGTTTCCTACAAGATGGTTCATTCCGTCGTGTTGGTGAAGAAGAAGAGATGCACGCGGATGTTCGTATTATCGCATCAACGCGCCATCGTCTATCCGAATTAGCCGACTCGGGCTCGTTCCGTGAAGATCTGTTCTACCGCTTGAACGTGCTGACTTTATCGATTCCTGCTTTGCGTGAACGTTCAAACGATGTTGCCCCATTACTGGAGCTATTCGTTGCAAAGTACGCACAGCAATTAGGCATGTTGAAACCAAAGCTGACTCAAGAACTAATCGACCAATTAGGTAACTACCAATGGCCGGGCAACATTCGTCAGTTAGACAATATGGTTCTACGTGCTCTAACAGAGTTGGATTCAGATACGTTAACGGTTGAGCAATTCCACCTGCCACAGCTTGAAACCATGACTGCTGGAATGGCGAACTTGAGCTTAGACGGCTCGCTTGACGAGATCATGAAAGACTATGAGTCTCAGATCCTTGAAAAGCTGTATCAGTCTTTCCCATCAAGCCGTAAGCTTGCAAAACGTTTGAATGTATCTCACACCTCAATTGCGAATAAGCTTCGTGATTACGGTATTAGAAAGAACTGATCGAATAAGAACAAGATTATGGAAGATTTGAGTACACCGGAGCGCATTTATAAGCGTGACGGTAACCTGATTCTGAGAACGGCTGAAATCGACGATGCAGCGATGATCAGTACGTACTTTCAGGCTAACAGAGAGTACCTGAAACCTTGGGAGCCGATTCGCGAAGACGCGTTCTTTGATAGAGCGAGTTGGGCGCAGCGACTGATCAAGTTAAACGAGCTTCATAAAATGGGGCTAGGCTATTACTGTTTACTGATTAATGCTGACTCTAATGAAATGTTAGGCACCATATCGTTCAGTAATTTGTCTCGTTTCCCGTTCTACGCCTGTAATGTCGGTTACTCATTGAGTCAAAGTGCACAGGGCCACGGTTACATGCGCAGAGGCTTGAGCATGGCAAAAGATTACATGTTTGATGTGCAGAACATGCACCGCTTAATGGCGGGCTACATGCCTCACAATGAACGCAGTGCGGGTGTCTTGGAACATCTTGGCTTTGTTCGAGAAGGCTTCGCCAGAGATTACTTACAGATTAACGGTAAATGGGAAGACCATATACTGACCGCGCTAGTTAACCCTAACTGGGAAGACAAACGCAATGTCTAGACTAAATAGTATCTAGGCGTAAGAACAAGTCACGAATTTAAAGGCAGCGAATATCAAGCGATCTCTAATCGCCGCTGTATCAAAAAGAACATATAGGCATGGTAGATCCATCAGCCTGAGAAGATATTTGAGGAATTTTGATGTCATACACAACTTTGGACGAATACCAAAGAAAATGGATTTTCACTCACCAGTCAATGCCGCTGCCGGCAGAGGATTTGGAAAAGATTAAACCAATGACACAGGCGAGAGCATCTCAGTTTTGGAAAGAGAACGTGAGCCCTCAAAGCCCTGATGCGGAAAGACTAAGTTCGCAAGACTGGCCAAGCAAAGCATCGAACTGGAATGAAGAGATCAGCTGGATGGCAAATTGGGAAGCGGATGAGCCTGAAATGCCAGAAGAAATTCTAAACTTCATTGATTGGCAAGATGACGTAACTGTTTATTTTTGTTACGAAAAATACAATGTTTTAGAAACCAAATGGTCAGTTTTCAAGAAACACTGGAAGAACTTTTTGTTCTACGATGATGGCCCGATTCTACTTGGTCGCCGCCGTTCAGAAACACTTTGGTTTGCTACAAATGGTACCGTTAAAATTGGTAACCGTGCTTAAGTTCGGTGTGATTTAATCGAGCGAGTATTGACGATCCGATCAACAGATAGACAGACAAAAAGCGAGCATTGAGCTCGCTTTTTTTATGCCTAATGATCTTCGAAGATCATCGGAAGGAAACGATTATTTTACCTCAGTTGAGGATGACTATTTTTACTGACATAGAGCAGTTAATTTTCGAAATTGAGATCGCTATCTCATTGGGCTAGTTGAAGTTTTATGGGGTTGAGCTATCTTTATATTACTGCCTTAGTGGAGGTGAAGTATTATGATTTGGGATACTCTCGAACGTGTAAATAAACTTCGCAAGGAAGCAATGGAAGATCCAGAGTTTTTGGATTCAGCAAAAATGCATGAGGAATGGCTTTTAAGCGAAACTCATAATCAATCGAACAAAGGAGCTAAAGAGAAGAAACCGAAAAAGTTATCTGATATTTATGAAAATACGGATTTTCCTATCAACCCAACAGGAACGAAACATTAACAATGATGAACTGCAATACGGCTAAGGCTCTTAACCAAGAAGCGATAAGTCGACTAAACATACCAGCCTTAAGCCACCAATAAAAAAGCCACTTTCAACGAATCGAAAGTGGCTTTTTCTTTACTAGTTAGCACTCTAATCTAATGAGGCCTGAAACTAGTTATTAATCAGGCTTAACCCGCTTGGTAATGCATCACCAAATACGCGCTTAGACTCGCTCTCAGAAAGTTCAGTGACTTCACTCACTAGCGTTAACCATGAATCAGGTACCTTGCTTTGCTTAAGCTTCTCAATCACTTGATTACGATAGTCGTCAGAGATATCAAATTGACGGTCACCGGTTTTACGGCAAATCATCACAGCAGCGAAGGCGATCATCTGCTCTTTCTGCCAGTTCTGTTCAAGCAGTTTTGGTAACCACTGTTCAGCTTGCTCTCTAGGGATTACGCTGTGTTGGCTGCCATACAAAGGTGTTCTTGATGTTAATCGACCTAGCGCCCACCAGTGAGCCTGTTCAAATTGGTTATGGTTAATCGCTTTGCTCAAGAACCAGCTTGCCAGCAGCACTTTGTCTTCCACTTCAAGTTGCTCAAGTGATGCCGCTAAACGAACCATGGCTTCATAGCCATTGTCTTGTGCATCTTTGGCTGTCTTAGGGTTTTTCATTGCCCCCGGGTGAAGGTACTTAGCGATGTCAGCCAAGATACTCTCTTGCTGCTCTTGGTTTAATCCACCGGCAACACGACGCCAGAATACCCACCAGTCCGTCCAACCTTGGTGGTTCTGGAATTGAATGTTTTGTTGGTAAAGGCCCCAAATTTGTTCGATACGCCATGAGTCAGTCGGATCGCCAAAGCCTGGACGCAGCGAGTAACCCGCCAAACGCAGCCAGTTCTTCTCGTGTGCTTCTGAACGACGGCGGCGTTTACGACCTAATGAAAAGGTATCAAACAGATGGCGAAGGGTCGTGAAATCCCATTCATCACGCTTACCAAGTCGCTTCTCAAGATCTTTAGACAGTGTTTTGATCTCTTTCGATTCAGCACTCTTCTTGTTGCCGCTGTACAGACGAGAAATCAATTCCTTACATTCATCCAGTCTTGGGTGAAGTTTAGCGGTATCAGACTCATCGCCTTGCTTGTTTCTGACTTCGAACTCAAGCAACCAACGCTTAGTGTCATCTTCTGTACTCACACACTCCATTTTCAGTGTGCCGACTTCCGTTAATTGACACGCGAGCAATACTTCGACGCGTTCTTTTTGGTTGGCTTGGAGCTCTGCAGTACCTGAACCTTCCAGTGTAGAAATATACGGTGGAAGAGGGGAGAACAAGTCAGCGTCGACATTGACCATCACACCATTTTGAATAGCGGTGTCATGCGCAATTTGATCGTGTGTTGAAGTCAGAAGATTAAATCGTACCGGTTCGCCTAAAGTCAGCGAGAAACGACGGCTGTTCAAGCGTATCTCTTGGCCTTCTTCGGTTCCTTTGGCAAGCAGACAAAGCGCTTTACCCATCTTGTTCTTCTCTTGCAGATGCAGGAAGTAAGAACGGGCAGCACCGCCACCGATTTTCAGTTGTGCACCGCGGCGTGCTTTACCAAAAGCTACTGCACCAAGGGCTACAGACCAGTCAGGGTGAGGGTTATCTAAGACGGTGATTGGAGCACCGTTCCAATTGCCAAGTAACTGAGTAATACGTTCAGTGACAAGCTCACTGTTGAATACACCGCCGTTGAGTAGTACACCAACAGGAATTGCAGGTTTGGTATCATCAAACTCAACAGAGTCTGACTTTTCCAATGCGGCTTTAGATACTTGCTGATGTGTCGCTAGGAATTCGGCAACGTGCTTACTTACCGCAGGATCTGCTGCGTAGGGTAGGCCGAACTCTACCACCGCGCTGCGGCGTTTGTCGGGTACTTCCGTAAACTCAGAAAGCGGGAAGAAACCTTCTAGTGCAATCTGATGAACTTCTTGTTTCGTTAAACCAATACTCTTGGTACCGCCAAGTAGCTTTGAACCGCTGCCCAGCATGGTGATCTTTACATCGTCTGGCGCGTTAGCAGAAAGTAGGCTCTCTTTTGCGGCGCGAGTCTGTTGAATCAGTTTGGTTAGGCTCGAAGCATTCAGTTTTTTGTTTTGATTGAAGCGTTGCTCTGCAAGGTGGGCAAGGGCTAAATCTAGGTTATCACCACCGAGCATCAAGTGTTCACCAACGCCGATACGGTCGAGTGCGAGTTCTTGGTCATCGCCATTGTTTGAGTTGAAGCTTGCTTCGATCAAACTTAAATCGGTGGTACCACCGCCGACATCACACACTAGAATCAGCGGGATCTGCTGAAGTTCATCGGCTGCGGTTTGTTGATGACGTGCATACCAGTCATAACAAACGGCTTGCGGCTCTTCGAGTAACAGAATCTTACCTAAGCCAGCAAGTGCTGCCGCTTCGAGTGTCAGCTTACGTGCTGTCTCATCGAATGAAGCGGGAACGGTGACTACAACGTCTTGGTCTTCCAGCTTATTGCTTGGGTTGCGGTAGTTCCATGCTTGGCGGATGTGGTTGAGGTAGCTTGCGCTTGCGACAACAGGAGACACCTTATCGACGTCAGTTGCGCCAGCCCAAGGCAGAATCTCGGAGTTACGATCAACCGCTTGGTGAGATAACCAGCTTTTAGCACTCGATACTTGGCGACCTTCAACCTTAGCACCTAATTCTCGTGCCCATTCGCCTACGATGACATTTTGAATATCGCCTTCAACTAAGCTCGGTTCCCAAGGCATGGTGAGATCGGAAGGGGAGATCTGACCTTGTGCGGGATGATAACGAAATGATGGAAGTAGGGGCTTGCGAACCACTTCACCGGGGCCGATGAGTTGGTCAATATCGAAAAGAGAAACGGGAGCATGTTGTAGGTCGTCGTTGATTTCACAGTAAGCGACAACAGTATTGGTTGTGCCTAAGTCAATGCCGACTAAAAAACGAGGAGATGCCATACAAAACCTTATTCTGCCAAAGTGATGACCAGTTAATGGATAATCTTGGTCTTATTATTGTCTTTGGAATGCTTTTAATACAGGGCTAGGGAATCGCATTGATAAAGTAACGGCACCCGTTAAGGTGCCGTTGATTCATTATGCTTCTACGTTTGAGTCGTTATTCGAGTCTTCACGAACGTCGAACTCAACATGCCATTTCTGACCATTGTCAGTGGCAATCGCTTCTAGGTATAACGTGCCTAATTCAGTAACACGAGACGCCAAAGTCACCGGAACCACTTCACCTTCGCGACGACCTTCAGAAACAGGCAGTGTCACTTGGATTTCAGGAAGTTCATCAAGATCTTCTGGAGCCCAGTGATCAAGGTGCGTACCCGCTTGGTCTTCACGACGAGTGGTTGAACCGAAGAATTGGAAGTGTACTGGCTGACCAATCACTAGACCGAACTCTTGGCTAGGCACTTGAACGCTTGAGCCTTCTTCCATACCAAATGGTGCAACACACAGTGCTTCCATTGGAGGAGCCATACCTGGGATAGCTGGCATCGCGCTTTCAATTCCAACGTAGTAAGAAGATGCGATACCACCACGGATACGAACGCCTTGGCCACGACGAACTGCGCCGTAGTAAGAAGCGCCACTTGCAACCGCTAGGTCTAAGTCTAAACCTGAAAGTTGTTTAGCAAATTCAGCGTCGGCATTAATTAGCCATTCATTGATCGTGTCTGAAAGACGATCAGCAAGTAGGTTAGATTTTAGAACGCCACCATTGAACAGTACCGCTGTTGGTTTGATGAAGTCTGCCGCTGGCGCTTCTGTACCGGGCATTCCGGGCATGTTTGCAAACGGGTTGAAATCTTGCTGAGCGGTTTCACTATTTCCAGAAAGCGCGTTCGCTTGCTTAGAAAGGAATGCAGCAATGTGACGAGTAATACCTGCGTCTTGAGCGTAAGGCAGACCCATTTGAGTCAATGCGCCACGCGTCTTTTGTACTGGGTGCTCAGTCACCGCTACTTTCGGGAAGAAGCCATCAACCAATGTTTGTTGTACTTCTTGCTGAGTCAGATCTGTTTTCAGTGTTGCGCCCAGTAGTTTAGAACCGCGGCTAGGTACAACGATTGGCACTGATTGCAGTTCAGCATCGTTAAGTAGTGCTTCTTTTGCATCGCGACACGCGTGAGTCATCGCTTGAACCTGCCAAGGAGCCAGTTCTTTGCCTTCTTGAGCCAGTTTCATCTTCAGACGGTAAGCCAGAGCTAAGTCCATGTTGTCGCCGCCCAGTAGGATATGTTCACCTACAGCGATACGGTTCAGGCTTAGGTTGCCTTCATCTTGTGTTACTTCAACCAACGAAAGGTCAGTCGTACCACCACCGATATCGACAACAAGAACGATGTCACCAACGTTCACTTCATCACGCCATGTGTCGTTGCTGTTATCAATCCAGCTGTAAAGAGCCGCTTGTGGCTCTTCTAGAAGCGTTAGGTGAGTGAAACCAACATTACGCGCAGCTTCTGCTGTTAGGTCACGAGCCGCAGGATCAAACGAAGCTGGAACCGTGATCGTTACATCTTGGTCTGCCAGTTTGTGTTCTGGGTTAGCGTGGTTCCAAGCATCCTTAAGGTGCTCAAGGTACAACTCAGTTGTCTTAAGCGGAGATACCTTTTCAACTTCTTCAGGGCTGCCTGCAGGAAGGAACGCATCGCGACGGTTAACACCACCGTGGCATAGCCAAGATTTTGCACTTGCTACCAAACGGATAGGGGTTTTCGAACCAAGGTTACGTGCAATAGCACCAACCAGTGCTTTAGGCTCAGAAGACCAAGGAAGAACGCGAGATCCCGCATTCATTTCATGTTCGTGCGGCTGGTATAGGAACGAGCCAAGTTGGCTGCGAGTTTCTACTGTACCTGGAGCCGTCAATTGAGGGATTGGCATCACCTCAACGCGAGCGTCTTCATTTGTTGTGTCGATGAAAGACAAAACGCAGTGTGTGGTACCTAAATCGATACCGACACTGAACTTAGGCGCCTGATGTTGCTCTTGAGAAGATAGCTCTTGTGAATGCATCTGCGGCGTATGTTCTTGAGAAGAAGACTCGTGCGATGATGGCTGAGTTTGGTGTTCCATTATAGCTCTACCTCTGCCGGTGCAATTACAGATGCATCGTAGTTTTCAGCAAGCTTAGGCAGGTTCATGTCCGTTGCTTTCCAACCTTTGTGAACCAATGTGCCGTTGAATGGTGCGTTACCCGTTACGTTGCCAGTTAGGCGAATTTCTTGAGGGTTGAAACCTTCAGCGATAGTGATACGTGTTTCTTCATCTTCAGTGCGGATGTGAGACAGCGTTACGTAATCGGCTAATACTTTTTGACCGCCAGTGTGAATAACACGAGCTGCTGCGCCAACTTCTTCATCAGAGAATGACGTTAGGTCTTCTTTTAGGAAGTCGATTAAACGCGCTTCTTGTTGCATGATAGACAGAAGTTGCATTGCAGAATCTGTCGGCGCTGTTGCTAGCTTAGATTCAACCTCAACGACTTTTTCGATCACACGTTCAACTTCAACAACTTTCTCTACTTCGACAATTTTCTCAACTGGCTTTTCAACTTCAACGATCTTTTCTACTGGTTTTTCTACGACTTTCTCAACCACTTTGGTTTTACGAGAAACGGCAATTAGCAGTAGTAAAACGCTTGATGCAGTTAGGCCTGCGTGAAGCATATCAAACGTTTGTGGGATTAGGTTCAAATCAACGATCATAGTGATTTCTCTTTAAAATTGATTTAACGGTATATTCGTCGGTTTAAAGGAATATACAGGTTGGAAAGAAACTCAGTGGCATAAGGCCGAAATGGTCACTTTCAAGCTATAAATATGGGTGGATACTAGCATATTCAAGGCTTAAGGGCTTTATTTAATGTTTTCAATAAACTGGCTTTTTGGTGAGTTAGCTTGAAAGTTAATCGAGATTTGTTGGTTTATTAGCCGTAAATGTCCATGGGTTGTAAATAGTGTTAGTTTTATCCCATTGTGAGAGTCAAAGATAAATAGAGCCTAGCATTCCGGCAGTGTATACTTTCGACTCAAAATAACATCATATGGGAAGCTGTATGCCCCACACTACCGACCCCATAACAGGGTTGAAGAAACGAACTTTGCCGTTAGTTGTCTTTTTTGCCACATTTTTGATGACGGTGTTGTGTTTTGTTTTGGTTGCGGCGAATCAAAATAGGTCTTTGAATGAGAATCTGGATAGCTTTGCTCAGCATCAAACGCTCAGTTTAAAAGCGTTTATTGATAACGATGTCGCTTATATCGGTTCCGGTGCGAATTTTTTCTATTCTAATGATGTCGATAGTCGGGACCGATTTGATCGTTTTGCTCAGCAAACGATTAACGGTTCGAAAAGCCTGATCGGATTGCAGTGGATGCAAAAAGTAGCAGTAGAAGATCTTGCCGAGCACACCGCCAAAATGAAAGCTCAATACCCATCCTATAGAATGTTTACTATCCCTAAACATGGGCCAAAAACTTATGGTTATGTCTTGGATGGCGAGCCCGTATTTATCGCGACAGATATATATCCGAATGATCCAGTGAACAACGGTGTTTTGGGTTTTTACTCTTCTCGTGAGCGGTTTAATCTGATCATTGAGAACATTAAAAAAACACGTGAAGCGAATATTTCAGACAAAGTTCGTCTATTGCAAGATGGTTTAGACAGCAACACACCTAAGAGCGGAATGTTGGTTTACCACCCTGTGTTTGATGGTCAAACGGACAATTTGTTAGGGGTTGTGATTGGTGTTGTTCGTACCACATACTATTTTGAGAAACTTCTGGCATCTACTGTCGGCGATATGGACGTTTATGTGCGTGTTACCGATAGCGGTTTTGAAGCTGAAGATGCCCCGATAATGTTCGAAACCAATGGTTATGAAGCGGTAACTGGGCAGCACATTACAAAGACGATTACATTAACTAACCGTGAATGGATTATCGACTTCAAGATAGATGCATGTATTTCATTTAATGGTTACTTAGTGTTGGCGGGAATCGGCATAGTTGGTACAACTATCTCGTTACTGCTTGCTTATATCGTGAACCTGCAAATTAGAGAGAAAGAGCGCTTGTATCGAATGATTGATGAAAGAACAGAAGAACTTCGCTTTCTTGCCAATCATGACAGTCTAACGGAAATTTATAATCGCCGAGCTTTTAATAAGATGCTTGGTCAATCGATACAAAGCGATAAGCCGTTTAGCTTAATAGTGTTTGATGTTGATAAGTTTAAAGAGATCAATGATAAGTTTGGGCACCCAGCCGGTGATGCGTTACTTATCCATGTGATTAAGGTTATCTCAGTGAGCTTGAAGTCTGGAGATAACCTATTTCGGATGGGAGGGGATGAGTTCGGTATCATTTCGAGCATCACTGAACATGACTCATTGTCTCGCTATTTAGAATGTATTTTGGAGACGGTGAGTGAGTCTCATTGCGAGCATTCTGGCCAGCTATTGAGTTGCACTCTAAGCATCGGGGCAACCATCCGCACTAATGAAGACATTGAAGCGCTCCTTCAAAAAACTGACAGCATGTTATACCTAAGTAAGTCAAATGGCCGAAATCGAGTCACAATTGCAGGCTAAATGAGCACTTGATGCAACTGGGGTCGAGTTCTTTATTAGGCTCATGTACAATTTCACGAAATTTTTGACGAGAGAATTAGGCGACGTATGAATCACAATCGAGTGGTGTGTTTCGATTTGGAAATGTGCTGTTGGAGCGAAGACGGTGTAGGAACAACAGGGGAGATCATTGAAATTGGTCTTGCTGAGATCGATCTTGTATCTGGAACCATCGTGAAGCGCGCGCAATATTACGTTAAGCCCGAAAAAGACGAAGTCTCTCTATTTTGCGCCGAGTTAACGGGCATTACCCCTCGTAAAATCGAAAAACAGGGTCGCCCATTAGAGTCTGTTATCAAGTCGATGATTAAGAACTTCGGTGGCCCAAAGAAAATCTATGCAGCGTGGGGACGTGACGATCTTATCTTACACAAAGAGTGTATTGAGAAAGGCATCGAACCTCCGTTCAGCGAGTTCTTGAATATCGCCACGCTTTATCGAGTTCAGAATCGATTGAAAGAGAAACGTATTGGTCACCGTGCTGCTCAAGAAGCGAAAAACATTGAGTGGGAAGGTCGTCAGCACTCTGGTTATGTTGACGCTTATAACTTGGCAAAGCTTGCGCTGACGATGTTGTAATCGTTTGTATTTCAGAGAGGCGCTTGGTTAAATACTGAAGGGTTGAACACTTAAAGTTAGCCTGAATTTTGTGAGTTATTAAAATGAAGAGCCACCTACTTATTAGGTGGTTTTTTTGTGCCTGTAATTCAAGGAAAATTTCCTTCCAAAGAAACCTAATTTCAACAAGTGGTTTATCAATAGCGAATAGCTACATCGCTTATTTTACGAGTGAATAATATTCGTTTGAAATTTAGCTTTTTAATTAATATTAAATCGCAGGTTTCGACCTTGATTGGGTAGAGCTAGGTGGTAGCGTTAGCTCACCCAAAACAAGGAGAATAGGATGAAGAACATTATTAAGTATGGATTGGCACTGGGGGCGCTAAGCGTAAGTGCGTTGGTTTCGGCACAACCCGTTGTATTGATAAACACTTTTTCAGTCGAGCCATCCCATGAAGCCGCTACGTTAACGTATTGGGAAGATGCGAGAGACGTATTGGTGAAGCAACCTGGATATATCTCTACCAAATTGCACCGCTCTTTAAGCTCGGATGCGACATACCGTTTTATTAATGTTGCAGAGTGGGAAAGCAAAAAGCATTTCCATGATGCGATACAGGCGATGAGAAAAGAATTACCACCTTTAAAAATTGAAGGGGTTTCTGCTGACCCTAACTTGTATGAAATTATTCGCGACTAATTAGGAAGCCACCACAATGAAAACAACTCTAGGAACCTTTTTAGCTATTTTTAGCTTTCTATTTTCAGCCATTCTTTTTTCAACCCATGCCCACGCAGCGGCATACGGCGTGTCAGTGGCTTGGAAAACCGATGACGCCCAAGCCGTATTTGAGGCCATGCCTCATCAGAAAAAAGCATTTGCCAACCTGATTGATGCGGGTTTGGTACACGATATGTTCGTATCGCAAAGCTTTATTGGGGATAAAAAGTTTCCGATGATTAAGTTTGTGATTGAAGCGGACAGTGAGCAACACGTTAGAGACTTGATTGGTAACTTACCATTCCAATTTAAAGAGCTTGTAGAGGTGACTGAAATCCGAGACATCGGTAATAAGTGGTTAAACACGGATGTCGCTTTCACAAACTACGCAGTAGAACTCGCTTGGAAAGAGCCTGAGAATCAATTCATTGTCGATGAGGTTATTAGCAAAGATTTACAAATGGTTGTCGATTGGAGTGCTCAAGGTGTGATTACGTCTGCTTACTTAAAACATCAAGAAATAGCAGAAGAGAAGCCAAACCAAAAAGCGATGATCAGGCCAGTCTATTCAATGGCAATATTGGCTAAAAACGAAGAGCAAGCGCGCGAAGTTGCTAATCAGTTGAATGCAGTAAAGCTAGGCTTCGCTGAAGTTATGGTAAGTGAACTTGGATTCAAACTGGAACTCTAATTTCGCTAGAACAGAGTTGTGACCTCGTTTTCAGATTGCGTAACGACGAGGTTTTAATATAGGGCCATGACCAGTTTAGAGTTAAACCTTGGCTATGTTCAAAGGTGAGTGAGTTTACGTGACTGACTCACCTTGTTGTTATTTTATATTGTTACTCACTGAGCTTATATTGTTACTCGCTGAGCTTATATTTAGCTTAATTATTGGCTAAACTTATCACTACTCTTTTCTATGTATGGTTTGCTATTAGTTCGACCAAACAAACACTTTTTTGATGACCTTTTTATTTATGAACACCTCCCCGAAATGAACGCCAATAGCCATGAAAAAATCACCTTAGACGCTTCGGGCATCGAGTTGATTAATAACACACTCATTGATTCGGAATCTGGCAAGCGGGTCACCTTATCCCCCTCAGAAGGTCTGATCCTTGAGCATCTAGTGAAGAACAGCCCAAAAGCCGTTGGTCGAGACTTTTTACTTGAGCATTGCTGGCCGGGCAGGGTTGTGACGGGCAGTTCACTTAATGTCGCGGTTAAGAACATTCGCACGGCATTAAATTCGTTTGAGTGTGATTGCAAAATCTTAACGGTTCAAAAGGAAGGGTACAGCTTCAATGGTTTGAAACAGGTCGGTAGTTATTTATCGATGCCAACACCTACCGCTGAAGCGCATGTTGAAGCTGCGTTTTCAGAGAAAGCCACCATCGTTTCAGATAAAGCTGGCATCGTTTCAGAGAAAACCACCATCGTTGATGAGTTAACATCAGCGCCACCGTCCAAGCCTTCAGGCATGAACCAACAAGCTGGGCAATCAAAGCAACAGGATCCACAATCACGTAAGTTCAAGGCGAAGCACTTTATCGCTCGTCACCAATCTCGTATTGCCGGAATTGTAGTCAGCGCGCTTCTTCTCATGCTGTTTTATCAGTTTGCATTTTTTATAGATAAGAGTGCCTACCGAGGTATGGATGTTTATCACGACAGTTTGAATTTTGATGAAGCCGTCATAAAAGAGTTGGATGCCGTGTCAGAGCTCGGTGTTGATTCGCTCTATCTGCATCGCATTGGCGTTGGGTGTCAGAATATCCAAGCCGTCGCATTGATAAATGGACATTGGAAAGAGATAAGCCATCAGTTTAAAACTGTCTCTTGCGAAGGCGACAATAACAATGAGCGAGGGCAATAAGTATGAATCGTAAGTTTTGGATGCCTATCTTATTGACGCTGTTTGTAATTCTAAATGTAGGCTTAATCTCTGGGCTCGCAACCAAAAGTACCTATCGATTTTCTGCGGAATACCCGATGGTCGGGTGGGAGAGAATCTCGCTCCGATTGGAAAATGGTCGAGTCAAAATGCAGTACATTGGTTATGACATGGATGGGAATGTCGCTCAAACTAAGCAGATGTTTGGTGTATTCTTGCGCTGGGGGAATCACTACTACCTTTATCAATTGGACCAGGATCAGGCCCAAGATAAGCAGACATTCAATATCAAGCACTTATACATTCAACAAACACAAGGCAAGCGCAGTGTGTTGGTATCGAATCAGCGCGGCCTTTATGTCACTAAGAAGGGCACGCCCTTAGAGCTCAAAGGCATCATGCATGGCGATCGATTACGCTGATAGATACCGTCAGTTTAATCGAGATTTAACTGCCTAATAGAGCTCGTTTGCTCTATTGACGGCCATTAACACGATTAGAGCCTTTGGTTAGCTTTTACCGAGTACGTTCAACTTAGTCTTGATAAAGTCACTGTGGTCAACGTAGAGCAGTTCCGCTGTTTTACGGATCACAGAATCTTCGATAGGGTCAATTTCTCCGTCGGCATGCGCTACTTCCCACATCGCTTTGATTAAGTCAATTCGCACTGGCTGAGACAGGTCTCTGAGTTGCGATGTAAAGTCATACAGTGAGACTGATTGCTCTACTTTCGGTTCTGCTTGCTCTAGCAGCACCTTTGCTTGTTCTTCATCTAAATCCAGCAAACGTTGCAGAAGCTGTAGCTTAGCGACTCTTTCTGATTCATTGATCTGATGGTCGGCTCCCGCGACTTCACACAATAAACTCGCAATGGCGACATTAGGTGATGTGCCTTGGTTTTTGCTTAGGTCCTGGCCTTCAATCAATTGTTTAAACATTGATGTGAGAGAATTGAACATAACGAGCTCCAGTTTAAATTTGTATCGGGTTCCGTAACCCTGATAGCTATCAACTATAACTATTGGGTCTACAGAGTGTGATCGCAAGCGTCTTTGCTAAAAACTGACATTACGGATAAGCGAGCGATAAGGAGCACTTCCTAGTCCGGTTCCGGAAAACGCGTAACCTTACCATCGCCGCTCAGGGTGGTGATCGATTGCGGTTTCCCGTCAGTGTCTAGCCTCAATTCGCCAATCGCACTGCGGTTTGAAAGGCGATAGAAGGTCTGGTTATCAGGGCTTCGCTTCTCGATTTTTAAGCGCTTACGCTTCGTGAAATAGTTCAAAACTGAGCGAGGGCTGTATAACAGGCGGTCCCACACATCGCAGAATTTAAGCAGCGAAGCAGGGAACTGATTTTTAATGCCACTGCAGGTAATTTGATAGATGTTCGGACTGTTGCGACGATACCTAAGCTTGATATCGTAAGCAAAGGAGTAGTGAACGTCACCAGAAAGCACCACGAAATTGGTCGGTGTTTTTGTATGGGTAAAGATACTGATCAGGGTATTGGCACTGCCCGGATGTGCCATCCAGTTTTCAGCGTCAATCACCAATGGCTTACCGATTGTGGTCGCCATTTTTTGCAGTGTTTCAATAAACTTCACGCCAAACATAGGCGCAGCAGAAACGATCACCACTTTATCTTGATTCATTAACTGATGTTGAAACTCAATCAAGGCTTCCCAGTCCATTAAACCTGAAGGCTTATTCATGCGAGACTCTGAACGCCAACGACGCGTTCGAGTATCCAACACAATGACTTTGGGTGAGGTGTCTATCGTGTAATGCCACTCTTCAAAGCGACTCAGCATCTCAATAAAGGCTTGATGCTTGTTTGGCTCGATGTTGCTAATAGAGTGAGTAGTCGCTGCATTGCCGGCTTCGCTATACGTTTGTTTAGTAATGCGCGGTTGTTTAGTCATGAGCGGTTGATCGACAAAAAGCTGTTTTGCTTGCTCGATGAACGCTTCGTCGAAACTCTCCGGTTTGTTACCCCAACCCTGACACATCCAGTAGGCCGCGAGGCCGTTACCAATGACTTGAGTTGCGAACTGGTTTTGGTCGACGGCATGTTCCCAACCCACGGTAAGGTTCCAATCATCGGTAACATCGTGATCATCGAAGATCATGTAAGTCGGAATATGAGCGAACAGACGCTGCACTTGCGGTAAGCCTGCAATGAAATCATCCATGATGACGTTTTCATCACGCCACTGTTGCTGCTCAGTCGGTGTTAATTGGCGTCCACCTTGCGTGAAGTTATTCTCGATTAAACGCTCTCGGTTTACACATTGCCACAGTGTTGGAGACCAAACCAACAAGTACATCGCGATAAACTCAGACAGCGTGACCAAGTGGTTTTCGCAGTCGGTAGAGCTAAAAATCGGCACGCCACGATTCGGGAAGAACTTATCGAGCGTGGATTCTGAAGCGGTGTGGTGCGGCAAATAGTGATGACGCTGATATAAGTGATATTCACTGCTATACAGTGCGTCACTACTGTTGATTTGCTTAATTTGCGAGTCAGTAGGTAAGCTCTCACCTACAAGGCCAAGCAGTTGAATCACCTGCTGAATAGCATCAAGTGTTGGCCCTGCCACATGGTCGGCGTAGATCTGGTCGCCGCTCATCATCAGAATGTCGGGTCTTTCAGCGACGGTTTGCTCGGCTACCTTGTTATCCGCTGCGACTAAGCTGTCTTTGCTTGGATGATGCGGGTTACGGCAAGAGCCATGAAGAATGTAATCAGCCGAGGTCGATATCTTAAACTCAACGCGAGATTTACCGTTGTAAACAAGGTGAGGGGCGAGCTCTTTTAGTGAACCTGACTCTGTGTGAATGTCATATTCAAGAAGCGTATTAGTCGGAAACTCACCTTGCAAGCGAATTAGCGTTACCCACGCATGTGTACCGATTTGAATCGAATCATGCTCTTCAAGCGAAGAGGTATAAAACGGTTGGTCTTGTTTTGGTTCAGCATGCTCTTTTTCGTTCGAAAAGCCTGTTTCTCGACTATGTTCAGTTTCACGAATGTGCTCAGTTTCACGAATATAAAGATCAGCCCGGCCAACAAGAGGCGAGCTGGTGGCTAACCAAAGTACCACTTCAGTCGCGGTGGTTTTTCTTAAAATGGGTCCGGCGAGTAACAGGGGAAGAGATGATGTCGTAGAGGGTTTCAATACGGTACCTAAAATCGTTGGTGGTTAGTCGTCGTGGTGTTCTTTTGTTTCGAGCTTATTCGTGTCTGGCATAGTGGTTTCAAGCTTTGATACTTCAAGTTCTACTGAGTCAGATTCTGTTGATTCAGACTCTGTTGATTCAAGTATTTCGATAACTTCCGAGCTAGAAAGTTCATGACCCATTAGAAATATTGCCAATAGAGCATCGGCTTTTGTCTTGGTATCGGAAGGCTCGTCTAACAACAGTTCGAGCTTTTCTCGAATCATAGCAATCTCGTGCTCAACAAAGCCACGGCCTTCTTCATCCCCTTGATTGTCTTCAGGGGCATTATCGAATTCAAGAAATAGCATGTCGCCGTCTAGGTTGGTATCCACCAAACGCTCGGGCAGCCACGCATCACCCATAACAATATCTGGATCGGAATCTTTGGGTAACTGATCTATAATGTTTTGTAATTCGGAGACTTTCACAATACTTTCATTTAACCGAGAATATTCTACATTGTAACGGTCAATGCCGATCAAACCTAAAAATAGTTAGCCGTCATGGTTAATAAATGTCTATTCAGTAACACATTATTTATTACAAAGAGTAATTACATAAGAATGAAGCTCAAATATTTACCGACTCTCACTTCAACTGGAGTGGTTTTACTAAGTAGCGCTTTCCTAAGTGGCATTTTCGTAAGTGCTAATGCGTGGGCTGCTGAAGAGCAAGAGTGGGGCATCGCCGCAATGTTCCGTACTGCGAGCATCCCTTATGACACGTCTGGTGGTGACCAATCGGTTAACTCATTCGTGCCGATGCTGTTTTTCAAGAACGACTATGTGTTCATTGATGGTACCGAGATGGGGGCTTACCTCTATCAAACAGATGATGAGAAATGGTCTTTTAATGCTATCTCTCGCATGCGTTTTATTGATATCCCAGCTTCTGAACAGAACGCAATTGAAGGCGATACGGCGGACTTCGGTGCTCAACTGACCTACCAACTTGATGGTCCTTGGTCTGTCGAGACGGAATTGATGAGCGACAGTGAATTCAACCTCCACGGTAACTTACGTGCTAAAGCCAAGTATGAAACCGGAGATTGGGAGTTTTACCCAAGTGCGACACTTCGTTACAAAAGTGCTGACTTCAATAGCGAGTATTACTCAGCGTCTAATGAAACCATTGGTGCAGGTGTAGATCTGAATGTCGGCGTTGAAGCGCGTTACCATGTGGTTTCAAACTTGTACTTATTGGGTTCAACCAGTGTGACTCGATTAGACGATAATGCCTACGATTCGTCGATAGTCGAAGACCGCTATCAAGGTGAATTGTACCTTGGCTTTGGTTTCTTTAACGACAAAGAGAAAGCACCGAAACCTAAGTTGAGCAATGCGCCGTATTTACGTGTCGCCCACGGCTGGGCAACGCCATCCAATATTGGCGACATCATGAAGTTCAACACAGAGAAAGACGAATACAACAACCAGTTGACCTCGTTCTTCTATGGACACCCGTTAACCGATGAGATCTTCGGCTTCCCATTGGATATCTACCTAACGCCAGGTATCGCGCATCACTGGAGTTCAGACGTTCAATCAAGCAGCACTGAATACATCATCGCAATCAAAGCGTACTACACCTTTGATTGGCCAACTCAGTGGCGCGTAGGTGTGGCAGAAGGTATGTCTTACATCGATTCGATTACCTATATCGAAGGCTCTGAGATGGAGCGCAAAGGTTACACAGCAAGCCATCTGTTGAACTACTTAGACTTCTCATTCGATGTGAACGTCGGCGACTTGATTGGTAAGAATGACTTGAACAACTTGTGGTTCGGCTACTCATTGCATCACCGTTCTGCGATCTTTGAAAACGCCTCTCAGTTTGGTCGTATCAAAGGCGGCAGTAACTACAACACCGTTTACTTCCAGTACGAGTTCTAGAAGCGGCTTTTTTAGATACGATTTCTAATCACCGTTTTTATACAGACGACTTACATTTGACCTCGCTTCTATAGCTCCTGCGAGTGTTAGCGAGATTAATCAGCCTGATAGCAAAAGGTTTTCCCTTTGCTGTCAGGCTTTTTTGTTTGAGACTTGTGATATAATCGCGCGAGTTTAATAAGTACAAGAATAGGACACGCTTTGACTTCGTCTCCGGAAAAAGCAGACAACAACAAGAATGCAGCACAGCCGAGTTCTCCAAAGAACGAAGCGAAATCGAACAAACCTGCATCGAACCGACCTGCTAAGCATTTAAAAGCTAAACAACCAAAAACTAATCAACCAAAAGCTAAACCTGCCGATCATTCAGCAGCCAATACAAAAGCATCTCAAAATAGCCCAGCTTCTCTTCGTAAAGCGCTCAACGAATGTATGATGCGCGATCGCTTCCGTCTGAGTAAGCGAATTGCTGGTGCGAGTAGAATTAAAAACGAACAATCCAAGAACGTTGTCTTCGATGAGATTGCGTTAGACATTGCCAAGTCTATGATGACGGCAAATCAGCGTGCCTCGCACAAACCAACCATCGAATACCCAGAGATTCTCCCAGTTAGCCAAAAACGCGATGACATTGCGAAAGCCATTGCTGAAAACCAAGTGGTTATCGTGGCCGGCGAAACGGGCTCGGGTAAAACCACTCAGTTACCAAAGATTTGTTCTGAGCTTGGCCGTGGCCGCATGGGCTTAATTGGTCACACTCAGCCTCGTCGTCTTGCGGCACGTTCAGTTGCCAACCGCATCGCGGAAGAGATGGAAACACAGCTGGGTGATTTTGTTGGTTATAAGGTTCGTTTTAACGACCAAATATCTGATAACACGCAAATCAAATTGATGACCGACGGTATTCTACTGGCGGAAATTCAGCACGACCGTTTCTTAAGTCAATACGACACCATCATCATCGATGAAGCCCACGAACGTAGCCTGAACATTGACTTCATCATGGGTTACCTAAGAGAGCTTCTGCCAAAACGTCCTGATCTGAAAGTTATCATTACATCAGCGACCATCGATCCAGAGCGTTTCTCGAAGCACTTTAACAACGCACCGATCATTGAAGTATCAGGTCGAACGTACCCTGTCGATACCCGTTACCGCCCATTAGGTGGTGATGAAAGTGATTCAGACCGTGACCAAATCGAAGGCATTTTTGAAGCCGTAGATGAGCTGTGTGATGAAGGGCAAGGCGATATCTTGATCTTCATGAACGGTGAGCGTGAAATTCGTGACACGGCCGATTCGTTAAGTAAACGTAACCTGCGTGATACTGAAATCGTACCGCTTTACGCGCGTCTTTCTGCGGGCGAACAGAACCGAATCTTCCAGTCTCATACTGGTCGACGCATCGTTCTGGCAACCAACGTGGCAGAAACCTCGTTAACCGTTCCGGGCATTAAGTATGTAATCGACCCAGGTACGGCGCGTATTAGCCGTTACAGCTACCGTACTAAAGTACAACGCCTACCGATTGAGCCAGTGTCTCAAGCGAGTGCGAACCAGCGTAAAGGTCGTTGTGGTCGTGTTGCGGAAGGTATCTGTATTCGTTTGTACTCTGAGGAAGATTTCGAATCACGCCCAGAGTTTACTGACCCTGAGATCCTTCGTACTAACCTAGCATCGGTTATCCTTCAGATGACTGCGCTAGGCTTAGGCGACATTCAAGCATTCCCATTTGTTGAAGCGCCCGATAAGCGCAACATTCAAGATGGTGTAAGACTGCTTGAAGAGCTCGGTGCGATCGTAACAGCTGAACCGGCTGCGAACAAAAACAAGAATCATGGCGACGACAAGAAGAAGCTAACCGCTATTGGTCGCAAGCTCGCTAAGCTGCCGATTGATCCGCGTTTAGCGCGTATGGTGATTGAAGCGCCAAACAACCGCTGTCTGCACGAAGTGATGGTGATTGCGTCTGCGTTGTCGATTCAGGATCCGCGTGAGCGCCCATCAGACAAACAACAATCGTCTGACGATAAGCACAAACGCTTCTTTGATAAAGAGTCAGATTTCATCACGTTTGTGAACCTTTGGGATTACGTTAAGCAGCAACAAAAAGAGCTGTCGAGTAACCAGTTCCGCAAACAGTGTAAGCAAGATTACCTGAACTATTTACGTATCCGTGAATGGCAAGATGTGTACTTCCAAATTCACCAAGCAATGCGTGAATTGGATACTAAGCTGAACACAGAGCCGGGCAGCTATGATGGCATTCACATGTCACTGCTATCAGGCTTGCTTTCGCACATCGGTATGAAAGACCAAGAGAAGAATGAATATCAAGGTGCTCGTAACGCACGCTTCCATATCTTCCCTGCGTCTGGCTTATTTAAGAAACAACCTAAGTGGATCATGTCTGCTGAGCTGGTGGAAACCTCAAAACTTTGGGGTCGTGTTATCGCCAAGATTCAACCTGAATGGATTGAACCACTAGCAAAACACCTGATTAAGCGCAGCTACAGCGAACCACATTGGTCGAAGAAGCAAGCGGCAGTAATGGCACACGAAAAAGTGATGCTTTACGGAATCCCAATCATCCCGAAACGTTTAGTGAACTACGGTGCGATTGATGCAACCGTCAGCCGTGAATTGTTCGTGCGCAGTGCTTTGGTTGAAGGTGAGTGGGAAACCAAACATGCCTTCTTCAAACAAAACCGTAAACTCCTGCAAGAAGTGGAAGAGTTAGAGCACAAGTCTCGTCGTCGTGACATCTTGATCGACGATGATGAACTGTTCGACTTTTATGACCAACGTGTTGGCGAAGAGGCTGTTTCAGGCCGTCACTTCGATACATGGTGGAAGCAAACCAGCCAGAAAACACCAGAGCTGCTTAACTTCGAAAAGTCGATGCTGTTCCGCGGTGATGCAAGCCACGTTACTGACTTGGATTACCCGAACTTCTGGCACCAAAATGGTATCAAGCTGAAGCTGAGCTACCAATTTGAGCCGGGCGACGACAACGATGGTGTAACGGTACACATTCCGCTGCCTATCTTGAACCAAATCGACCAGAACGGTTTTGATTGGCAGATCCCAGGCCTGCGTCAGGAACTGGTGATTAGCCTGATTAAGTCACTACCAAAAACGCTACGCCGTAACTTTGTGCCTGCGCCAAACTACGCGGATGCGTTCTTGGCTCGTGTGACACCACTTGAAGCACCGTTGTTGGATTCTCTTGAAAAAGAGCTGCGCCGCATGACGGGCGTGGAAGTGGTACGTGATGACTGGAAGTTAGACCAGATCCCAGAGCACTTGAAGGTAACATTCCGCGCTGTAGATCATCGCAAGCGTAAGCTTAAAGAACAGAAAGACTTGCATGAGTTGAAAGAGAGCCTGAAAGACAAGGTTCAAGAAACGCTTTCTAAAGTGGCAGACGATGACATCGAACAGCAAAACCTGCATACGTGGAGCTTTGGTGAGTTACCAAAAGTCTACCAACAGAAACGCGGCGGCTACGATGTTAAAGCCTTCCCAGCGCTGGTGGATTCTAAAGACAGCGTAGAGATTAAATTGTTCGAAACCGAGCAAGAGCAGATCTCGGCAATGAAATCGGGTCAGCGTCGTTTAATCCTGTTGAACGTGCCATCGCCGATCAAATATTTGCACTCGAATTTGCCGAACAAATCTAAGCTTGGCTTGTATTTCAACCCATACGGACAGGTACTCGATCTTATCGATGACTGTATCGCTTGTGGCATTGATAAGCTGATTGAAGAGAAGGGCGGTTTGGTTTGGGAACCAGAGCAGTTTGAAGCACTGAAAGAACACGTACGTGCAGAGCTGGGCGACAGCGTTGTTGAGATTGCTCAACAGGTTGAAACCATCCTAACGACCGCATTCAGCATCAGTAAGAAGCTCAAAGGACGTGTCGATCTTTCAATGGCATTCGCACTTTCTGACATAAAAGCTCAGGTAGAAGGTTTGATTTTTAAGGGGTTTGCCACAGAATGTGGGTGGAAACGCCTGCCGGATATTCTACGCTATATGAGAGCGATTGAACGCCGCATGGAAAAACTGCCGATTGACCCGAACAAAGATCGCTTGCATATGATCAAAGTTGAGTCAGTAATGAATGATTACAAAGAGCTGCTGAATAAAATCCCAAAAGGGATCGCGGTTCCAGAAAATGTAAAAGAGGTGCGTTGGATGGTAGAAGAGCTTCGTGTAAGCTTCTTCGCACAGCAGCTCGGTACGCCTTACCCAGTATCAGACAAGCGTGTTAAAAACGCGATTGATGCTTGCTAAAGGAATAAAACTAGACGCAATGGCAAGGTTTGGGTATAAATTTTGCTTATTGCTATACTAATTAAATAGTTACTACAAAAAGGGCGACTTGGTGGCAATTTATTACCACGCAAGGCCTGCCACTAGGACGAAAAGGTCGAATATGAAAAAAACGTTATTGGCACTAGCACTGCTAGGTGCATCTTCAACAGCAATGGCTGACTCTTGGTTGTACGGCGGCGTAATGGGTGGTCAAAACTCATTTGCTGGTGAAGATGAAACGGCGATGGGTATCCACGTGGGTACTGGTATCCTTCCATTAATTGGTGTTGAAGCTGGTTACTGGGATCTTGGTTCTTTCGACAACGTTAGCTACGGTAACCGTGCTAAACAAGGCGTTGACGTAAGCACAGCTTACCTAGCGATTAAACCAAGCATCGATTTCGGTCCTCTACACGTATACGCGAAAGGTGGTCTTCACTCATACGAAGTGAAAGGCGATAACTTTAAGCAAGACGATGTGGACGTAATGTTTGCAGTTGGCGCTGAGTACTTTATCTTTGGTCCACTATCTGTTGGCGCTAGCTACCAAAACTTCAAAATGAAAGATGACGACTCTGGCGTTTTCTCTCTAAACGCAACTATCCACCTACTGTAATTAATCAGTAAGGCGATCGTAGATAACGGTCGGATAGTCGTTAAAGAGTTCGTTAGAATTCATAAAAAATGCCAGCTTGATAGCTGGCATTTTTGTATCTGTAGAATAGTAATGTCGCTGACTTAAGCGGTATAAGTTAAGCGAGCAGTGCTATTTCTTACTGTTTAGAATCTTCTGAATTCTTGGGTTAATCGCTTTGCCGTGTTGGCTTTCATACTCTTCGCGTTTCAAATCGTTCAAGTTCTTCACTGAGTTAGCGGCAAGAAGGAACTGTGGCAATTCTGTTTCCAGCATGCCTTTCTCATCTAAACGCTTTGCTTCCAAGTAGTATTTCTTAAACAGGCCATCGAGCTTGTTTTCAGCCGTGCGCTTCAAGTCGTACAGTTTGTTCTGGATAAGCCATTTTTCAATGTTGTTAACAGCTGCGCGCGACAACACACGAATACGGCTATCAAGCAGCTCTTCTTCAGTCAAAGAATCTTTAAGGATCCAAAGCTCACCCATTTGCGGCGGCCAACTGTTGCCAAGTTGAATACGCTCATGGCAGTGCATTAGCACGCGGTTAAGGCCGTCTGAGTCAACAGAATGGGCAAACTCAAGAAACTTACCGCTCGGTTCACTACCGTATTGGTATTCCCACTGAGTTTCGTACACGCTCAAGAAAGAACCGAACACATGGATACACCAATCGGTTAGCTCAAGCTCTGCTGGATCTTGATCAACAACAGGCACTTGTTGAGATGCACCAGAGCCCGCAGCGTTTGGTGTCGCTACGTTCACTTCTGTACTTTGTGCTTCAATCACTTCAGGTGCGTTAGGCTGTACGGTAGCGTCAGGTACAACAGGTTGAGCTGGCTCAGAAGGTTGGCTTTTTGCCTTTTTGAATGAGCTGCTGCCTGAAGCGTTCAGATGGGCTAAGCTTTTGTCTATACCCATTTCCTTGAGCTTGTCCTGCATTTCCTGAATATTGAGAGGTCTTCTGCTGTTGTTGTCTTTCATTTTGCTTCTCGTTAACTAGCCAGTACTGCAGCTTGGATTCAATCCGAGATAATGGCATTAATTCATTGGCTTTGGCTTTATACCAGAGGACAAATTTCTTCCATACTAAACTATGGTCACCGGTCAAACCGGAGAATTTAAACGCACGTTCCGCCCATGATGGTATCTCTTCTTCGTTGAGATCATGAGTAGAGACGGTGTTGCTGTTCATTGAGCCTCGACCTTGTGGGCGAGGGGCCTGCTGCATGTGTTGCATTGGTGCCGGAGCAGGCTGAAACTTGGGTGCAGGTGCAGGTGCAGGTGCAGGTGCAGGTGCAGGTGCAGTAGAGTAGACCGGAATACTATTGGTCGGTTGAACCTCAACGTGCGCCGTAGCTTGCTCTTGCTCAATGAGCATTTTGAAAACGTGAATCTCTTTCTTATCTCGATAGTCTACTTTCACCTTATCGAGGAAACCTTGGTCGACTAAACACTTAAGGCAGTCGGCTAAACCAAACGTAGAGAGAGCACAAAGCTGACCTGCCGTTTGTAGGCACACATTGGTGTAACCGAATTCATCAGCACCATCTGCAAGCATCAATAAAACCAGCTTTTCTGCTGGGCTAGAAGTATTCACTTGCCAAGCTAAATAAGAATATTTGGCGCTCAATATCGTGTTCTCAAAAAAGGTAAGTCGTTGTCACTATTGTAAGTCACCCCTTACCGAATTTATAGCAACTTAACAGAAAACGACATTAGTAAGCCAAATATTGACCATAAGGAGAGGTCTGCCCCAAAAAGTAAGCCTACACTCATTCATTCTAGGTCAGAAGGTGGCTAGAGATGGGGTTTACGGGCGTCTTTTTCGGGGCCGATTCTGCAACAAGGCTTAAAATAACGTGGTCTATTAACGTTAAGCATGAGCTTCTAATCTTTCGTGTTGTCTTCATGAAAGCACCTATCTTCTCTCTCTAGTGACTGTTGATGATTTCTCTATCTACTTATTGACCTATTTATCCATACATTCATAACTTGTATTTAATTTATAAAACACCTTGATATGATCAATATTTTCGCTATTATGACGATAAGTCAGAAATGACGAAGCGTCACAAAATGGTTAGCCACATGAATTTACTATTCGTGTTAATATATTGGACAGGAGCGTTTTAAATGCTGATTAAGCTTAGATAATAGCTAAGCTCAAATACGGACTGAAAAATTATGTTTGGCTTTGGTTGTAAAGGCGATAAACAAAGTATCTTTGGTTGCAAGGCGGTGCTGTCTAAGAAGCAGCAATCCATCGCAGACCGAGAAGTAGAATTGATGTTGTTAGCAAAAGATCTGGTTCGAGAACAAGGGTTCGGAAACCTGACGATGGATAGGCTAACGGCGGTAAGCTCTTATTCTAAAGGTACGATATACAATCACTTTTGCAGTAAAGAAGACGTGGTTTTAGCGTTATGTATTCATTCTCTAAAGTCTGAGGCACTGTTGTTTGCTCGTTCTGGAGAGTTTGAAGGCAACTCTCGCGAAAAGATTGTCGCATTGCACGTTGCGTACCGAGTTTATGCTCGTATGGAACCGGTATTATCAACTTGCGCGATTATGGCGAAAAGCCCATGGGTACTAGAGAAAGCCTCCAGTGCACGCGTGGCCGAGATGAATCAATTAGAAGAGATCGTTATCGAACAAGCGGATCTGCTCGTCAATCAAGCAGTAGAAGCCGGTGACTTAAAGTTCTCTTCTGGCGTGGGTTCAGATGCCATCGTATTCGCCAACTGGTCAATCGCATTTGGTTCAAATGCTTTGTCTCAGAATGCTTCAAACAGTCATTGTATCAAGCGGTTACAAGACCCGTATTCAGTATTACATAACGCGAACATGATTTTAGACGGCCTCAACTGGCAGCCCCTTTCGAGTGATTGGGATTACCGTAAAACCTGGCGCCGTGTAGAACAAGAACTGTTCAGTGAAGAGGTCGCTTACTTAGAGTCAGTAGGTCGATAAGCTTCAACTAAGCCCACCTATGTGGGTTTATTAATAACCATTAGTGACGATTCGTCATAAACTTAAGTTTAGCCTAGTGTGGTTTTGGTTTTCTTGAGTATATGACTAAGAATTGTGTTTTTGTCAGCTTCGGCTGGCTTTTTAAGACACAACTATGACGAATCGTCACAAATGGAGACTGTGATGGAACATGACAGCCAGAAGCCCGCTCTCGATCACCAAAATCGAGATAACCGTAATGTCGATAGCGTAAACGGGGATCTAAATAACAGTTGGCACTCAATACCGACCAAGCGTTCGTTTATCGTTCTGCTGGTGGTTTTTTCAATCATCATGCTCTCTGCATTAGGGGCGAAGAACCTCTACTTTAGAGGGGACTACAACATCTTCTTCGAAGGCACCAACAAACAGTTGATGGCGTTCGATGAAATCCAAACCACCTTTGCGAAAACCGACAACCTCGCGATTGTCGTCGCACCAGAAGGCGGCAATGTCTTCACCCCAGAAACCCTCACCTTAATTCAAAACCTCACGGTCGATGCGTGGCAGATCCCGTACTCAAGCCGTGTCGATTCGCTTGCCAATTATCAGCATACCGAAGCAGTTGAAGACGACTTGTTAGTGGAAGACTTGCTGTACGAAGAATACGAGCACACGCCAGAGCGGATCGCCAAAGTAAAACAGATCGCGCTCAACGAACCACTGCTTAAGAATGCTTTAGTATCGGCCTCCGGCGACGTGACCATTGTTAACGTGACGGTGCAATTGCCCGAAGTGGACAAAACGGCGGAAGTACAAGAAGTCATTGCGGCTATTAACGCCATGATTGATCGCTATGAAGCACAATATCCTAATGTCGAATTCCATAAAGCGGGCATCATTGCCATGAACAACGCCTTTATGACTTCGGCTCAAGAAGACAGCTCAACACTGGTGCCATTAATGCTGTTGGTGGTATTGGTGTTCCTGACCTTTATGTTGCGCTCGTTCTTTAGCGTGGTGGCTACCTTAATTGTGATTATCTCTTCGATTGTCGCGACCATGGGTTTGTCTGGCTGGGCAGGGATGTTCCTCAGCACCGCAACGGTCAACGTTCCGACCTTAGTGTTAACCCTTGCCGTTGCTGATTGTGTTCACGTGATTGTGACCATGAGACAAGCTATGCAGCTCGGGATGGAGAAAGCACAAGCCATTCAATACAGCATCAAGTTGAACGCGATGCCAATTTTGATTACTTCTGTGACCACCGCGATTGGCTTCTTGATGATGAACATGTCGGATTCTCCCGTATTGCGAGACTTCGGTAACTTGTCGGCATTGGGTGTGATCATCGCGTGTTTCCTATCTGTGACTATGCTTCCTGCGCTGTTAAAACTATTGCCAGTGAAAACTCTGCCAACAAATGAAGCCGCGGAAAGCAAAGTAACCTTTATGGATAAGCTCGGTGACTTTGTCGTTGCGAACCGCAAAGCACTGCTGCCGATTTCTACTTTAGTGATTGTTGGCGCAGCCGCGTTAATTCCATTGAATAAAGTGAATGACGAATCGGTGAAGTATTTCGATACCTCAAGCGAATTCAGACAAGCTGCGGACTTCATGGAAGACACAGTAAGCGGCATGACGACCATCAGTATTGCGGTGAAAACCAACGAATCTCAAGCGATTGCTGATCCTGTGTTTTTGCAAGCGATTGGTGACTTTACCGATTGGCTACGTGTTCAACCAGAAACCGACCATGTCGCCACGCTTTCCGATGTTTACATGCGTTTGAACAAGAACATGCACGGCGATGACGACAGCTATTATCAATTGCCGCTTAACCGAGAACTTGCCGCGCAATACCTGCTGCTTTACGAGATGTCTCTGCCGTACGGCTTGGACTTGAACAACCAAATCAATGTCGATAAGTCATCGATCAAAATGGTGCTCACGGTCGACAACCTAGGCAGCGTGGAATTGGTTGAACTCGAAGAACGTATCTACTCATGGTTTGCAGCCAACGCGCCTCAGTATGAAGTGGTCGCATCGAGTCCGTCACTGATGTTTGCTCACATAGGCGAAACCAACATGGCGAGCATGCTATCAACTCTGCCTATCACCTTAGTGCTTATCTCTGGCCTGATGATCTTCGCATTGCGCTCGGTTCGCTTAGGTCTAATCAGCCTAGTGCCAAACATTGCCCCGGCGATTATTGGTTTCGGTTTGTGGGCGCTTATCTCAGGTGAAATCAACCTAGGTTTGTCAGTCGTGGTCACGCTCACACTGGGTATCGTGGTCGATGATGCAGTGCACTTCTTGAGTAAATACCAACGAGCACGATTAGAAGGGAAATCAGCGGAAGAAGCGGTGCGTTACGCGTTCCACACCGTTGGTCGCGCACTGTGGATCACCACGGTCGTACTTGTGGCGGGTTTCTCTGTGCTGGCGATGTCGAGCTTCAGACTCAACTCCGATATGGGCTTACTCAGCGCGATTGTGATTTTCATTGCACTGGTGGTCGACTTCATCTTGCTACCGAGCTTGCTGATGATCTTCGACAAACAGACCCACTATGCAGATAAACCTCAGCACGAATCAAAGCTATCTAAAGCCGAGTTATCTAAAACAGAGCTATCTAAAACAGCGCAAGCTAACCCAGCCGGCGAACTGTCTGCTTCGACCAAATAAGGAATCGTCAGCCTGCTGCGGTGGGCTGACTCAAGGAGAAATTTATGAAAAGCGTTAAACAAACATTCGTTACCACATTACTGACCGCCAGCTCATTAACGATGGGCGCGCTATTAGCCTTCCCAGTGTTAGCAGACCCTGCGAAAGGCCTCGAGATTGCCGAGCAACGAAAAGCCGTTGATATGGGGTGGGGCGATTCTGTCGCGACCATGGAAATGCTACTTCGCAACAAACAAGGCGAAAGCAGCTCGCGCCTAATGCGATTGAAGTCGTTAGAAGTGGATGACGATGGCGACAAAGGGCTGACCATTTTTGATGAGCCTCGCGACGTAAAAGGCACGGCTTTTTTGAACCATTCACACATCTCTAAATCGGATGATCAATGGCTGTATTTACCTGCATTGAAACGTGTAAAACGCATCTCTTCACGCAACAAATCGGGCCCGTTTATGGGTAGTGAATTTGCTTACGAAGACTTGAGCTCGTTCGAGTTAGGAAAGTACACCTTTAACTACATTGAAGACGCCAAAATCGAAGGCGTCGATACCTTTGTTTTGGAGCAGGTTCCGACCGATAAAAACTCAGGCTACACCATGCAGAAGGTATGGCTAGACCAACAATATTACCGCCCTGTTCAAGTGGAGTTTTACGACCGTAAAGGCGCATTGCTGAAAACCCTCTCGTTCCAAGATTACAAACAATACCTAAACCAATACTGGCGCGCGCACACTATGTCGATGCAAAACCACCAAACAGGCAAGAGCACGGTACTAACCACGACAGATTTAGCGTTCCAGACAGGTCTTAAGGACAAAGATTTCCAGAAAAACACACTCAAACGTGCAAAGTAAGGTAAGAATATGAAAAGGATTGTGTTAACAGGAACGCAGTTATCTTTAACCTTGGCAGCGACAGTTGGGCTTATGCAGGTGTCGTTGCCATGTGTTGCGGCTGGTTTTAGCTCTGAGTTCGTAGAACAGGTCACCCCGGAGCTAGCAGGGCAGGTTAACCTTGAACACAGGCAGTTCTTTAGCGACGGCTTGCAAGGGCAAGATAAAGGGCAAAGCTCGCTGGTGTTACAACCAGAGTTTTATTGGGAACAACAAGAGGGCAATGGTAGCTTTACCTTCACGCCGTTTTACCGCCTAGA
>Ga0310122_10000032_pt1 | contig 104039 bp, 96 predicted proteins | sample CB6_Bottom_1051__FD_203503 | JGI IMG/M metagenome (GOLD analysis project Ga0310122, IMG submission 203503) | Marine microbial communities from Western Arctic Ocean, Canada - CB6_Bottom_1051 | ecosystem: Environmental > Aquatic > Marine > Oceanic | place: Canada: Western Arctic Ocean... | reverse complement strand
GATTACAATACCGCCATCTAAAAGGCGACGCTGCCTTTCTCTGTACGTAACTAGAGTGGATTTTATATTTCATGGCAATCAAACTTGCAATTAATGGTTTTGGTCGTATTGGTCGAAATATTGTCCGCGCACTATACGAATCAGGCTTAAGCGACGAGATTAAAATTGTTGCGATTAACGAATTAGCCGACCCTGAAGCTATTGCCCATTTATTAAAATACGACACCTCTCATGGTCGCTTTACCTTCCCAGTTAAACTAGGTGAAGACACTATCAGCGTTGCTGATGATACCATTGCATTATTTTGTGAAGAAAACCCAGTTGAATTACCATGGCAAACGCTAGATGTTGACGTGGTACTTGAATGTACAGGCGTGTACCACTCACGTGAGCACGCGCAGTTACATATTGCCGCAGGCGCTAAAAAAGTGTTGTTTTCCCATCCTGCTGATAATGATGTAGATGCGACCATTGTGTATGGCATAAACGACGATGAGCTGAAAAACGAGCATACTATTGTCTCTAATGGTTCGTGTACCACCAACTGCGTTGTTCCTGTTATTAAAGTACTCGATGATGCCTTTGGTATTGAGTCTGGCGCTATTACAACTATTCATGCGTCAATGAACGATCAGCAAGTGATTGATGCATATCACCATGATTTACGCCGAACTCGTGCCGCCAGCCAATCTATTATTCCGGTAGACACAAAATTAGCCCGTGGTATCGACCGTATTTTACCTAAATTTAAAGGCCGCTTTGAGGCCATTGCCGTTCGTGTACCGACCATTAATGTGACCGCCATGGATTTAAGTGTCACGGTAAATACCGATGTAGATTTAAGCGCGGTTAATAGTGCGCTTAAAGCACAAGCTAAAGATAGGCTTGAGGGTATTTTAAGTTACACCGAAGAGCCACTGGTATCGGTTGATTTTAACCACGATCCCCATTCTTGTATTATAGATGGCACACAGACACGTGTTAGTCATAAACGGCTGATAAAATTACTAGTTTGGTGTGATAATGAGTGGGGGTTTGCGAATCGCATGCTTGATACCGCTCGTGCTATGATGGCATTTAAGTAATATTTAAAACGTATTTTTTGGTTCAGTATCGTTAACTAAGGAGATGTTCATGTCGGTCATAAAAATGGCAGATTTAGATTTAAACGGCAAGCGTGTATTAATTCGTGAAGATTTAAATGTACCCGTTAAAGCAGGTAAAGTGACGTCAGACGCACGTATTCGTGCTGCACTACCTACTATCAAACTTGCGCTAGAAAAAGGTGCAAAAGTGATGGTTATGTCACACCTAGGCCGTCCTACGGAAGGGCAATACGAAGACGAATTTTCATTAGCACCCGTTGTTGATTACTTAAATGATGCACTTGAGCAAACTGTTCGCCTAGAAAAAGATTACTTAAACGGCGTTGATGTTGCAGATAATGAAGTAGTTGTTTTTGAAAACGTACGTTTTAACAAAGGCGAGAAAAAAGACGACGAAGCCCTATCAAAGCAACTAGCTGCATTATGTGATGTTTACGTAATGGATGCCTTTGGTACTGCACATCGCGCACAAGCGTCAACCCATGGTGTGGGTCTGTTTGCTGATGTAGCGTGTGCCGGCCCATTATTATCGGCTGAACTAGACGCCTTAGGCAAAGCACTTGATAACCCAGCCCGTCCGTTGGTGGCGATTGTGGGTGGTTCTAAAGTATCAACTAAATTAACCGTACTTGATTCGTTATCTAAAATTGTTGATCAGCTTGTTACCGGCGGTGGTATTGCCAATACCTTTATTGCAGCTGCTGGTCATCCTGTAGGTAAGTCGCTTTATGAGGCTGATTTAATGGATGAAGCAAATCGTTTATGCGCTGCAGCGAAAGCCAACGATGGTGAAATACCGGTACCGACAGATGTTGTTGTGGGTAATGAGTTTTCAGAGTCAGCTGTAGCCACACTTAAAGATGTAAGTGAAGTCACCAGCGACGATATGATTTTTGATATTGGCCCTGATACCGCAAATCAACTTGCAAAAATTATTGCTAATGCGGGCACTGTTGTATGGAATGGCCCAGTGGGTGTGTTTGAGTTTGATCAATTTGGTAATGGCACTCGCGCTATTGCAAAAGCGATTGCTGATTCAAGCGCATTTTCTATTGCTGGTGGTGGTGACACCCTAGCGGCAATTGATAAGTATGGCATTAGTGATAAAGTATCGTATATCTCTACAGGTGGTGGTGCGTTCTTAGAGTTTTTAGAAGGCAAAAAACTACCTGCAGTTGCAATGCTAGAATCACGCGCTAAATAATACCTAGGGTATTAGCTAGCCGTAAAGCAGATGTGCTTATTTCACATCTGCTACAATTAACGAGTAAATACCTCTCACTTTTATTTAGTCGTTAATAATATGAATTTTAGGTCATATACCTTTTAATTCATGGCGCAGTGATTGCGCCAAACTAACAAATCCGTTCAAACTAGGTAGTAAAATAACTACCGATAAATTGGAGAATACCCAATGGCTTTAATCAGTATGCGACAACTTCTTGATCATGCCGCAGAGCATGGTTACGGTGTACCCGCGTTTAATGTAAATAACCAAGAGCAAATGCGTGCAATTATGGAAGCGGCTGATAAAACAAACAGCCCAGTTATTGTACAAGGTTCTGCGGGCGCACGTGCGTATGCCGGTGCACCTTTTATTCGTCATATGATTTTAGCGGCAGTGGAAGAATGGCCACATATTCCTGTGGTTATGCATCAGGATCATGGTACATCACCGGGTGTATGTCAGCGTTCAATTCAGCTAGGTTTTTCATCAGTAATGATGGATGGCTCATTAATGAGCGATGGTAAAACACCTTCAAGCTACGATTATAACGTTGATGTAACACGTAAAACAGTTGAAATGGCGCATGCGTGTGGCGTATCTGTAGAGGGTGAGCTAGGTGTATTAGGTTCACTTGAAACTGGTGAAGCGGGTGAAGAAGATGGTGTTGGCGCTGAGGGTAAACTTACCACTGAGCAAATGCTAACAAATCCAGAAGAAGCGGCAGACTTTGTAAATAAAACCCATGTTGATGCGCTGGCTATTGCCTGTGGTACATCACACGGAGCCTACAAATTTACTCGTCCACCAACCGATGACATTTTAGCAATTGATCGTATTAAAGAAATTCACGCGCGTATACCAAATACCCACTTAGTAATGCATGGTTCGTCTTCTGTTCCACAAGAGTGGTTAGAAGTGATCAATCAATACGGTGGCGAAATTCCAGAAACTTACGGCGTGCCAGTTGAGCAAATCGTTGAAGGTATTAAATATGGTGTGCGTAAGGTAAACATTGATACTGACTTACGTTTAGCGTCTACCGGTGCGATTCGTCGTCATTTAGCGATAAACCCGTCTAACTTCGACCCACGTAAGTTTTTAGCTGCTGCAACCCAAGCAATGACTGATATTTGTATCGCTCGTTACGAAGCGTTTGGTACGGCGGGTCAAGCAAGTAAAATTAAGCCAATTTCATTAGATGAAATGCACCTTAAATACTTAAGCGGTGAGTTAAACCCAAAAATAAAGTAATGGACCAATAATAGCGATATTATTGAACTCATTCAAAAAGCCAGTTGCGTTTGCGCTGGCTTTTTTGATCTATGAGGGATCAGTATTTTACCTAGTTATCAATTAGGGATCACTTGATTACTAACTTGTCATATCTGGGATCATTACTTTACTAAGTAAAAGGCTTAAAGTGACGTATTTTAAACTTTTGAGTGCTACGCATTATAAAGAGCGAACACAAAACATACAAAAATTCATTGGTTTAGCTTTGTTGGTGGGTAAAATAGTGATCCGTAAAGGGATCTGCTTGATAAAACTCTGATCCCAGCATTTAAGATCATAATAAACCTGATCTAGACTCTATTAAGTGGGTGCTAACTTTTATTATTAAGCGTTAAAATTTATGCCTAGTTAGTAATTTGGTGATCCCATGTTGATACTATAAATTGTGACTTTAATGATTGATTCTTTTTACTGCAAACCGCTTTTTTATTACTGCTCAAGATGATAAAAATATGACAAATTCTATTTTTTGTCACTATTTTGTGTTTTTTTTACACTCATTTTAATTTAGACGTTACACTTTAATAAAAATGTCATACTTAGTCATAATAATGAAACCTACTCAATAGCCTAAGAGATAAATTGGAATGTCACGTAAAGTATTAGTCGTTGATGACGAAGCACCTATCAGGGAAATGTTGGTTTTTGTTTTAGAACAAAATGGGTTTCAAGCCATTGAGGCAGAAGATTATGATTCTGCAATATCTGCAATGGTTGAACCTTATCCAGATATGGTGTTACTTGATTGGATGCTACCTGGCGGTAGTGGAATTCAAATCGCTAAAAAATTCAAACAAAATGAACACACACGCCAAATTCCTATCATTATGCTGACAGCCCGCGGCGAAGAAGAAGATAAAATACGCGGTTTAGAGGTCGGTGCTGATGATTACGTTACTAAGCCGTTTTCACCTAAAGAGTTAATGGCGCGTATTAAAGCAGTTATTCGTCGTGTTGCTCCTACCTCACTTGAAGAGGCCATTGAAGTACATGGTTTGCGTTTAGATCCTATTTCGCATCGTGTGACATCAGGTGGCAGTGAGCTTGATATGGGACCAACGGAATTTCGACTGTTACACTTTTTTATGACCCATCCAGAGCGTGTATATAGCCGAGAGCAATTACTTGATCATGTATGGGGTACTAACGTCTATGTTGAAGATAGAACTGTAGATGTTCATATTCGTCGCCTGCGTAAAGCAATTGCAACCCTTGGACACGACCGCTTAGTACAAACAGTTCGCGGTGCTGGTTATCGCTTTTCGAGTAAATTATAAGTTTACTTCGTAAGTCACAATCTATTAACCTAGCACAGTCAAACTTCTGCTAGCGTTTATAAGGTAAAGAGCGTGTATGTATCGAGTTATTAACAAGCAGGCGTTAACCAAACGGCTGTTTGTCTATTTTATACCTTTGCTTTTAATTGGGGTGCTTATTGGTGCCCCATTTTTGATGTTGTTTTTGGGCGCTTTTTCGCTACTTATGTGGCATTACCATCAGCTTTATCGCTTAAGTGACTGGCTGCATAATCAACGCAGCTTTAACCCGCCTGAAGGGGAAGGGTCGTGGGAGCAAGTATTTGAAGGTATTTATCAGCTGCAACACCGCAATCGTAAAAAGCGTAATGAGTTGGCAGAACTGATACGGCGTTTTCGCGACGGCGCTGAGGCCGTACCTGATGCCGTTGTTGTACTACAAAACGATTTATCAATTGTGTGGTGTAATCAGCTTGCACTCAAAGTGCTAGGGTTACAGTGGCCGGTTGATCATGGTCAGCGCTTAGATAACTTAATTCGCGATCCTAAATTTGCTAAATATATGCGCCGTAAAGAGTTTAGCGATGCATTGGAGCTTGAAAGTGGCCACAGTGTTGAGCAAGTTCTTGAATTTAGGGTGATGCCCTATGCCAATACACAGTTGTTGGTAGTGGTACGCGATGTCACTCGCTTAAAGCAACTTGAGCAGATGCGTAAAGACTTTGTAGCAAACGTCTCTCATGAGCTCAGAACACCTTTAACGGTTGTTACCGGCTACCTTGAAATGCTCGATAGTGATTCACTGCCCCCGCCTGCAATGTGGAATAAAGCACAAACTACTATGCTAGAGCAATGCAAGCGTATGGATAGCTTAGTCAATCAGTTGTTGTCGTTATCGCGCATCGAAGGAGCAAAGCAACACAGTAATGACAAAGCGGTGAATGTGCCACGATTATTAAAGTTAATTGAAACAGAAGCGAAATCTATTAATCAAGACAAAGGCCATCAACTTATTTTTAAGATTGATGCATCGCTTGATATTACCGGAGCTGAGGATGAACTTAGAAGTGCCTTTTCAAATTTAGTATTTAATGCCATTCATTATACTAAACCAGGCGGTAAAATTGAGGTACTTTGGCAGCGCAACAATGAACAAGCATGTTTTAGTGTTACCGATAATGGTGATGGTATTGCACCTGAGCATATTAACCGGTTAACTGAGCGTTTTTATCGAGTAGATAAAGCCAGAAGCCGCACCACAGGTGGCTCAGGCTTAGGTTTAGCTATTACCAAGCATGTGCTTACTCGCCATGGTAGTCAATTAAAAATTCACAGCGAGCTGGGTAAAGGTTCTTGTTTTTCTTTCGCGTTTTCAAGCGATAGACTTATCGTTATTTCGCCATTAGTAGCAAACAACACGAGCAGTCATAAAAGTGTCATTTAAGAGTCACACCATTGTCATGTACTCACTTTAGAGTGAACCGCAGTTAGGAAATGGGACGAACAAACTGGAGAACCCCAAAATGAAATTTAAAAACTTAGTTGCCGCAATGGGTGTGGCTGTTACAACATTTGTATCTGCACAAGCGGTTGCATTAGAAGACGGTATTCCTGAGTATCAAAAAATTAGCGGTGTATCAGGTAACTTTTCATCGGTAGGGTCTGACACATTAGCCAACATGATGACCTTTTGGGCTGAAGAATATAAGCGCATTTATCCAAATGTAAATATTCAAATTCAAGCGGCAGGTTCGTCTACTGCGCCACCAGCACTAACAGAAGGTACGGCTAACTTAGGTCCAATGAGCCGTGCAATGAAGTCAAAAGAAATTGAAGCATTTGAAAAGCGTCATGGCTACAAACCAACACAAGTGCGAGTAGCAATTGATGCGTTGGCAGTATTTGTACACAAAGATAACCCAATCGAAGGACTACGCATTGACCAAATCGATGCTATTTTCTCATCAACTCGTAAATGTGGTGCATCAGAGCAAGTAAATCGCTGGAGTGATGTTGGTCTAGAAGGTGATTGGGCTGCAAAAGACGTGCAATTATACGGACGTAACTCAGTATCAGGTACTTACGGTTACTTTAAAAAGAAAGCGTTATGTAAAGGTGATTTCCGTAATAACGTGAACGAGCAACCGGGCTCGGCTTCTGTTGTACAGTCAATTTCAGCGTCATTAAATGCGATTGGTTACTCTGGCATTGGTTATAAAACATCGGGTGTGCGTACTGTTCCGTTATCTAAAAAAGGCACTAACTTTGTTGATGCCACGCTTGAAAACGTAGCACAAGGTAAATACCCACTGTCACGTTTCTTATATGTTTATGTAAATAAACACCCAAATAAGCCACTTGGCCCAGTTGAAGCTGAGTTTTTAAAGATGGTACTTTCTCAAGACGGTCAAAAAATTGTAGAAAAAGATGGTTATGTGCCACTTTCTGCAAAGTTAGTTGAATTAGAGCTTAAAAAGTTAGGCTTGAAATAAGCAGCTAGCAACCAAAGTAAATAATAAAAAACCGCTCAATGAGCGGTTTTTTTGTTTTACTTAAGATTATTTAGTTCGTTGCTTTACCTAAATTTTCAGCTTGCACTTTGCATTGATTGTAAGCCTCAATACATTTTGATGAGCAGACCTGTGATTTAAGACTATCGGTGGTTGTTTGCTGCTCACAGCTGGTTTCACATTGATAACTTTGTTGAGCACATTGATTAAGTGCTGGATTACCCGCTTGGCTCTGGCAGCCAGCAAGAACTGCAAACGAAAAAGCCACGAGGCTAGTTTTAATAAAAGTTTTCATGCTTATCCTTAAAATGAGGCCACACCAGTATTAAACTTCAACCTGAATATTGTCGATTAATCTAACACTACCTAAAAAGGCGGCAGCTAAAATTACAAATCGTGTATCTTCGAGTGTAGCAGCTTTTAATGTATCTCGTTGAGCTATCGAAAAATAATCTGGTTTTAGGCCTGCGTCTTCTAATGCGCTCTTCGCTTCACTTTCCAGTGTGGCAAAGTCTTTATTACCGTTTTTTAGTTGCTGCGCACAGTGTTTTAAGGTGTTAAATAAAGCGGGAGCGGTGTGTTTTTCATCAGCTGATAAATACCCATTACGCGAGCTCATAGCGAGGCCGCTAACTTCACGCATGGTAGGTACGCCAATAATTTCTACTGGTATTGATAAATCAGTGGCCATGGTTTTAACCACTTGTAGCTGCTGAAAATCTTTTTCACCAAAACAAGCGTAATCAGGCTGTACTAAATTAAATAGCTTAGTAACAACAGTCGCTACGCCTTTAAAGTGACCTGGGCGTGAACCGCCACAATACCCCATTGAAATACCGGGTACATCAACAAAGCTTTGTGCACCTAACCCATTAGGGTAAATAGTTTCTACACTGGGAATAAACAAAATATCTGTTTCAAGATCGGCTAAACCTTGTTTATCTGCATCCAAGGTGCGCGGGTAACTGTCTAAATCTTCGTTAGCGCCAAATTGCATTGGGTTAACAAAAATACTCACGACGACTTTATCGGCCAGTGTTTTTGCTTTTTCTACCAGTGAAAAATGACCACGATGCAAATTGCCCATAGTAGGTACAAATGCGACGCTTAAACCGGCTTGGCGCCATGCTCTAATTTGACTGCGTAATGATTTAATTTCAGTGATTGACTGCATTATTTAAACTCGTGTTCAGCGCTTGGGAATACGCCGCTTTTGACATCGTTACAATACTTTTTAACCGCAGCAGGCATATTACCTGTTTCGAGTAAAAAGTTTTTTGAAAATTTAGGAATGTAACCTGCAGAAATACCCACTAAATCGTGCATAACCAAAATTTGGCCATCGGTTACATTACCGGCGCCAATCCCGATTGTAGGAATGCTCAATGACTCAGTAACGCGTTTTGCTAAGGCACTTGGAATACATTCAAGCACCAGTAGTTGAGCACCTGCGGCTTCTAATGCTTTTGCATCGGCAATAATTTTTTTCGCTTGCGCTTCTTCACGGCCTTGGATTTTAAAACCACCGAATACATGCACAGATTGTGGTGTAAGACCCAAATGGCCACATACCGGGATACCTTGTTGGGTGAGTGATTTAATGCTGTCATGCAGCCATTCACCGCCTTCAAGTTTGACCATATTAGCACCCGCGCGCATCAGCTCTGCAGCATTTTTACACGCATCATTTGGGTTTGCGTAGGTCATAAATGGTAAATCAGCAATAACAAATAAATCACGGCTTCCTGCGCGCACACAGCGAGTATGGTAGGCAATTTCTTGGTTTGTAACCGCTAAGGTATCATCGCCACCTTGTAATACCATACCCAAAGAATCACCAACTAAAACAACATCAACGCCGTTATCATGAAATAACTTAGCAAAACTAGCATCGTAAGCTGTTAACGCAGTGATTTTATTACTTTCAGCCTTCATTTTATTCAAAGTTGAAACGGTTATTTTAGACATAATATTCTCGCAGACAATGGCCTTAATTAATTACCGTGGTAATTGTTGTAAGTCGTTAAGCGGTAAGGTATTTGCTATCTGTTGGATAGATGCGCCGCTAGGTAAAATCAGTTCCGGTGCAATTTCTTGCAATGGGTAAACAACAAATTCTCGCTCAGTTAATCCATAATGAGGTACGGTTAAACGTTCGGTATTTAAAATGTGTTCACCAAATAATAAAATATCAATATCCAGTGTGCGTGCGCCCCAGCGCTCAGCCTTTCTAACTCGACCATGTTCCAGCTCTATGGCTTGAGTTAAATCAAGTAGTTGCTCTGGCTCAAGTGAAGTGTTGATACAGGCGACCGCATTCACATAATCAGGTTGATCTTGTGGTCCCATAGGCTTGCTCGCATAATAATGCGAGCAGGCTATAAATTCGCTGTTTGGCAAGCTTTTAAGTGCAATAACAGCGTTATCAAGTTGTTTTTTAGGGCTGTTAAGGTTTGCACCTAACCCCAAGTAGACACGTTGCATTATTTACTCAGCTGGCTTTTTAGTAGTACGACGGCGAGGTCGCTTACGTGGTTTTGGACCGCCTTGATGACCAAGCTCTCGCACCATTTCTTTTTGGCCATTAATATCTTGGCCTAAGTATTGTGTCCACCACTGTGCCAGTTCTGTATGCTCAGTTTCACCAGCATCAACACGCAATAGTAAAAAATCATAAGCGGCTTTAAAGCGTGGCTGCTGTGTTAAGCGGTAGGCACGTTGGCCAGCACGTTTATCTAAGCGCTGTTGAATATGCCAAATATCACGAGCACCTAACGTAAAGCGTTTTGGCACGGCAATGTGTTGGGCATTCTCACTCAGTACTTTATTAATTGCCTGAGCAAATGCATCGTATTCAGATAGTTGCTCTTGGCGTCTAATTTTTTCAGTACGTTCAATTAGCGGGAACCACAGTAACGCTGCAAATACGAATGCAGGAGTGACTTTTTTATCAGCATTAATACGGATATCAGTGTTGGCAAACATTTGCTTTATGAAGGTTTCTTCAAGTCCGCCTGGGTTTTTATCTAAAATGCGGTCTAGCTCAGGAAATAACGACTTAAATAAACCGTACTGACGCAACATTATAAAGTTTTGCTGTGCTTTGCCGTTTAAAAATAGCTTGAGTATTTCTTCAAATAACCGCGCTGGCGGAATATTATCAAGCAAGCTTGCTAATTCGGTAATCGGTTTTTCGCTTGCTGGCGCTATTTGCATATCTAACTTGGTAGCAAAGCGCACTGCGCGAAGCATACGAACCGGATCTTCACGGTAGCGTGTTTCAGGATCGCCAATCAACTCAATTTGTTTTGCTTTGATAGCGGCTAAGCCATTTGCGTAATCGTAAACACAAAAATCATTAATGGAGTAGTACAAAGCGTTGATTGAAAAATCACGACGTTCTGCATCTTCTTCAATGCTACCAAATACGTTATCGCGAAGAAGTTGCCCGTGTTCACTTGACTGACTAATTTGATTTTTATCTTCTTGTGCTTCGTGATGGCCGCGCATTGTTGCCACTTCAATAATCTCACGGCCAAAAACAATGTGCGCTAAACGAAAGCGGCGACCAATTAAGCGACAGTTACGAAACAGTTTTTTTACTTGCTCAGGGGTGGCATTGGTTACAACATCAAAATCTTTAGGTTGTTGACCTAACAATACATCGCGAATGCAACCACCAACTAAGTAAGCATCATAACCACCATCTTTCAGGCGGTAGAGTACTTTGATTGCATTTGGGCTAAATTGTTTGCGAGAAATACCATGCTCACCTCTAGGGATCACTAACGGCTCACTGCTGATTGCGACATTTTCGTTATTGGCACTTGGGCCGATAATTTGTCGACAAAATTGAAAAAGCTTGGAAATAATAGTCTGTCTCCTAGAGAAGCGGTTGATTTGCTCGCCATTGCAATCAAAATCACAGCAAGTATTCGCTTAAAGCGTTATTTTTACCGTTCAATGTAATTAGCATATATTTAGGCGGCTATCATATACCAGCAAGGTAAAAAAATTAAGTTGCAGCACTGAAATTAAGCCATTTTTAACGATTTTATTTGAATTAATTACACGTAATACGTAATGGAAGGTTAAATCTGTATTTCGCGCTTAGCAGGAACAAGGCTTAGGTTAAAATGTGCCACGCCCCAAGCGAGTAATTGTTCGCAGGTTAAATCCATTAATTGCTCATGTATTGGCAGGCCTAAAAATTTAAATACAGCTATTAAAGTAGGTTTTGGATTTTGTTTGCAAATTGCAGGGGCATAATTTTGCTTAGAGAGTTTAAATCCCGGTTTTGCTACCGCTAAAGGTAAATGAGCAAATTCTGGAATAGGGCAATTAAGTTGTTTAAATAAACTGATTTGACGCGCAGTCGGTTCAATTAAATCAGCGCCTCGTACAATACGATTAATCCCTTGCTCAATGTCATCAATAACCACCACCAGTTGATAGGCAAATAAACCGTCACTACGTTTTATTATGTAATCTTCATGAGCGAGGGCTGGGTCAACGTCAATATGCCCTTGAATAAGGTCGTTATAATCAACAGTTGCATGGCATTGGCTTAAGCGCAGGGCATGCCCCTGTTCATTTAGTTGACTGTGTTTACACTGCCCTTGATAAATGCCGCCGAGGGCTTTTATTTGCTTACGGGAGCATTGGCAGGCATACACAAGCTGTTGCTGTGATAAAGAGTGCACGGCATCTTGGTAGATAGTAAGACGCTGTGTTTGGTACACAACGTTTTCATCCCAATTGAGGTTGTAGGCGTCTAAGGTATTTAGGATATCGGTGGCGGCGCCTTTTACAACGCGAGTGGTGTCTATGTCTTCGATGCGAACTAACCACTTTCCTTGGTTTGCTTTTGCATCTAGGTAGCTACCTACAGCCGCCACAAGTGAGCCAAAATGTAACGGTCCGGAAGGGGACGGTGCAAATCGGCCGCGATAGTTAGGTACTTGCGCAGTAACGGCTGTAGAAGACATGGCTATACTTAATTAGCCGCGTCCAGATTGCTTTTCTTTGATTTCAGCAAGTGTTTTACAGTCTACACATAAATCAGCAGTAGGGCGCGCTTCTAAGCGGCGAATGCCAATTTCAATGCCACAAGACTCACAAAAGCCAAATTCGTCTTCTTTAATTAATATAATTGTTTTTTCAATTTTCTTAATCAACTTACGTTCGCGGTCACGAGTACGAAGCTCTAATGAGAACTCTTCTTCTTGTGCTGCGCGGTCAACGGGATCAGGAAAGTTAGCTGCTTCGTCTTGCATGTGTGATTTTGTACGATCAACTTCGTTACGTAAATCATTACGCCAAGTTTCTAAAATTGTTTTAAAATGAGCACGTTGTGCATCATTCATGTACTCTTCACCCGGTTTTTCTTGGTATGGTTCTAAACCGGCTTGAGCCAATAAACCATGTCTTTTTTGGTCTGGCATAACTCTCTCCTAAATCCTTAATTTAATGCCTCAGCATTAGCCGGCGGTATAAATAACAGAAACTCATACCCTAGGCAAATTTATTTTTAAATAATCGAATTAGCTTAACCCTGTTTGGTGATATAAAAGTAGTAAAAGCACTACTTATACTTTCTTATCACAGTATTGGTTTATAAACTGGCGTAGTTATATGGGCAATAACAATAAAAACAACTTATTTTTACTTTTTGGTTAAGTATTTTTTTGGCGTGGCGCAATACCAACGTTTAAATGCGCGCTGAAATGCGCTTTGTTCAGAAAAACCCAGTGCAGTGGCAATGTTTAACGAACTGAGTCCTTGTTTTAGTAATATGAGCGCTTGTTGTTTACATATATCGTCAATAATTTTGCTGTAGCTGGTGTGTTGTTGTTTTAAGTAACGCTGTAGGCTGCGGGTTGATAATGCTAGCGCCTGTGCCGCTTGCTGAACGCTTAAACGCTCTGGCAGGTGTTGGGTTATTAGCGCTTTGAGCTGACTGATGTACTGGGCTTCATGGTTATAGTTAATAGCTTGTGCGGCTAATAGGGTTTCTAGCTCGTTATTAGCGCCTTTTAATGGGCTGTGTAGTAATTGGCTATTAAAGGTCATGCTATTTGTTGTGCTATTAAACTCAATTGGGCAGTTAAACAGCAAATCATACTGCTTTGCTTCACTGGTTGGAGGTTGTGGGCGCATTAACTTTACTTGGCTGAGCGTCAGCGAAGCTTGCCATTCACAACATTGTTTAGCAAAAGCAAGCCAGCTACTAAAAAGTTCATCTGCCATGTAGTGTGTGACAGCCGTTTTAGGGTGCCATTCCAGGCTGCTGTATTGTGGGTGATGATTTAGGCTAATAGTGCCAATGTTTCTAACTAAGGTATGTAACTTTAAAGCATGTTGTAATGCACTTAATAAAGAGTCACTTACTAAAGCAATATGCCCCAGCAATCCCCAATTTTGTGCATTTAATGCCTGCCCAAATTCAAGCCCTATTGTTTGCCTATTTAATTGTTTTGCGCCAATGGTCATGAGTTTTTCGTAATCACTAAGGGGGTATTTATAACGACTATTGTTAAGTTGCAGCTCTCCTTGAGTAATATTATTAAGTAAGTGTTGTTTACTCAGGCCTTGAGAAGCTAAATAACTCGTCAAAGAGCGAATAATTTGGCTACTTACAAAATACATAAAACATCCTTTTCTATATGGTTAAAGTTTAAACTGCCTTAACTGGCGCATAAAGTCAATTTTGTGCGTTTGAGGTCAAGATTTTAACTAGGATTTACGGCATGGTTGTTAGGTTAAACAATAATAATGACAAGGAACATCGCAATGAAACCCCATTTACTCTCACTTTGTATCGCCAGTAGCCTACTTTTAATTGGTTGTAGCGAAGATAATGACAATAATGTTGCGCCACCGGTTGCCGTGGTGCCTGATCCTGCGCCAGAAACAAGCGCGCCAATAATTGCCTTTGATGACGATAATAAACTTGATGCGAATATCCGTTGGACCACCTTTGGTGTGCCGCATATTACGGCTGATAACTTAGAAAGTTTAGCGTTTGGTAGTGGCTATGCCTACGCTAAAGATCATGCGTGTTTATTGATGGATCAAATTATTAAAGTGCGTGGCGAGCGCTCTAAATACTACGGCCCAGATAAAGTCCCCGGCAGTGGCGATTCAGTACATTTAATTTCTGATTTTGGTTATAAAGCCTTGGGAGTAAATGAATATGCTCAAGCTAATTATAATCAATTAGAAGATAACAGCCGAGCCCACTTTGAAGGGTTTGTGCAAGGCTTTAATAAATACGTTACTGATACTGGGGTGGATAATTTAGCGCCTGAGTGTGCCAGTGCCCCTTGGGTAACCAGTCTGAGCCCAGAAGATATGCTGGCCTATTCTATGGCAACAGTGCAATTGGCAAGTTCGGCGAACTTTTTAGAGCTCGCTTTTTTAGCCAACCCAGGTGATTCCAATGAGTATTTACCTGCTCCAACAGCGGGTGCACCGAGTAGCGTGTCGTCATTAGTGGGTAATATTAATCAGCGAGCAAAGCAGTTTAAGTTAGAGAAAAAGTTTGAACATTTAGGCTCGAACGGTTGGGGGCTTGGTAAAGATATGATGGCCAACGGCAAAGGGGGCTTATTAGCAAACCCTCATTTTCCACATGAAGGTAATTTACGGTTTTGGCAATCGCACCTAACCATTCCTGATGCTATGAATGTAATGGGTGGCAGTTTGCAAGGCATGCCAGGGGTTATCAATATTGGTTTTAATGAGCACATAGCTTGGACCCATACTTTTTCTACTGCGCGCCATTTTTTAATTTATCAGTTGGCACTCAATGATAATAACCGCATGGGTTATAGCGTAGAAGGTGATAATTATGAGATCACCTCAAAAACAATTAGTGTTGATGTAGCTGTAGCACCAGGAACAACAATCACACTTAGCAAACCGTTTTATTATAGCCACCATGGTTTAATGATTGAGACTCCTGTTGCCAATGGTTTGAGCTGGAACGACAGCCAAGCATTCACTATCAAAGATGCCAATGAGTTTAATATGGATGTAGTTGCCCAGTGGTCAGCTATAAACCAAGCTCAGAGCTTAGATGACATGAAAGCCTCGTTTGCTAAATATGATGGCGTCTCATTTAATAACACTATGGCCAGCGATAAAGAAGGTAATGTATTTTTTGTTGATGACAGTACAGTATTAAAGCTTGGTGATACGGCTAATAAGGCGATTCGTTTACAACCTGAATTGGTCGCACTTAGAAAGTCGACGGGCTTTGATTTAGTACCGGGCAACTTAAAGTTATTTGAACCGCAAGGTGTTGTACCCTTTGATCAGGCACCACAATTAACTCGCACTGACTACGTGCAAAACTCCAATGACAGCTATTGGGTTACTAATTTAGAGCAGCCATTGGTAGGTTTTGCGGCGCAATATGGTGATGTTCATCAGCCATTATCGTTGCGTACCCGCATGGGGTTAAAGCTCATAAAAGAGGGAGGCGGTGAAGACAGCAAGTTTGACTTAGTTGAGCTTGAAAATGCGCTGGTTGGTAATCGTATTTATTTAGGTGAATTGGTGTTTGATGACTTAGTTGCCCAATGTAAAGCGCGTGGCACAACACCGGTAACCCTTAGTAATGGCGCAAGTGTTGACCTAACAGCTGCTTGTACAGTGTTAGAGGGCTGGAATGGTGCTATGAACCTTGATACACAAGGGGCTGCGTTAATTAGAGAGTTTGCCCATCTATTTGATGGCGATAAATACTTATATGCTAACTTTGATGTAACCAATCCTGCAAATACACCTAATACATTGCGTGCAGATGGCTCTGCATTAACCGCTTTAGCCCATGCGGTTCTTAATTTGCAAACTAATGGCGTGGCATTAAACAGCACCTTAGGTGATCTGCAATTTGTTGAAAAAACACTAGCGGGTGGTATTGCCTCAGGCGAGCAATTACCTTGGAGTGGACCAATGAGTGTGGAAGGCGGCTTTAATGTATATCGCTTTGATCGCAGTAGCAGTCGCTCATTTTCTACGGTGATCCCGTATATCGATCATCAAACGTTAAATGATGCAATAACTGGTAAACCACTACGCTCTGATTTATCTGCCAATGGCTACCCTGTTAATTACGGATCGAGCTGGATGTTTGTAATGAACTTTACCGATGATGGCCCTGTAGCAAAAGGGCTGTTAACTATGTCGCAAAGCTCTGATTCAAGTTCTGAACATTTTGATGATCAATCGCGTTTTTATTCAAATACACCCGTATTGAGACCCATCCTGTTTAAAGATGAAGATATTAACCTTAATTTAATTGATGAAATGGATTTATCAATGAATAAAGAGTAAGCAGACTTTGAGCGCTAGTGTTGATGCTGGCGCTTTTACTCAACAAACTCCACTTTCTCAACTAAAGTTACCTCACTGGCAGAAATATGGGCTTTATAAGCTAATACTTCTACGCCTTGCTCAATCGCTTCGCTTAGTAATTCTGCATAGGTTGAATCTATATGCGCCGCCGCACTCACTTGTGTGATCCCTTGATGCAGCACCGCAAATAGTAACACCGCACGATGCCCTTGTTTTACCATTTCGATTAATTCACGAATATGCTTTTGCCCACGAACTGTTTGCGCATCTGGGAAGTAACCTTGGCCGCTTTGTGGGTGCTCTTCACTTAGGAGCGTGACTGATTTAACTTCAACATAGCAATTAGCTTTGCTATTGTGGGTAAGTAAAAAGTCAATGCGGCTGTTTTCACTGCCATATTTCACTTCACTTTGGACTTGCTGATAGCCTGTCAGCTCTTTAATTACTTCAGCGTTAATCGCTTCTTCAACTACTTTATTAGCAACGGCTGTATTTACACAAATAAGCTGTGATAAGTTATTTTGCGTCAGCTCTAATGACTGTGGGTACTTTCGTTTGGTGTTACTGCTGGTGGAATAAAAGGCATTAAAACCAGAGTCAGCACAGCCCGTCATTTTCCCCGTATTAGCACAGTGAGCGGTAAAAGTGCTGCCATCACTGAGCTCTAAATCAGCTAAAAAGCGTTTGTAACGTTTTAATAACGTAGCAGATTGTAATGGCGGGGTGTACTTCATTAATGACTTCCTTATATAACCAGGGTTCAGGTTAAGTAAAATAAGACTTTACGGACTATTTGAGGTTATTTACCGCAAGCAGTTGGGAACTTAAGCGCGCTATAGTAAACTCAACCATACATTTAAGTGCAAGGATATTCTAACATGAGTGAAAAATTTGTTGTTCAATTAAGCGAGCAGTCGGCACCAGGACACTGGGGCGAAAGTGCGTCACTATCTTTTAACGAACACGGCGCAACGGTTCATTTATCTGAGCAAGAAACATTAAAAAACGTGCAAAAAGCAGGTCGTACTATTGCAAGCCAAGGTATTAAAAGTGTTGTGCTTGAAGGCGATGTTTGGTGTACAGAGAGCCAATGGGCATTTTACCAAGGCTTTGTATCACCAAAAGTACTGCACGGTGTTGAGTTTGTTGATAATGCACAATCTGATTTAAAAGAACTTGCTGATTTAAAAGCTTCAGCAACGTGGGCACGTGAAATGGTTAACGGCACCGCCGATGACATTTACCCAGAGAGCCTAGCAGAAAAAGCGGCTGAATTTATTCAATCACTGGCACCAGAGCATGTTAGCTACCAAATAATAAAAGGCGATGCGCTATTAGAGCAGCAATGGATTGGTATTCATGCTGTAGGTCGTGGTAGTGAACGCCCACCTGTATTACTTGAGCTTGATTACAACCCAACTGGCGATGATAACGCACCAGTAAGCGCAGCACTTGTAGGTAAAGGTATTACATTTGACTCAGGTGGTTACTCAATTAAATCTAGCGAAGGCATGTTAGGCATGAAGTGCGACATGGGTGGAGCTGCAACGGTAACTGCAGGTTTAGCGCTGGCCATTAATCGTGGTGTAGAAAAGCGTATTAAGCTGTTTTTATGTTGTGCAGAGAACTTAATTTCCGGCCATGCATACAAACTAGGTGATATTCTTACCTACAAGAATGGCACAACCGTTGAAATTGTAAACACAGATGCTGAAGGCCGTTTAGTATTAGCTGATGGCCTAATGGCGGCAGGTGAGACAGGCGCACCACTTATTATTGATGCAGCAACATTAACGGGCGCAGCCCTTGTTGCCGTTGGTCAAGAATACAACGCGTTATTTGCCCTTGATAAAGAGCTAGTGCGTGAAGTAGAAGACTTTGCATCACAAGAAATGGAAGCCGCTTGGCCATTACCGCTTGAAAAGTGGCATCAACAAAACTGCCCATCACCGTATGCAGATACAGCAAACAGCCGTGCACAAAAAGGCGGTGGCTATGGTGGTGCTTCAAATGCAGCAGGTTTCTTATCTCGCTTTGTGCCAAACGATGGTAAAGGTTGGGTACATATTGATTTAGCGGCTGCATTTAATATGGGTGGCGGCACTAGCCAGTGGGCTTCAGGCGCAACTACTCAAGGTATGCGTACAGTCGCGCGTACCTTGCTTGAAAAGGCTTAATCAACCAAGATTAAGCAATTAGTTAAAAAATAGGTATCTTAGGGTGCCTATTTTTTTATCCGCCATACAAGCAATTTTGTTTTATTTACGGTAAAATCCTTCGCCAATACGTGTTTGGGCATCTATTTCATTTAAACCTCGCTCAAATATTATACATACCACTGGGATCCTTACTATGTCAGAAAAGTGCTATATCACGGCTCAACAATTACTTGAAGATTCATTCCGCGTAGCGGCACAAGTGTATAAAGATGGCTTTCGTCCAGATTTTATTATTGGTATATGGCGCGGTGGTGCTCCAATTGGGATTGCAGTTCAAGAATATTATGATTACAAAGGTATAGAAACCGATCATATTGCGGTGCGTACGTCGTCTTATTACGGTATTGGCAAGCAATCAAAAGAAATCAAAGTACATGGTTTACACTACATTGTTGAAAACGCGAATGCGGGTGATTCATTGTTAATTGTGGATGATGTGTTTGACTCAGGTCGTAGCATTGTAGCGTTAAAAGAGAAGCTTTCTGAGCTAATGCGTTTAAACTTACCACGTGATATTCGTATTGCTTGTCCATACTACAAGCCAAAAAATTCAAAAGTTGATACAGTGCCTGATTACTACATTCATGAATCTGAAGAATGGTTAGTATTCCCGCATGAATTATCAGGGTTAACGCCGGATGAAATTATTGAAGGTAAATCTGATTTAGCTAAAATCCACGATATTTTACTTGAAAAATAAACGTGATTTTGCTCAATAAAAAAGGCCTTAATGGCCTTTTTTATTGTCTTTAAAGCTGTGCAAAGCTATCTACATAGTCACTGAGTTTAGGAATATCGACAGCTTGCAGCCCTTGAGTGCTTCGTTGCACTAGGTTTTTTTCTACTAACTCACTCACTACCCGTCGGTATGCACGTTCAGTGGTTGCAAAGCGCTCTGCTTCTGCATTTACCGTAGGATAAGCACGCAATAAAGTGGGGTTGTTATTCTCCGCACGTAATAAGCAATCTTTAGCAATGTTGTAGCTTAAGGGAAGTAACAGTTTATCTAAGTTAATCTTTTGATTTTCTTGGAACTTAGCGGCAATGGTTTGCGCTGTGTAAAGACTCAGTTCTGGTTTATCGAGCAATAATGAGCGCCAATGCTTTAGCTCAATAAGATTATACGTTACATCACTGAAGCAGGTTACCGTGTAAATGCACGGGTTATTATTCAGTGCTTCAATTTCACCAATTAAGGTGTTGTTACAGTCGAGCTGACCAAGAAGCAGGCGTCGGCCATTCCCCACATCATAACTAAACGATACAGTACCACTTCGCACCAATACCAACTTAGTGAGTGGTTGGTCTTGCTGTATTAATATTTCTTTTTTTGATTGCTGATAACTACTGCCGGCAAATGTCAGCAGCTGTTCAACAAGGTAACTGGAAAAATGGTATTGAAACATCAATCATGCTCTTCGGACAATTGTCCTATTTATTACACCTTAATGACGATAGCATTAAGATTAAGAATTTACGCTAACTTGCCCACGTTGTTATTTATTTAATGGCGTTAAATGGCCTTCATTCTACCGTGTAATGATTAAAAAATTGTGGGTAAAACCAGCATATTTTAAGGTTTTATTGGTAAGTTAGCTTTTTTATTTAAACTGCTGTGCAGCATATTTTAATAATGTACTAAAGTTTAGCTGTTAATATTAACCTAAAGCCTAGGAGAGAACAATTGAGTTGGGAATATTTAGGTTATTTAGCATCCGCTTTATTAGTTATATCCTTGACCATGACCGATGTAACCAAACTACGTTGGTTTAATTTACTGGGCTGTATTGCGTTTACTTTTTACGGTGCAGCAATCGGCTCTGTTCCGGTGGCATTTACTAATGGCTTATTAGCTTTGGTCAATATTTATCACATTATTAAGTTATATCGTCAGTCTAAAGCTGATACAAAAAAGGGTTAACTTTTAAGTTAACCCTTTTTTGTTTTTACTCAGACTTTGCTGAACCTTTTTGGTAACGTAACTTGCCTGCAATCCATGTTTGCAGCACCTGAGTTTTGTAAAGCTCCTCAATAGGCACTTTAAAGTAGTCTTGATCAATCAGTATAAAATCAGCCCATTTACCTTGCTCCAAACTACCTACTTTAAACTCTTGATGCGCTGCATACGCGCCGCCAAGGGTAAACGCACGCAATGCATCTTCCCTGCTCAAAACTTCACTGGCGCGCCAACCGTTTTCAGGCAGTTGATTATGATCCATGCGCGTTATCGCAGAATATAAACCATCGAACGGGTTCGCTAGCTCGACAGGATAATCAGAACCGGCTGCAATAGTCGCTCCCTGATCCAAGAACGTTTGCCAAGCATAAGCGCCTTGAAGTTGCTTATCGGTTAAACGCTGCTCTGCCATATGCATGTCTGATGTGGCATGCACAGGTTGCATAGATGGAATTATTTTCAGGGTTTTAAAGCGTGGAATGTCTGCGGGTGAAACTATTTGTGCATGCTCCATACGATTGCGCAGTAGTATGCCACCGGTTTGTTTAAATACATTTTGATAAGCATCTAGCACAATTTTATTGGCTCTATCGCCAATTGCATGTGTGTTAGCGCTAAAACCGCTTTTAAAGGTTTGGGTAAATAATTGCTCTAGCTTTTGTTGAGTTTCAAGCATTAGGCCAAAATGGTTGGCTCTATCAGCGTATTCATCGATAAGCGCAGCACCGCGTGACCCTAATGCGCCATCAGCATAAATTTTTACACTGCGGATAGATAAAAAGTCCTGCGCATCTTGATAACGACCAGCTTTAAGCATGGCGCTTAAGTCTGGGCTAGCCGCACTTAACATCGCTACAATTCTAAGCGGCAACGTACCTAGCTCGGCGCGTTGTTTATAAACTTGCCAAGTGGTTTTATCAATACCTGCATCGTGAGTTGAGGTAATGCCTAGGCTTAGTAAGTGTTTACCTGCGGCATCTAATGCATTACTGACCGATTGTGCAGACGTTGCAGGTATATGCTGGGTAACCAAGGTTTCTGCTTTATCAATAAAAATACCGGTGGGTTTACCAAACTCATCTTTTATAATTTCTCCACCCGTAGGCGATAATGTATCAGCGTTAATATTAGCAAGCTCTAGGGCTTTTGAATTAACCCAAATAGCGTGGCTATCTACTCGCGATAAAATAACAGGGCGATCGTTAACGACTTTGTCTAAATCAGCGGCTGTAGGAAAGCGGGTGTTTGACCACAGTTCTTGATTCCAGCCCCGACCAATGATCCAACCTTCTTTATCTTTAGCAAATTCGCTGAGCTTAGCGGTTATTTCATCTACCGACTTAGCACCGCGCACATCCAGCTGTGACAAGTTCTCACCAAGGCCAATTACATGTCCGTGGGCATCAATGAGCCCTGGGAGTAAAGTTTTACCTTCTGCGTCAATTAGGGTTGCGCCGGGAAAACTATTTTTTAAGCTGTCTGGACCGGTTTTTACAACTTTGCCATCTTTTATGACTAAGGTTGTAAATGTGTTTACTTCGCCGTGGCGCATTTTTCCTTTATACAAAGGTGAGTAGCCATTGGCATTATAAATGACTTTAGTTTGTGCTATTGCCACACTAGATAAGCCGCAAAGGCTTACTAGCAATATCGGTTTTATTAGTTTTTTCAGTTGCATAAGAGGCATGTTGTTATTTTTTGTACTATCACAGTAGCAAACTCAAATTTAGAATACCAATATAGCGATTTTTTATTGATGTAATAGCGTACCTATAGTAGGTTAAACAGTGACCGTTTAAAAAATTAAAAATTTAAACTTAACTTTCAAGCATAAGGAAACGCTATGAAACAATTTTACCTCACAATTCCTTTAACATTACTTCTCTGCGCATGTAGTGCAACATCACCTGAGAATGAGGCTGTTGAAAAAATAGACTACATTGATTTATCAAGCGCAGAACTTCGTTATTCGGGAAAGGATTACTGGAATATTTTTAAAAGAGTGGAGCCTTTATACCCCATTGAGGCGGCTAAAAATGGGCTTGCAGGGTGTGTTGAGCTCGTAACTATGATTAATCAGGAAGGAAAGGCGCAAGGTTATAAAATACTTTCTTCATACCCCCAGGAGCTATTTGATAAAGCAGCCGCAAAATCCCTCAATTTATGGAAATGGGTTCCAACTGAAAATAATAAAAATAAACAACCCATTCTTACGCACATTAGAATGGATTTTATGCTTGAGTCTAAAGATGTTAGTGAACAATACTTGAAAAACTGCCCTCCCACAGAAGAAAAATTTTTGGTAAAAGGAAAAATATATAAACGCACTTTATAATATATTTTCTTTATTTACTGGCGTACAAACTGTATTCGCTTAATGACAATTGTGCGTCTTTATCACGGTCGTAACTGCTAAAGCGTGACCACAAAGCAGGATCACTGGCGGTTTCAGAGCGAGTCAAAAAGCCATCCTGATTGCGGTCAAGTTTTTCAAACTTTTCGTCAATATAGCTGCTTGTCGCAAAACTCATACAGCTAAAAACAGTGAGTGTTAGTAAAATAATATAGTGGATAGGTTTCATCTAAATACTCAGTACAGGTTATTGGTTAGGTAGTTTTTAAACTCAGTTAAAGAAATTCTGTTATCTTGATTTTCATCCCAATTTGAGAATGGGTTTAATAGCTGAGGCTGAGCAGCAAGCTCGCTATGGGTTAAATACCCGTCATTATTTGTATCTAAATGCTCAAAACGTTGCTTTACATCAAGTGCGAATGCACTTTGGCTGATAAAAAGTAAAGCACCAATAAAAGGAAGCAGTACTCTCATAATTGGCGTTCCAAGGTATATTTTAATTGCTGGCAGTAATGAAAGAAAGCACTTGCCATAATTTAACTCCCAACATTAAATCCGTTTACACACTCCCTCAGGGATTATGGCAAATGCTTTTAACTCTATAATATAAAACTTAACTTGAATCTAAACTTAAGGTTTAAAGTTTTCGAACTCTTTTTTAGAAATCATCTCGTTATTGTCTTTGTCTAAATCAGTAAACTGCTTGAGTAACTGTTTATCTTGTTTTGCTTCTGTGAGCGATATTTGGCCGTCCATATTTTTATCTAAATGCATAAAACGTACGTTTAACGACGATGCCAATGCCGTTGCACTAATAGCTAAAAATAGCAGTGAAAAAGCACCAATCAATTGTTTCATAAATATACTCCTTTATTTTACAAACTGTTTAAATTCATCGAACGATAATTGTCCGTCTTCATTTTTATCTATTTGTGCAAAATTCTCATGCAGTAATGGATCTTCGCGAGCTTCCGCTTCACTTAATGTGCCGTTGCTGTCCTTATCTAAGCTGTAAAATGCTGTGTTCACATCAAGCGCAAATAAATGACTACTTGTGAAACATAACGCTATTAATACAGTAGATTTTAGATAACCTTTAGTCATTCCTTGGCCTTTAAAAATTAATATTTATAAGCGTATTACAATTATGGTGCCAGTTTTTATTTTCATTAAAAATCATATGGTTAAATTTATTCTGTGTTTTTAATGGGTAATATTTACCGACGGTTGTGTGTATTGTGCAACATTTTCTCAGTTAGGTTTTTTTACTGTTTTTAAATCAAATGTTTAACTTGTCGCAATTGAGCGACATTGCAACGATTTTACTCTCAAAAATGTATTTGGTTCAGCGAGTGTATAAGTTGAGCGCTTAATAATAGAGCGCTTAAAAGTAGTAAAGGATTAGTGTATGCCTGCAATCATGGCTGAAAAATATAAAGCATTGGTAAACTGGCGTCCTAATTTGATTGGCCAGTTTGTAATGAGCATGCTGTTGTCACTCTTGCCTTTGTCTATTGTGGTTATTGTATTTTTAAATGTATTAAATAAACAATTAGCGGTCACGCAGCAAATTGTTAGTAATAACTACCAAGTAACCAAGTCATTTAATGCACTTAAGCAAGAGCTCAACAGTTTAGAAAGGGCAACAAGGCAAAACTGGGTATTAAAAAGCGATTCACTCGATGAGCTTATCGTGGATAAATGGCAATCATCGCTGGACAATATAAATGAGCTTAAACAGCTTTCTAGCAGCCAAAAAAATACTCAACAATGGCAACGGTTAACAGATACGCTAAAAGAAGCGCATACCAAACTGGTGGTTGAAGCTCGTGAGCAAGCAGAGTTGTTTGTGCCAATTAGTGAAATACTGGCAGATCTAACAATGTGGTTGCGCGAAACCAATGAAGCCAAAATCACTCAAAACCAAATTAAACTGACAAATTTACAAGCCTCCTTTATAAACTGGTTAGTGGCACTTACGCCTTTAACCTTACTTGTTGGCGGTGGGTTTTTATGGCGGATAAGTGGCCGTTTAAAAGGTTTAACCTCCGTTATTGATAAATTAGGCCAAGGAGATTGGCAGCAAAAAATATCAGTGCAGGGATCAGCTGAGCTCATTGAACTAGGTAACAAGTTGCAGTGGGTGCAGGCGCAACTGCATATGCTAGAGCAGCAAAAAGATACGTTTTTACGCCATGTTACTCACGAATTAAAAACGCCTTTGGCCTCTATGGTTGAGGGCACTGAGTTATTAGCCGATGAAATTGTTGGGCCAATTAATAATGAGCAAAAAGCAGTGCTTGGGTTAATCAGTCAATCTATGGTGAGATTACGCACTATGATAGACAGCTTGTTAAGTTATAACGCGATTCGAACTAGTAAAGATAATGTTAGTGAAGTGGAATTTAACCAGCTAATAAAAAAGGTAAGTAATCATTTTGAACATAGGTTAAATGCACGAGAGCAGTCGCTTATTTGGCACAATAGCTTACCGACAGTTGCACTTAATTTACCGAGAGAATTAATTGAAATGATTTTAATTCAGTTAATCTCTAATGGTTTAAAGTTTTCACAGTCAAACCAAGCAGTGTCGATTAGCTTAAGTTTAGAAAGCAATAGCTTAATTATACAGGTCGCTGATGAGGGCTGCGGTATTAAAGAGCATGAAAAAGAATATGTTTTTGGCGCTTTTTATCAAGGTAAACACAGTAAAGAGATTAGTCTTCAAGGCAGTGGTTTAGGCCTTACCATAGTAAAAGAGTCGGTTGAACAGTTACAGGGTAAGTTAACTATTGAGCATAATGAGCCGCAAGGCTGTCGATTTAACATTGTCATCCCCTATAAAAATAAAGGAGTTAAATAATATGTCTGCGCGTTTAATGGCTATTTTATGGCTAACCAGCAGTCTCGTTTTATTATCTGGGTGTGAATTAACCAACACTCAAAGAACAGCTAAACCTAAGTTAATAGCTCAAACTCAGCCCGACAATAAAAGCAACCAGCCCAACCCAAAGCCTCGGCCAAAACTAGATCTAATGTATCCGCCTGCAGCGCAAGTTATTGCATGGCATGCCCATCAGTGTGGTGGCTTCAAATTAACGCCTGACAATAAAACTTACTTAGGGGAGCAAGCACTTAAGGCATTTTTTAATACCGCATGCGTCAACCTTAGTCGCGACCCTGATACTGTTATGAGTCAATTGCTTAAGCTAGATCAGGCTTACTATTGGCCAGACGATATAAAACACTATTTATGGCTGCAAAAGCAGCAGGTGTTAATGCAAATAAATGCCAAAAAACAACAGCAAGCATTAAACGCTGAAATGCAAAAAACCTTATCGTCATTAGCTGCAATTGAACAGCAACTTTTATTACGTGAAGAAACCAAGGAGCAGTAACTATGTCAGTCACACTTCCATCAAGCGCTAAAGTGTTACTCGTTGATGACGATGCCAGCTTACTGCAGTTACTGGCAATTCGAATTCAATCAAAAGGTTATGAAGTAACAACCTGTGATAGTGGCATGAATGCATTACAAATACTTAAAAGCCAAGTATTTGATGCGGTGATCACCGATTTAAGAATGGATGAAATGGATGGAATGGCACTGCATCGGCAGCTGCAAAGCCGCTACCCAGCACTACCTGTAATTATGATGACGGCTCATGGTTCAATTCCTGATGCGGTAGAGGCGACTAAGCAAGGTATTTTTGCCTTTATTACTAAGCCAGTTGATAAAGATGAGCTATTCGATAGCTTAGTTAAAGCCATAGAAATACATGGGGTGAATAATGATGATATTACTCCGCAAAGCAATATTGTTACTCGCAGTGGCGCTATGCTGCATTTGCTAGAGCAAGTTAAATTACTAGGCCCTACTCAGGTAAATGTACTTATTTCTGGTGCTAGTGGTACGGGTAAGGAGCTGCTTGCACAGGCAATTCATCAGCACAGCCATGTTAGTGATGGCCCATTTGTGGCTATTAACTGTGGTGCAGTCCCTGGTGAGTTATTAGAATCGGAGTTATTTGGTCACAAAAAAGGCGCATTTACAGGGGCGGTAAAAGATCACCAAGGCCTTTTTCAGCAAGCGCAAGGGGGGACCTTATTTCTAGATGAAATTGGTGATATGCCGCTAAATTTACAAGTTAAGTTATTACGCGTTCTGCAAGAAAAAACCATTCGCCCAGTCGGTTTTCAAGAAGAAATCCCCATTAATGTGCGAATTGTTTCAGCGACCCATAAAAACTTGCCTGAAGCTATTAGCAATCAAGAGTTTAGAGAAGATTTATATTATCGTTTAAACGTAGTAAACCTCAAACTTCCTCCGCTGCGAGAGCGCCGTGAAGATATTAGCTTATTAGCTAACTTTTTTAGCGCTAATATTGCAAAACGTATGGAGCAAAAAGAAAAACGTTTTGCAAACGATGCCATGCATGCATTGGTAAGGTATGATTGGCCAGGTAATATTCGTCAATTACAAAATGTAGTGGAGCAGGTGGTTGCCTTAACACCAAGTGACGTTATATCTGAACATTTAGTGCTTAGTGCGTTAAATAGCAATGAAAATAACGTTGAGCCACTTTCGCTTAACGACGCTAAAAAAGAGTTTGAGCGAGATTACGTTATCAATACCCTGAAAATGGCAGGGGGTAATGTGGCCGAAGGTGCCAAGCTTGCCAAGCGTAATCGTTCTGATTTTTATAAGCTGATTAAAAAGCATGAAATTGACGTAGATAGTTTAGGGCCTGTTGACCTTTAAGGTTAAATTTGCAGCAGTCTGTTTGGTATTTAGGCAAGGCAGAGCCTATGTTGTGTGGTTATTCCCCATAAATAGGCGATAACGTAGCATCAATGCCAAACAGCGCTGCCCAAAGGGTTCTGCCAAGGGACGATTAACTCTTTGTTGCTCGGTTTTTACTTAGTCCACTAGGTTACAAACCTCGCGCCGCGATTAAATCGCCCCTTGTTTGAACAACTTTTAATCCGCAAGGGTCAACAGGCCCTAATGTAATTTAAAAAAGGAAGTGAGCATGCAGTTATTTATGGTGTATTTAGGTGGGCGTATTCAAGGTTGCCACATAGAAATGCACGACGTACGCTTTGTGGTAGGTCAAAACATTGAGCAAACTTATAGCAAGCTTAAAAGTCAGTGGGTAGGCGACAAAAATAGCGTACACATGGATAGCTACATGGCGGTTAATCACATTGATGGTTATAAAGTCGAGGTAGTTGATAGTTATGTAGAGCAAAATAAGCAGCTTTATTTTGTTAACTTAGGTGCTTACAGAAGCGACTCACTAGCAGAGCAACACGACTTTGCTTTGTATGTTGCCAGCAGTAGTGAAGAAGCAAAACAGCGCGCTAAAAATGATTTACTAGCAGGGCTTAGCCATCTACACAAAGATGATTTACATGATGTTGATGATTGCTTTGCTATAGATTTACTCGATAGCCAGCTTAATATTAAACTAACCCCAAGTGGTCAAGCACAAACAATTAAACCTGACTGGTTTGGTTATCATGTATTATAATAAATGAGGATTTTTTAAGTTTATTAGGACGTTGTGTGAAAAAGTATGCGTTTATACTTTTGCTAGTTGGCTTAAGTGGCTGTAAATCACTGTCGGGTTTACCGCCCGTTGTTGATTTAAATAAACTGGTAAAGCAAGTAAAAAACGATCCTACTGACGTGGTTGCAATTCACAAGCAAGCACAAAAAACACACCGTTCTATTAAGGCACAGGTTGGTAGCGTAAAACAGCTTTTAGCCGCATTAGAAAGCGTTGTTGGGCGCAAGTGGGGTAAACAAAACACTCAGCAACCTAGTGCCAAAAAATACGTAAAATACAGTAATGATTACCAAGCTCGTGCCATTATTGATTTTGAGCAAGGCACTGTAAAAGTAGAAACCATCGCGTTAAAAAATACAATAAGCTTGTTACAGCAGGCCATTGTTATGACCTTACTGACCTCTAGCGATCCCGATAAAACCGATATTTTTACCAGCGAAGCGCCAATTTTAGAAGGCGAGCCGTTTTTATACCAACAAGTGCTCGATCAAGATAAGTTACCCATAAAATATAGCTGGCGTGCTAATCGATTTGCGCGTTATTTAGTAAATAATAACTTAAAAAAGCAACGTCAATATGGGCACGTTATTTCGTCGGTTAGTTTTGATTTAGTCGAGCAAAATGCCCATTTAAGAAAACAAAAATACAGTGATTATGTGCTTGCGGCTGCAAAAAAATATCAAATATCGGCAGCACTTATTTATGCCATTATTGAAACCGAAAGTAGCTTTAATCCACATGCGGTGAGCTCATCAAACGCCTATGGATTAATGCAAGTGATCCCGGCTACCGCAGGGCGCGATGTATACCAAAAAATAAAAAAAGTACCTGGGCAGCCAACCAAAGCAGTATTGTTTAATCCAAAACATAATATTGATATTGGCAGCGCCTATTTAAGTATTTTAAAAAATAACTACTTAAACAAAATTAGTACCGACAAAAGTAAGCACTTTGCCATGATCTCGTCTTATAACGGCGGGGCGGGTAATGTACTGCGCATATTTAATAAAAATAGAAGTGTGGCGTTTTCACAAATAAACCAGCTTACTGCAAGCCAGTTTTATAATATTCTCACCACTAAGCACTCACGTGCAGAATCAAGACGCTATTTATACAAAGTCACTAAAGCAGAAAAAAACTATCAGTAACTTATTTACTCATCATTTTCTTGTTGTTCACTTTTGGCTGCCATTTTAAAGGCTACTATTACTAAGCCAAACATAGCAAATGGGATTGCAGCTAACAAATACTCAACCAAGTGGCTGTCTTGAAAATTAGCCTGTAGCAAGAAATGCCCTGCAACACACATAATAATAACCACCAAAAGGATGGGCAGTAACATAAGTTCTTTTTTTGCTGAGTGGTTTTTCATTCGCTGTTAGGTATTAAAAAATAATGCGCTATTGTAATGAGCTTAATAAAGCTTGGCAAACAACACAGATTTTTTAATGACTATTAGGTATGATTAACATCAAAGAAAAGCTTAAAAGTAGTGGTTGGGAATAAAGTGCAACAGAGTTTAAAGCAAGTTTACCTAGTGGGTGGAGCAGTGCGAGATAAACTGCTAAACATACAATCAAAAGATAATGACTATGTTGTTATTGGTGAAACGCCAGAGACAATGGAAGCACTCGGATTTTTACCCATTGGCAGCGATTTTCCGGTTTACTTACACCCAAACACTAAAGAAGAATATGCACTAGGGCGCACTGAGCGTAAAAGTGGTAAAGGTTATACCGGCTTTGTGGTGGATGCCAGCCCAAACGTAACTCTTGAAGAAGATTTAGCACGCCGAGATTTAACTATTAACTCTATGGCATTAGACGAAAACGGCACTATTATTGACCCTTTTAATGGTCAAGATGATTTAAAAAATAAAATACTGCGCCACACCACCCACGCATTTGTAGAAGACCCTGTTCGGGTATTACGTATTGCTCGCTTTTTAGCCCGTTATGGTAGTGACTGGTCTATTCATCCAAGTACTATTGCATTAATGCATGAGCTTAAAAATAAAGGCGAGCTGGAACATTTAGTGCCTGAGCGAGTTTGGCTTGAAACAGAAAAAGCGCTTGGCGAAAAACACCCTGAGCTTTATTTTCAAGCATTAGATGGATTAGGTATTTTTTCTGAAATAGAACAGATGAAAAACATCCCGCAGCCGGCAAATCATCATCCCGAAGGCGATGTGTTTGTCCATACTATGCTAGTGCTTAGACGAGCAGCCGATTTAGGCTTTAACCTAGAAACGCGTTTTGCCGCTTTAACTCATGATTTTGGTAAAGCACTAAGCTATAAAAAACGCGGTAATTTACGCGGCCATGAACGTGAAGGGGTTGCTGTAGTTGAGGCGTTTTGTGAACGTTTAAAAGTGCCTAATCGCTTTCGTGATATAGGCGTGCTTACCAGTGATAACCATACCCTTTGCCACACGCTTGAACAGTTAAGACCGCAAACTATTCATAAATTAATCGTCACTAATTTAAATGCGCTAGTGCATCCAGAGCGTTTTATTGCCTTTACTCAAGCCTGCCAGTGTGATGCACAAGGACGAGGCGAAACGTTGGTGGATAAGCCCTATCCACAAGCCGCTAAATTACGTGCTATTCACAATGAACTACAAAAAATGGATAAAAAACAGATAGTGCAAGACGCGCTTAAAAGCGGCAAAAAGGGCCCCGAAATAGGCGAAACGGTCAAACAGGCAGAAATAGACTGCATTAAAGCGTTTTTAAGCGATGAGCCAAGTACGGTAAGCTAATTAGTGAAGATTAAATTAAGTACCGAGATACGCCTTATACCTTAAGAAGTGGTACTTTTTGAAGGTCGTTTACCTGAGTGTTGTGGTTTAGTTGCTTCAGGCTCAGCGTTTTTATCTGATTTATATAAACTAAAAATAAAGTCGAGCTCTTCTCGTTCAAGTGATGGCAACACGGCAAATCCTACTGCTGAATGAGTTAATATAGCGCCAGAGTATGTGAACCCGACTTAATTAAAAGTGAATGATTACAATTAATTAAATCGCAGTTGCTCATACCTTTAAAGCAACGACAAAACAATCAGTAAACTCCCAAAAAAAGAGTTGGATAACATTCAAAAGCTCATTGTTAGATTAATATCGTAGAATCTAATAAGCTATTTAAGGAAAATCTGTAGCTGTTTCTTACCATCCTTAAATGAGCTCGACATTTGTTGCGGTTTATTTAAGGATGGTAAGGGAGCAATATTTAAAGGCCTTTTTCTATTAAAAGCACCTAACTCATAGCTATTTACTGTTGTTGAGAGCATCTTCAAAGTCTGTAGAGCCAGGAAGATTATTTTAAAGTAAATATTTGCTCTACAGAAATAGCAAAATAAGCCGCTATTTTTAGTGCAATAACCACCGACGGTGTAAAACGCCCGGTTTCTACTGTACTAATAGTTTTTCTAGAAACGCCTATGGCATCCGCTAACTCTTGCTGAGATATTTTATGCTGTAATCGAAGTTTGTGAATATGATTATCTAAATCTTCATTCATAAAGCTCTTCCTTGCCAAGTTGCCACAAAATTAATGTGCCATGTGTAGATGCTGCTAGGCAAAGCAATACTTGAAGTGCATCTGTGGGGTTGAAAGGGGCTATTAATTCCACAAACCACTTACTGTCGCCACTATATGCGAGAAATGCTCCGCCAATTACCATAATGTGACATGTAGCGCGCAGGCTGAGCGAACTAACATAATCCACATACTCGTCGTTAAATTTATATGTCCAGAAACCTAGTTTTGATATGTGCTTAGCAAACTTCATGGATTTAGTACCTAACACAAGAAAATAGATAAAACTCGCAAATAAAGTTAAATCTACTAGCAAATATATAACTGAATCGGTTTTGCTGATTACTGTTGAAAGCAGCTCTGCTAACAAGAAAAACGCTAGAGCAATACTGGCTTTTCCAGTAATTGTTAAATATTGCTGTTCTTGTTCTGGTAGTACTGATATTGATTTTGCCATCTGTTGTATATCCCTTTTTAGTGACGACCAAATAATGTCGCGTTGTGTTTACTCCACTTAAGGTTTTCATGTGATACCTAAACACACCATATGTAACCTTCAGGTATCAATGATACCCAAAGGTTACATAAAGGCAACCTTTTTTTATTTTTTACTTGGGTTAAGTGATTATTGATTCAGTATTAAACTAATTCAGCCAGTAAAAACGCAAACTCGATTTAATTTTTTGGCAAGCCAAATCAGCCTTTCTCATCTACCACACCAAAATATTCCTGCTCAAGCGAAGATATCATCTATTCTACTGGTATGCGTTTAAGGGGAGGTAGGTAAAGTACATATGGTAAGCTTTAAAGTGTACGGTCAGTCTTTGCTTTTTCATCTTTTGCACTATTTAATACCAAGTTAAGAGAGTACTTATTTTTATGGTAAGTTTTTGTATGGTGTATGGGTACTAAATCGTTTGATATCTATAGGGTATGTATTTGTAATTTTATACATTGGTCATATTTACTTAATTTTAAAAGTTATCAACTAGTACTGTCATTAAACTTTTGTAAAATAATGTGTTACGTTTTTATGCCAGTTTAACTCACTATTTTTCTGCTTTGCTCGTTGCTTTACTAATGTTTTTAATCGGTAGGTATTAGGCTCTTAGATTTAATTTAATCTTATTAGCCAGCCCCGCTAAATCAAGCTAAAACTAATTAAGACTAAAAAATCATTTAACTAATTTGCTAACGGTAAACTCACTGTAAAAGTGACCCCATTACCTTGCTCATTATTGTGCGCCGTTACTGTGCCTTTGTGGTAATCACACACCAGTCTGACAATATAAAGCCCTAAGCCTAAATGCGGTTGTTGCTGCATTTGTTGGCTGCGCACCGATACCATAGAATCAAAAATATGTTCAGTAAGTCCCTCAGGCAATAAAGTACCTGTATTACTTACCGTTAATGTTGCTTTGCTTTCATTTTGCTTAAGGCTGACTTCAATTGCAGTGTTAGCTTCACTAAATTCCAAGGCATTATTAATCAGCTTATCGAGCAGTTGCGCTATAAATTCAGGAGCACCTTGCATCAATAGTGTGCTTTGGCAAATGTTGAGTGTAAATAACTGGTTAGGATAAGTAAGTTGGTAGCCCTGCATACAGCCACTAATTACTTTTTGTAAATCAAACGACTCCGGCTCATTGCTTTGAATACTTTGCTCAAGGCGGGTTGCCTCGCTCATGGTGGTAATTATTTTTCCTAAGCGCTCAACCCCTTCGCTAGCACGTTCAAGGTATTTTTGACTCAGTTCACTTTGCTGCAAGCTTTGTAAGTTTTCAAGAGATGAACGGACAACCGCAACCGGTGTGCGCAGCTCGTGAGATAAGCGCGACGACATATTTTCTAAATAATCGGTATAGCCACCAAGTCGGCTCACTATATTTGAAAAGCTACGCGACAGGTCGCCAATTTCGTCATTGGCATCGCTGTAATTTATATGACCTGTTACTCGTCCTTGCGCATCAATGGCTTGCTCTGCTGTGTCTCGCAGTCGTCTAATACGGCTCGATATACGCGAAGCAAAAAAGAACAAAGTGACTGTGCCAATTAACATGACCGCTAAAATCACATTAAATAGTTTTTCCAGCGATTTATTACGCAGTGTACGCACGCCATTGGTGGTTTCTTCAGCTATAACTGCCCCAATAACTTTATCCTCGATCCAAATAGGATACGCAGCCGATAATATTACCGCTTTGTTATCGGGAGTGAGTCGCCAAGACGAGGCCGGTTGACCTTTCAGTGCTTTGGCTAAATGAGCGCCTTGCATTGAAGCTACATCGTGTAAGGTATCTATAAATTCATCTTCAGGACGGGTTAAAATTTTATAATACAAAGGATGTAAATAGGCTTGTTCAAAGCGCTGCCACGCAGTTTTTGGCGCTTGATTTTTTAGCCCATCGGCCCATACGCCATCGGCATTTTGAATACTGCCCGATTGCGCTAATACACGGTGATGATTATCGACCACCCATATGCGACTGCCGCTGTGTCCCATGCCTTTTAATATACGGTTTATTTCAGGGGAGGGCACCAGTACCGAACCTAAATCATTCGGGTTATTTAAGTTCGATGTAGACATTATACTAGGGGTTTGGTTTGGTTGTTTACTATCAACATCGGCAATGGCAAATCCCAGTTTATTGCCAAGCATACTCAAAGGAAAGCGCAGCTCAAGGTTGTAACCAGTGTCAGTTTGTTTAAAGAAACCCTGAATTTTAGTAAAAGGCATTTTACTGTTGGCATCAAATGCGTTGACCCAGCCATCTTGGCGCGGAGCAATAATATAAGTATTAAATTGTCCATCAGGGTTTTTTAGGCCAATTTTTATGTAATCGTTATTGGTAATGCTGAGGCTGTTTTTAGCACGGTAAATTACAGTGTCATCTGTGACTTTAAATACAGCATATAAGTAATTATCAAACTTACCTACCATATGGCTAAATGATAAGTTGCTCAGTTGATGGTTATCATTGGCTGTTTGTAAGTAGCGTTTGTCATAAAGCCAAAATAGCGATTGGTAAGCGTCCCAGTCGCTGAGTTTACCATCAAGCTGAATTGGGCTTTTTAAATTATAAGCATAGAGATCGCGGCCTTTTACAACTTGGTCTAAAAAGTTGGTTTGTTCGTCAAATAAAGCGGGACGTTCGTGCAGGGCCGTGGCCAGTGCACGTGTAGTGCCTACGAGCGTTTTTTCTTGGCCTTGGCGTAAAAACTTTTCCATTTCCCATACGTACTCGTAGCCTAACCATGGCAACAAAAACAAAAAGCATGAAAGTAGAATAAATTTACTGCGTAGGCCAAATCTCAGCATGTGGGTTGCTCCCACCTGTAGCCCATGCCATACACGGTATCAATGCAGTCAAACTGGCTATCGAGTGCTATAAACTTTTTACGAATGCGTTTTACATGAGAGGTAATGGTACTGTCGTCTACATAAATTTTAGCATCGCTCATTAACTCATTACGGCTTTTAACGTGGCCAGGTCGTTGGGCGAGTGAATGCAGCATCCAAAACTCAGTTACGGTTAAATCAACCAACTGTTGCTGCCAAAGCACCTGCATGCGTTGCGTGTCGAGTGTTAGTTGACCGCGAATTATTAATGCGTTGGCATCGGCGGGTTGCTCTAATGCTTCCATGCGGCGAAATAGCGCACCAATACGCGCGGCTAAATGCGCTAAGCTAATATCTTTGGTTAAGTAGTCATCGGCGCCCATGCGCAGGCCGCATACGGTGTCTATTTCGCTGTCGCGAGCGGTTAAAAAAATAATTGGTAAGGTTTTAGAAAGTGAACGCAGTGTTTGGCACAGTAAAAAGCCGCCATCTATTTCATGGCCTAAGCCAATATCAACAATGGCTAAATCGGGGAGTGCTTCTTTAAAAGCGACTTCTGCTTGAGGGCGGTTTTCATAACCACTTACCTGATAGCCTTGAGCGCTTAGCATTTCTATGTAGTTTTCGCGAATGGCGGTTTCATCTTCAACGATAGCTATTTTTTTCATTTTTTAATTACTCATATTGACTTAGGCGCACTATAGCGAAGTTTTTGCGCTAAGTAAGGTTAAAAACACAATTGCCATTTTTTTGCCACAATTGCTCAGCAGTTTGCCATTTTTACTCCCCTTTATTGCCACTTCATGGTGTTTTAATACAGCTATTGAAATTACCAATACAACGCAAGTGCCAACCAATAGCTTGCCAACCATTATTAATAGTAAGGAATAGACCATGAAGAAAACATTAATCGCACTCACACTTGTTAGCACTTTTTGTACGCCAGTATTTGCTGCGGATACCCCATCAAAAGAAGCAAAAAAAGAAACACTTGTTGGCCTGAGCACCGGTGCCATTATTGGTGGTGTTGTTGGTGGGCCAATCGGCGCGTTTGTAGGCGCATTTGCTGGTGGTTTGATTGGCGATGCCAAGGTGGCTGAGCAAACCATTGCTGAGCAGCAGCAAGCTTTAACTGTAATGGCAGAGAAAACCAACGACTACCAGCACGTACTTAATCATAACAGTCACCTAGAGGCGCAACTTGAACTACTGGCGCAACAAAATGAGCAATTAACTCAATCGCAGCTTAATAATTTATTGGCAATGACAGTGCAATTTAAAACAGGCTCTAGCGATATTGCTCCTCATTTTGCCAAGCAGCTTGATCAATTGGTAGCGTTATTAAAAAGCCAACCGCAACTCGCACTCGATTTAAGTGGCTTTGCCGATCAGCGCGGTGCAGAGCAAGCGAACTTATTACTGTCAAAAGCCAGAGTAAACGCCGTACAAAGTTACTTAATTAAACAGGGGATTAGCCATACACGTTTAAGCGCACAAGCGTTTGGCGAGCAGCAAAGCATAGCAAACAGTAACACCCTTGAAGATAACTTTTTTGACAGACGCGTTACTCTCACTACCCGTGCGCTAAATCAAACGACTGATCAAACAGCAAGCAATTAATCGCAAGGCGTTCGATGGAGTGATTTATGTTGAGTAAACCCACCAAAGTGCTTACCAAGGTAAGCCTTTTTATTTTTATTATTATCGTGCTTTTGGCCAGCTTTAAAAGCCATGCACAGTCGCCAAAACTATCCTTGTTTGATAGCCAAGGAGTGGCGGTTAATCCTGGGGTTATTTTAAAAAGCGATGCAAAAATGACCCTAACAGGGCTAATTAATCATGTTGTAGTAACGCAGCACTACATAAATGAAAACCCTTTTGCCGTAAATGCACGTTATGTATTTCCTTTACCCGATGAAAGCGCCGTGCAAGCAATGACCATGCGTATTGGCGAGCGAGTTATTAAAGGTAAAATAGCAAAAAAACGTCAAGCTGAAAAACAGTACCAAGCTGCCAAAAAAGCAGGCAAACAAGCTTCATTGCTGCGACAGCAGCGTGCAAATATGTTTATAACAAATGTGGCAAATGTAGGGCCAGGAGAAGAAATAGCTATAACGCTTGAGTATCAAGAGATTATTGATTACCAACACGGAATCTTTGCTATTCATTTTCCAACCACAATTACGCCACGCTATCATGCAATAACAGGGGAAGTTAACGATGATCAAGATAAGCATGCGATAAAAAGCGCTAATACATCTTCGTTCACTCCACAGGGGTGGTTAAGCCCTGTGTACACAAAACAAACCAATGAGGCGACAAATGCCAGCGATTTAAGCTTAACAATTAACATGGATATAGGCTTAGAATTGGTTGATATAAATGCTAAGTATCATCAAATTAATGTTGAAAACCCCGCATTTGGGCAATACAGCATTGCGCTAAAACCACAGCAAGCCATAAATAGAGACTTTGTACTTGAGTTTAAACCACTTCAAATAGCGCAAGCGCAAGCTGCACTTTTTACTCAGCAAGCACAAAATGGTGAGCAGTATGCGTTAGCAATGTTAATGCCGCCAAGCGATAGTTTTACTCAATCTCAGCGTTTACCGCGTGAAATGGTGTTTGTAGTTGATACCTCGGGATCCATGCATGGGCAGTCTATTGAACAAGCTAAAAAAGCGCTGTTTTACGCATTATCATTATTAGATAGTGATGATAGCTTCAATATTGTCAGTTTTAATAATGAGGTTGCAGCCATGAGTGAGACCCCATTAATTGCCAGTGACTTCAATTTACGTCGCGCAGAGCGTTTTATTTATAACTTACAAGCCGATGGCGGAACTGAAATAAAAGGCGCACTTGATGCGGTACTTGATGGTACGCAGTTTGAAGGGTTTGTACGCCAAGTTGTATTTTTAACCGATGGTAGCGTAAGTAACGAAGATCAGTTATTTAAACATATTGCGCATACCTTAGGTGATAGCCGTTTATTTACCGTGGGCATTGGTAGCGCGCCTAACCGTTATTTTATGCGTCGTGCCGCTGATATAGGCAAGGGAACTTACACCTTTATAAGCAGTGCTCATGATGTGCAGCCGAAAATGCAGCAGTTGTTTGATAAACTTGCTCACCCGGCTATGACTAATTTAGCGTTAACAAATACAAATGGAGACAGCTTAGATTTTTGGCCCTCACCTTTGCCTGACCTATATTTTGCTGAGCCTATTATGGTGGCTATTAAATTAGACACTACCGATGCAATTACTTTTACGGGGAAAACGGCGCATGGGGAGTTTAAGGTTAAGCTTAATCCGCAAGCAAGTTCAAAAGCCACGGGAATTGATAAGCTTTGGGCACGTCAAAAAATAAAGTCGTTATTGTTATACAACCAACAAAGTGTTGTAAAACAGCAAGTGCAGCAGCTCGCGCTTGAGCATCAATTACTTAGCCCATTTACTGCGTTTATTGCCATAGAAGAGACCACTATTAAAGAAGTTGCTAAACAAAGCACACAAGTGGCTAATACTATGCCACAAGGAATGATCATGCGCTTGCCGCAAACAGATGGGCAAAGCAAAATGCATATTGTGTTTGGAGCATTACTACTTCTAGGTGGTCTGTTGTTAGTAAGGCGCTGTAAATGAAAAAGTGGCTAAGCATAGGTTTACTAGCCTTGGGGCTGAGCTTGTTTGGCCATGGTGTATACATGCAGGCAAAGGCATGGCTTGCACAAGTGTTAATAGAGCAAGCTTGGCAAAGAGCCCTTAAATCGCCCAATAAAAAAATTAAGCCGTGGTTTTATGCTGATAGTTACCCAGTGGCAAAAATAATATGGCCAAAGCATAATAAACGACTAACCGTGCTCGATGGCGCAAGTGGTAGAAATTTAGCGTTTGCGCCGAGCCACTTTTTACCAGCAGGGGATTTAGGTGGGGCTGATTTTGGTAATTCGCAAGGAGCACTTATTGCTGGCCACAACGATACCCACTTTGCGTTTTTAAAAAACGCTAAAGTGGGGGAGCAATTTTTTCTACAACTTAAAAATGGCCAAGTGCAACATTATTCAGTGACTCATGTTGAGGTGATTAATCAGTACAACACCGATTTTTTGCAGCAATCAGGGTTGTATTTATTAACCTGTTACCCTTTTGATTCACTGGCCTCGGGTACCGATTTAAGATGGTTAGTGTCGGCAGAAATATCCTCACCCGAAGTTGAGTTAGGAATATCGACCACCAGCTCTTGATGGCGTTGACTAATCATTACGCCTATAAACACCACAAATATGCTGATCCACTGGCCAAGAGTTAGTACTTCGTTGAGGATAATGGCTGACAAAATTAAAGTGAAAATAGGGATTAAATTAGAGTAAGCCGCGGCGGTTAATACCGACACTTTACTAATCGCATAGTTGTACATGCCGTACCCACCCAAAGTAACACAAGAGCCTAAGTACAAAATGCTCATTAGTGCGGTTAAATCGTGTTGATTTTCACTGGGTAGGTCAATAAATAATAAAAACGGAGCAAAAAACAAACTACCACTCACGCCTTGCAGAGCAATTAATGTGAGTGGGGAGTAGCGGTTAGCTAAATGTTTTATACACACGGTATAAAATGCCGCGCACACCATGGCCATTAATTCTAAAAAATTTCCCAGTAATGGGTTTGGGGCTTGGCTTGAACTCGGTGAGAGCAAGGTCAGTAAAATACTACCGCCAATACACAGCGTAAAACCCACCACAATAGCTTTACTAATATGCTCTTTGAGCATGAAAAACGCTAAAAATGCCACAATAATGGGTAAACAAGAAACAATCACCCCTGCTTGAGACGCTGAGGTATATTCCATTGCGTGGCCTTCAAATAAAAAGTACAAGCAAGGCTCTGCCAGCGACATGCCTAATAAGTACTTCCAATCGCCTTTTAAATATTCAAAACGAATTACGTAGCGCCACAAACATAACGAAATCAGTAAAGTGGTGAGCATACGTAAAAATATCACCAAGGCAGGGTCATAAATCGCAATCGCGTATTTAAGTGCAATAAAGGAGCTACCCCACAAAAAGGTGGCAATAATTAAACATAAACTGGCAGGCATAAGGTGTAATTTAATCGGTTGAATATAGTGCGATCCTAGCATGCAGAGGGGGTGATTGAATATTTTTTACTTGTTCAAAAATACCGAACTGGTATAAATAAATTCATCATTTATTGCGCTAAGTAAAAAACATGCAAAGGGATCAGGTCGTAGTTGTAAAGCTAGGTACAAGCGTACTCACTGGCGGTACCGATAAGTTAGACAAAGCACATATGGTGGAACTTGTTCGCCAATGCAGTGAGCTAAAAAAGCAAGGTCATCACGTTATTTTAGTATCAAGCGGTGCGGTTGCCGCAGGTCGCGAACAGCTATTAAAACCCTGTGGGCGCACATTAATAGACAAACAAATGTTGGCCGCCATTGGACAGGGGCAGCTCATTCATATTTGGCAAAGCTTATTTGCGTTGTATGGCATTAACGTCGGGCAAATGCTACTAACGCGCGCGGATGTTGACGACAGAGAGCGCTATTTAAATGCACGCGATACCCTCAATGCCTTATTAAATTATGATGTAGTGCCGATCATTAATGAAAACGACGCAGTTGCGACCAGTGAAATTAAAGTAGGTGACAACGATAACTTGTCGGCATTGGTGGCTATTTTAGCCAATGCCGACAAATTACTGCTACTGACCGACCAACAAGGGTTATTTACCAGCGATCCGCGCACCGACATTAACGCCACCTTGATTGACGAAGTTACCCATATTAATGATGAGTTACGCCAACTTGCTGGTGGCAGTGGTACAAACCTAGGCACAGGGGGCATGGCAACCAAGCTACAGGCCGCAGATATTGCCAGAAGAGCTGGGGTTGAGGTGATTATTGCCAAAGGCGCTGATGAAAACGTGATTTTAAAATGCATGAGCGAGCAACTACCAGGCACCCGTTTTTTAAAACTTACCGCGCCTAAAGATGGCCGAAAAAAATGGTTATTGGCAGGGCCTAAAAGTAGTGGCCAAATTTTAATTGATGCCGGTGCGGTGCATGCATTGCAATCTAAGGGCGCCAGTTTACTTGCTAAAGGCATTACGCGCGCTATTGGTGAATTTGAACGTGGAGATTTAATTAACTTAATTGATGTAAACCAGCAAATTATTGCACGCGGGTTAACGCGCTTTAGTCATCTTGAAATCGATAAAATAAAAGGCGCACATTCTAATCAAATCAGCCATTTACTTGATTACGATAGCGGCGTGGAAGTGCTACACAGAGATGATATGGTGGTGTTGTAATTAAGCACTTTTTTAACGATATAGCGCAACGTATAATCCGCTTATAGTGTTGCGCTTTTTTGTGTTAAAATCTTGCACCTTAAATTTGTTGTAAAGAGTATTGAAGATGAAATTAGTTCGCTGGGTTTTAGGTTGTATCATCTTATTTTTTAATTTTGTTTTTACGCCGCGTAGCAAAAAACGTGATCCGCAAGAGCAAACTAAGCTTGATCAGCAAACCGCACAATTTAAGCTCTATCAATTCAAAGCATGCCCTTTTTGTGTAAAAGTGCGCCGTTCAATTAAGCGTGAAGGCTTAAAAATTGAAACACGCGATGCAAAAAATGATGAGCAATACCGCCAAGAGCTATTAGAGCAAGGCGGAAAAGTTAAAGTACCTTGTTTACGTATTGAGCAAGATGGCCAAGTAAAATGGCTTTATGAATCAAACGATATTATTGCTTACTTAAACAAAGTAGCCGCTTAAAATATTTATTGGTATTTCATACCATCTCACTTATTAAAAGAGACATTACCATGACAATTCGTACCCGTGTTGCTCCGTCGCCAACTGGTGACCCGCATCTTGGCACCGCTTACATTGCCTTATTTAACTACTGTTTTGCTAAACAGCAAGGCGGTGAATTTGTACTTCGTATTGAAGATACTGACCAAGTTCGCAGCACACCTGAATCTGAACAAGCCATCATGGATAGCTTACGCTGGTTAGGCCTTGAGTGGGATCATGGTCCTGATGTAGGTGGTGAGTTTGGTCCATACCGTCAATCTGAGCGCAGTGATTTATATAAAAAATACGCTCATCAGTTAGTTGAAGACGGCAAAGCATTCTACTGTTTCGCAACCAGCGAAGAACTGGACCAAATGCGTGAAGAGCAAATGGCCGAAGGTCTGCGTCCTAAATACGATGGTCGTGGCTTAAACCATACAGAAGACGAAATTAAAGCAAACCTAGCTGCTGGTAAACCGTACGTTATACGTATGAAAATCCCAAGCGAAGGTACCTTTAAGTTCAACGATTACCTACGCGACGAAATTGAGATCCCGTGGGAAAACGTAGACATGCAAGTGCTATTAAAAGCGGATGGTTTTCCAACGTACTTTTTAGCTAACGTGGTGGATGATCACCATATGCAAATTAGCCACATTTTCCGTGGTGAAGAGTGGATAAACTCAGCGCCTAAGCTATTAAAACTGTATGAAGATTTTGGTTGGGAAGCACCGGTACTAGGTCACTTACCATTACTGCGTAATCCAGATAAATCAAAACTGTCTAAGCGTAAAAACCCAACGTCTATTAATTACTACAAAGAAATGGGTTACTTACCAGAAGCGGTGCTAAACTACTTAGGCCGTATGGGTTGGTCAATGCCTGATGAGCGTGAAAAGTTCACCCTTAATGAAATGATTGAACATTTTGACATGAAGCGTGTATCGCTTGGTGGCCCAGTATTCGACGTAGACAAGTTAAGCTGGTTAAACGGTATGTGGATCCGCGAAAACTTAACTGATGCAGAGCTAATGCAGCGTTTTGTTGACTGGAAATTTAATGGCGACATGCTGGCTAAAGTCTTACCTGAAGCTAAAACGCGTATAAATACGCTCTCTGACATGGTTGATTTAGCAGGGCACTTTGTGGGCGGTATCCCGACTTACGACCCAGCGCTATTAACAGCAGGTAAAGCTGATGAAGATGTTATTCGCCAAGCGCTGCAGTTTTTTGTATGGCAGCTAGAAGGCTTACGTAGCTTTGAAAAGCCTGCTATTTTTGCAATTGCAAAAGAAGTAGCCACTTTCCATGAGCTTAAAATTAAAGACTTCTTAGAGCCTATATTTGTGGCTATTACCGGCAAAACATCGTCTACCTCGGTATTAGATGCAATGGAAATTTTAGGGTCTGACCTATCGCGTGCACGTTTACGTGTTGCGCTTGCCCATTTAGGTATTTCTAAAAAGCAGGCTAAAAAGATAGAACGCGCATACCGCGATTATCCAAGTGCGTAATCGCGTATACAGATTCAAAAGCCGCTTAATTTAAGCGGCTTTTTTGTGCCTGTAGTTTTAAGATGGAGTTGCCAGCATAGGGTAAGTAAATAAGAAAAAGTGAAACACGTTAACGAGCCAATGACACAAAATAGCCCATTCTAATCGGCTTGTTTTATAGTAAATATAGCCATAACCAAAACCTGCTACGGCCGCCACGAGCATATAATGAGTACCCGCTGAAAAGTGTGCTAGCGAAAATACACAAGTGCTGATCACCGGTGCCAGTAATGCAAACCTGCCTGGGGTTATTAGTTTTGAAAGCTTAGTTTGTATCACCCCCCTAAATAATGCCTCTTCTGCAACGCAGGTAAAAAGTAGGTTGATAGCTATAAATAACAACCAAAATTCAGGTACTTTTGGCGCAAATTCAACAAGGTTTAACGTTAAAGCAGTTATAAGCGCCGCTAAAATAGTGATAATTATGATTAAAGCAGGGTAGCCGATAGTTACTGGCTTTGCCGTTTTGTTTTTTGCAAAAAAATAAGCGCTCAGCATTAAACCCGCTAATGCTTTATCGAAATTAGCATACAGGGTAAATGCAATTGCGTTACTGGTGACTTGTTCATTAACAACAATTGGCAGGTTATTAAAACCCGCAAACCAATGTAAGGCTAACCCGAGTGAGGCTGTTATAAATAAAGACGTTAGAACATTACGTTTTAACGCTGAGGTTGCCAATAGCGTAAAGTGAAACAATCCCACATAAACAGCTATAACAGCAACCGCGGTTAAGTTTATATATTCTTGATAATAGGCAGTAATAACACTTAGCAGCAATAAGTATTGCCATAATGGTTGGCGAAATACAGTGAGTTTACACTGTGGGAAAACACATAAAATAGCGGCAGCTAAAAAGTAAAAAGTCATTGGCAAATACAGCTTGTTGTTTGATAGAGGAAATGAGAGAAAACGAATTACATAGCGTTATAGTCTCAATTATATAATTCAGAGCTATTAATAATTATAGGCTTGTCCGGTACAAATAACGGCTAAATCACAATTGTAGCGGGATACTGATTGGCACTGCTCTAGTGTAAATGCATTGCCACCTAAATAAAGCACATCGTTTTTAAGAGATTCTATAGCTTGTGATTTCAAACGGTTATAGCTAATTGAGGATGTTCGCGTATCATCTGATACATCGCAGCTTTCGCCTTTTATTCCACCAAGGGGGCTTGCACCTCTATCGAGAGCGTCTTGTACACTGTAAAACTGCTCTAGGCCACGTTTTTTAATGTGGCTTGAAACGTGTTCTGATAAAACCTCGTCGTCGATATTGGTTGTGTAAGTAACGTTATTACAGCCAGTTAAAAATGAAACCGCGCATATTAATAAAGAAAAATACTTCATTAGTTAATCCCTTAAACTCGTATTTGCCTAATTTACTTAGTAAATTAGCGAGTTGCAAATTATCATTTTTCGCTTTTATTAAACAGATTCGACCTCTCAAGATTTTTTTTCTGGTAGTATAGCTAGGTTATAAGCAGTTTAAGCAGTGAACACACTATGTTAAGTCCTTACTATCAGCAGCATGCTGATTATGTTTCAATTTCTCGTGAGCAAGGTTGTCGCTTTGCTAAATGTGTAGCCGACGACTACAACCCGCTTCATGATAAAGACGCTAAAAAGTTTTGCGCACCAGGAGACTTACTTTTTTCTCTAGTGTTAGACCGCTATGGCATTAGTGAGCGAATGGAGTTTACCTTTGCCGGTATGGTTGATGAAAATACCAAGCTAAATTTTCCAGAACAACCTGGAGAAGAGTTTGATGTAAACCATGGCGAAAAAGTAATTTTAAAGGTTAAACGCGACGGTAAAACCAGTAAATGCCCAACACTTACAAACAGTTTGATAAAAAATTATGTTGAGTTCTCAGGTGCTGCGTTCCCGCATGTAATTATTCCTTTAATGGGCAAGCAAGAGGTAATGATAAATCCTGCGCGGCCTATGATTATTTATGAATCAATGATCATTAACCTTAATAACATTGATATTAAATCACCGACCCTTGAGTTTGCAGAGCCAAGCTTTGAATACGCTGGTAAACGCGGCAAAATAACCTTGCGCTTTAATTTATTAGAAAACGGTGAAAAGGTGGGGTTTGGTGAAAAGCACATGGTGGTATCGGGTATTCGTGAGTACTGTCAAAGCACCGTAGATGATTTAATTGCATTTTATAATGAGCGTAAAGCCACATTAAAACCGGCTTAAATACTTCATTTTATATAGGCGCTATTTAGCGCCTTTTTTATTACTAAAGCTCAGGTATAATAGCGTTCTTTGTTATTTTAAAGCCAAGCTTATGTCTGCCACATCGTTCTCATCACTAGCCCTAGACCCGTTACTATTAACGGCAATAGAGCAAAATAATTACACTACGCCTACCGCCATTCAGCACAAAACTATACCGCCAATTTTAGCGGGCAAAGACGTTATGGGCAGCGCTCAAACTGGCACCGGTAAAACAGCCGCTTTTGTTTTGCCACTATTACATAAGCTTTTAAATACCACTAAAAAAGACGAACCAGGCATTGCCCGTGTGGTTATTTTAACGCCTACTAGGGAGCTTGCTCAGCAAGTATTTGCAAGCTTTGAAAAATACGCACAAGGTACAGATATAAAAGGTGCACTTGCCTATGGTGGCGCAAGCATTGGCCCACAAATCAAAGCACTTAAAACAGCGCAAGTAATAGTGGCAACGCCAGGGCGCTTACTTGATCACATAGTGAAGGGCAGTGTGGTGCTTTCAAGCGTGGACTCTTTAGTATTTGATGAAGCAGACCGTATGCTTGATATGGGTTTTATTGACGAAATTAAACGAATACTGCGTCACATCCCAGGCGATCGTCAAACCTTACTGTTTTCCGCCACTTTTGATGACAGTGTATTTGAGTTAAGTAAAAAATTGCTCAAAGACCCTGAGCTTATTGAAGTTGATAAGCGCAATTCTGCTGCTGTAGAGGTTGAACAAGTTATTTACGCAGTAGATGAAGACAGAAAGCGCGAACTGGTATCGCACATGATTGGCATGAAAAACTGGCGCCAAGTACTTATATTCACCCGCACAAAACAAATGGCCGATAAGCTAGCCAAAGAAATGTGTAAAGATGGTTTAAAAACCGAATCTATTCATGGTGATAAATCACAAGGTGCTCGCGACCGCGCTCTTCATAACTTCAAAGAAGGCAGTACGCGTGTATTAGTAGCCACCGATGTAGCGGCGCGCGGTTTAGACATACCGGCACTTAAATACGTAATTAACTTTGAATTGCCATACATAGCTGAAGATTATGTACACCGTATTGGCCGTACAGGACGAGCTGGCGAGCAAGGCCTTGCTATGTCGCTAGTGAGCTTAGATGAGCAATGGCTACTTGAAGAAATTGAAGTACTGCTTGATACCCGTTTAGCCCCACAATGGCTTGAAGGCTACGAGCCCGACTTAAATAAGCCACCCAAAGATAACCGCAAAAATACCAACAAAGCGCGTAAAGATCGCGATAAAAAACGTATTACAGGCCAAAGAGCGCCGAGTAGAAGACGTAAATAAAAGATTAGGACTTCATTTAATAGGCAGCTAAGAGTGAACATCGGTCATTGAGATTGGCTGAATATCGTCGTTAATTGATTGGTTAGAGCGCTGCGCGCATATTAGTTCATTTAACTTTACCTAAAAAATTTAGAAAACTTAGTGATAGTAATGCCTTAGGTAATTTGTTAAAACTATATAATGTAGAAAAATGAGCGTAGCGTCGGCAGAAATATGCGCGACGAGCGCACTATTAAATTGTTAGCTTTTCGAGGCAATCATGTCGGTATTTAAAATTTATGACAAGCAGATGTACTTAAATAGGGCAATGGATCTGCTTAAGTCTAATAATGCAACTGATCATATATACGCCTGTCTCGAACTTAGATTTTGCATTGAAGCGATTGTATATCAGAAACTTCTTCACGGAATAGATGGGCTGCCAAATTCAATTATCGAAACTTGGCAGCCAAATAAAGCACTAAGAATGTTGTCCGAATTTGATTCATTAACGGGAGCAAATTGTGTTGTTGAAATAAACTTATCAAACGCGAAAGAGCCACCGAAAGACGATTGGCTGTTTTTAGGTGAGCAAAAGCTACCTCCTGTTCGCTGGTTAAATAAGACTTACAATAAGCTGGGTAGCTTCTTGCATTTAGTGGAGCCTAAAAAAGCAGCCTTTGTAGATTCAACAGATGTAAGAAGTGCTGCTCTTACAATTGCAGAACAGCTAAAAGAATATATAAACACTAATTTTCTTATTAGTATTAAAGGTGTTGATATACAAAAATGTCCAGTCTGTGAGCAGGATATAGCCTTTTCTTTGCTTAAGGCAAAAGATGGAGAAGTTCGCAAGTGCAGCAACAACCGCTGCGGAGCATTATTCTCAGTGAAAGTCGATAAAACAAATAATAAAGTTACTTTTAACTGCAAAACCTACGATATTAAGTGCCAATGTTGTAATGAAGATATTGTGATTCCTGAGCTTACTATTAGAAACTTAGATGTGTTTGGTTGTAGCAGTTGTGGTTCAAAATACATACCTAGAGGAAATTATGAGTTTGCTCTTCTTCCCAAAAAAAGCTAACAAGTGCCTAAACCAAAGGACGCAAAACAGCAGGCTGCGCTCCTTCGTCGCTAATTTTAGCCTGCTATTTTTCGCCGGTTAGGCAAGCGTTACGAACGTCTTCTCATGGCACTTTGCCGAAATTCAGGTTTGATAAAGTCCTACAGTTCAAACCTGACAGATCAAGTTAGTACTTATTAAAATAAATGAAGCTAACTACTTGAACTGGCTTATTCTATGTCGCTTATCATTGTTGCCCGAACCCCGAACCCCGAACCCCGAACCCCGAACCCCGAACCCCGTAATTAAGCTATCAGTTTCTCCGCAAGGTTGAGTTCCATTGTTGCTTTTAATAAACGATATAAATTAATAGACGCGTCTATTTCTTCTTTACGATTGGTTAAGCTTTCAATATTTAAACCCAGTGGTACACCTAAGTGAGCACAGCTTTTTAAAATTGAGTCGAGGTTTTCGCGACAAATACGCACCGATTCGCTTAATGTATTTTCCGAATCAAGCATGCGCCATTTAGTTGCCTCTGGCACTGAGATACCTAGCCACTGCATAAACTCTAAGGTTTTTTCACCACCACAAGGCGTAAAGGTTAATATAATCCGATTAGGTGTCAGGCCTTGTGCTTTGCATGTGCGCGCATAACTGGTTATTAAATCTATGGTTGCTTGTGCATTGTAAACGGCTTGAGAGATAAAAAACTGGCACCCTTGTGCTGTTTTTTCTATTAAGCGTTGGTGCTCGTTGCGCTTATTGGCATGGCGCTCAGCAATGGTTACACCACCTAAAAAGAAGTCTTCAGACTGCTCTGCCAGTGTTTTATAGGCATTCGGTAAGCTCAGCTTTATATCTCCCGCTGATGATGGGCTACCCACTAACACCACGTTTTTTAAATCGTAGTCATTTTTAGTTTCATCTAACCACGCTTTAAACTCACTCACACCGCGCTGAGCTACACTTTTATAAGTAATTACATCAAGATCAGATAAGCCTCGTAAGAGTTGACTGTACTCGCGCGGATCAACTGTTTGCTTAAATGCAAATGGGCGCGCTTGCTCTGTACGGCTGCTTTCATCTTGAATGTCATAAATAATCACACCGTCATATTCAATTTCGTGTAAACGGCCTAATAATTTTTCGGCAATGACTGTTAATTGCGCTTTATCAGTCCCAATTTTTGGCGGTGTTGTGCCAATTAGGTAAACACCTTGGTTGGTGTCCTGTATTTTTTCTTGAAGTGATAAAGCCATAATCCTCATTCCAGCTTAATTTGTGATGATGGATTTAATATAGCAGCCATTTAGACGTCTAGATAGATTTATTTATTGAAAGTTTCTCAACTAACGTGAATTATTTTCATAGTTAAATTAAATAACTGACACAGTTGTTTACATAATTAATAGGCTTAGGGCTCTTATATTTAATTACTTTACGGCATACTTAGTTTGGTAAATGTTTTAATACAACAACAAATTTGCTCGATTTAAAAAGGGATAACAATGAAATTTAAATTATTGGCAACTAGCCTAGCGGTATCGCTGGCCTTAACCGGTTGTGCTATGCAGCAAAGTCAAAACACGCAAACAGCAGCTCAACAAGAACAAGTTAATAAAGCAGATGAGCGTGTTTTTTCACAAGATTACCTAATAGAAGAGCTAGATAACGGCCTACGTGTGATGGTAGTTAAAACCGATTACCCAGATGTAGTATCGCTACAAATACCTGTATCTGTTGGCTCGCGTAATGAAGTGGAAGCAGGTAAAACTGGTTTTGCTCACTTTTTTGAACACATGATGTTTAAAGGCTCTGAAAAGTTTCCGCAAGATGTGTATTCAGATATTCTAAAAAATTCAGGGGTTGATAACCGCGCCTACACAACTAACGATTACACTAACTACCACTTAAATTTTTCAAAGCAACATCTTGATAAAGTACTTGAGATTGAAGCTGATATTTTTCAAAACTTAAGCTACACCGAAGAACAATTTAGAACGGAAGCGCTAACGGTTAAAGGCGAGTACTTAAAAAATAACGCCAGTCCAATTCGTAAATTATTAAGTGCGGTACGCCAAGAAGCGTTCGATAAACATACCTATAAACACACTACCATGGGCTTTTTTGAAGACATTGAAGCCATGCCAGATCAAATGGCCTACGGTAAAGAATTTTTTGATAAGTTTTATAAGCCTGAATATGTATCGCTTGTGATTGTTGGTGATGTTGATCCAAAAGAGACCATGGCGATGGTTAAAAAACACTGGGGTAACTGGCAAAAAGGCGACTATGTTGCTGATATTCCAAAAGAGCCAACTCAGCAAGCGCCAAAATATGTGCATGAGCAAAACGAAGGGTTACCAGGTCATTGGTTACTTGTGTCGTATAAAGGGGCCGCATGGGAGCCACAGAAAAAAGACAGAGCCGCATTAGACTTACTGTCGCAGCTTTATTTCTCGAGCAATTCAGATATTTACCAAGAGCTGGTAGTAGAAAAGCAAATAGCGAGTCAAATGTTTACCTATAACCCTGAAACTAAAGATCCAGGGTTACTGCATGTATTTGTAAAAGTTGAAAATGCCGATGATTTAGCCACAGTGCGTGATGCTATAAACCGTACCTATGCCAAAGCGCGTACCGAGTTGGTGGATAGCCAAAAACTCAGCGATTTAAAGTCTAACCTTAAATACAGTTTTATAAATGGTTTAGATTCATCGCAAGCAATTGCCTCTACACTTGCCAGCTATATGCATTTTGAGCGCGATCCGGAGGTGATTAATCAGCTGTATAAATCAGCAGACAATATCACTAGCGAAGATATTAGAGCCGTTGCAAATAAGTATTTTGTTGATAATGCCCGCACCACAATTACTATGTCGGCACTTGATAAAGCCCCTGGTTTTGAACAAGAAAGCGACTTAAATGCGTTGGTAGCAAAATATCAGCAAGTACCGACTAAGCCTATCTTTAAGGTGCTGGATAAAACTAATAGCTCGCCGTTAATCGATATTAACTTATTATTTAATACCGGTGCCGCTGCCGATCCGCAGGGTAAAAAAGGGGTTGCTGCACTCACTGCCGCAATGCTAGCGCAAGGTGGCTCAACGTCAATGAGTTACAAAGAAATCAAAAAAGCAATGTACCCGCTTGCGGGTAGTTTTGGTTATCAAATAGATAAAGAAATGCTGTCGTTCCAAGGGCGTATCCATAAAGATAATGCTGCTCAGTGGTATGCTTTAGTGAGTGAGCAGCTATTAAGCCCAGGCTTTAGAGAAGATGACTTTAAACGTCTGAAAAAAGAAATGATCGATGGCATTAAATCGGGTTTAAAAGCTTCTAATGATGAAGAGTTGGGTAAAGAAGTGCTCTACAGTGTGCTTTATAAAGGCCACCCTTATGAAAGCTATAACTACGGTGACTTATCAGATTTAGAAGCGCTGACCCTTGATGATGTTAAAGCGTTTTATAATGCTGAGCTTACACAAGCTAAACTTACTGTGGGTTTAATTGGTGCCGTGTCTGAAAAACTTAAAGCACAAATGTTAGCTGACTTAGCGACACTCCCTAAAGGCGAGCAAAGTCGCTTAACAATCCCTGATGCGCCAGTGCTTAAAGGTCATCATGCAACGATTGTTGAAAAGTCAGCGCAATCAACGGCTGTGTCGTTTGGCTTTCCTATTGATACCATTCGTAGCAGCGAAGACTGGACCGCATTGTGGCTAGTACGTTCGTACTTTGGTGAGCATCGTAGTTCTAACAGTTACTTGTACGAACGTATTCGTCAAACGCGTGGTATGAATTACGGTGATTACGCCTATATTGAATACTTCCCTAGAGGTATGTTTCAAACTAAACCTGATGCAAACTTAGGGCGCTCTGAGCAAATATTCCAAGTGTGGCTGCGTCCACTGCGCTCAAACAACGATGCGCATTTTGCTACCCGTACCGCATTATTTGAGTTAGATAAGCTAATTAAAAATGGCATGACTGAGGCTGATTTTGAAGCCACGCGTAACTTTTTAATTAACTTTGTGCCACAAATGGTTGCTAGTCAAAATCGCCAGTTAGGTTATGCGCTAGATAGCGAGTTTTATAACACCGATAGTTTTGTAAACTATGTAACAAGCAAACTGAAAACATTGACTGTTGACGATGTAAATCGGGTGATTAAAGACAACCTACAAACTGAGAATATTCACTATGTGTTTGTTACCGGTGATGGTGAAGATATGCAAAAACGTTTAGCAACTATGCAAACCTCGCCTATGGTGTACAACACCGATAAGCCTGCCGAGTTAGTGGCTGAAGATAAGGTAATTGCTGATTATAAACTGGCAATACCAGCGAAAAATATTGAAGTAGTAAAGGTGGATAAAGTATTTCAATAACTTAAGTTTTTAAGTATTAAAAAATGCCCCTGTGCTGTAAGCATTGGGGCATTTTTATATTTTATTAGTTACTAACTAATAGTACTGAGGCTGCACCAAGAGCAAAACTAATAACAGAGCTAATAACTAAACCAGCAATAAAACTTTTAGATGGGCTGTTATTGGCATCATTTTGGTTGTTTTCATCAAGCTTAATAAGCTCACCTTGGCGTACTTCAAATACCGCACATAAGGCCATGGTGGTTTCTTTTGAGGCTGCACCTTCTTTTTCTACTCGTTGAATGGTTCGCAAGCTTATATCGCAGGCATCGGCAAGCTGTTGTTGTGTCCAATCGAATGTGTGTCTAAGTGACTTTACCGTTGCAGGGTTTAATTGCATGTTAAAGTTTCCCTACAAATAGCTCTACGACTGCTGCTGTAGTATAGCCAAATACTGCACCACCTAACGCGCAGCCTAGAATAAAAAAAGCCGCTTTTTTAGGATCGCTAGGAAGGCTACTTTGAACTTGCTTGGCAAGCACTTCTTGATCTTTATATAGGGTGCATTCAAGTCGCCCTGTCAGTATGTTGAGCATGTCAAATTTCACTTGGTACTGAGAGTTTTCAAAATCAAATGTGTGTGAGCTTTTTATATTAACACTGCGTCTGCTGCTAACTAAGTCATCGTTAATATAGACTTCTTCTTTACCAGTAAAGTAGCTTCCAAAACAGGCTATTTGGTTATCGCCATCTTGAAAGTAAAATTTATAACCAAGTTTTTTTGTATTTAATATGTCGTTTTTCATCATCGTTATCCTTGTTGAGTTGATGATGCTAATTTAGCGTTTATTATTATTTTTTACGCCGTCAGCAGTACGCCAGTGGCCATTTTGGCACATGACACACGTGCTGTCATATGTTGTTATTTACTGATTTTTATTAACTTATTTTATTTTTGCATAAATGCTTAAACCTGCCTAGCTGTCATATAGTATGGCTTGAAAAAAGTAATATAAACCTGAAACTTAACTGGTTATATCTAATAACCAGAACAAATAACAAAGGGATTAACACCTAGGCGGCTAAATCCGTTAGAATTAGCGGTAGGCTCTTTGTACTAACTTAAGGCATTATTATGCGTCATGAAATTTGGCAACAGCTTCGTAGCGAAGCAAATGAAGTAGTAACTCGTGAACCCCTTTTAGCGAGCCATGTGTATTCGTGTATTTTAAATCATGAGTGCTTAGGGTCGGCATTGAGTTTTATTGTTGCTAATAAACTAGCTGATGCTGTGGTTTCTGCTTTTACAATCCGTGAGCTGTTTGACCAAGCTTTTGTAAAGTGTGACCGCATGCTGACACATGTTGCTCATGATATTAAAGCAGTAAAAGATCGTGACCCTGCAGCCGAAACCTACCTTACTGTGATTTTAAATTTAAAAGGGTTTCATGCGATACAAGCGCACCGCTTAGCTAACTGCTTATGGCAACAAAACCGTAAAGAGCTTGCACGCTTTATTCAAAGCCGTACCTCAGAGGTATTTGGGGTTGATATTCACCCTGCCTGTAAAGTAGGCCAAGGCATCATGTTTGACCATGCCACTGGTATTGTTATTGGTGAAACCGCCGTAATTGAAGATAACGTATCTATATTACAATCGGTTACATTAGGTGGTACGGGTAACGAGCAAGGCGATCGCCATCCTAAAATCAGGGCGGGCGTACTTATTGGTGCGGGCGCTAAAGTGTTGGGTAATATTGAAGTGGGCGAGGGCGCACGTATTGGTGCAGGCTCTGTGGTACTAAGCCCTGTGCCGCCTCACACAACTGCTGTTGGCGTACCTGCAAAAATTATTGGTCGTCCCGATTGTGAGTGTCCGGCAGAAAGTATGAACCAAAACTTTTTAGAATACCCCGAGCCAGAAAACGAATCGCACACCAGTGCAATGCTTTAATTTTTGAGTACTTAGAAATGATATATAAAAGTAACCTTATGGCTATGCTGCTCTGTTTCTCTTCAGGCGTGGCGTTAGCAAGTGGTTACTTTTTGTTTTTTAAAGATTCCACTCGTGTTTCCTCAGCGCCCAAACAAGCTGTAATCTCTTCGGCTAGCACTCAAGTCAATAATCAGCCAACTACTTTGCAAGGTTTAGTGCAGGTTAATAAAGCCCAAGAGGCTGATCAACAAACTCAGCTAGCACAACATGTGGTTGAGCTTAATCAGCGGCTTGAAAAAAAATCAATCCAGCTTAAGCAGTCTCAACAACAGTTAAAGTTAAATCAATCAGAAAGTGTAGAGCTTGATGATGAGCTCGCAATACAGTTTGAGCAAGAGGCTGATAATCTCGAATGGAGTTACGAGCTTGAAGTCGCGTTAACTGACTTTTTAATTATTAATGAGTTTGCAGATAGCGCTGAGCTTACAGCGCTAAAGTGTAAGCAAACAATTTGTAAGTTTGAGCTTACCATAAACCAACATGCCGTTAATTATGGAGCTAAATTATGGCGCGAGCTAAACGATAAACTTCACCTTGAACCTTGGTGGCAGCAATTTAAACTCAGTGCATCTCAATCTAACGATGCCCGTATTGAGTTTACTGTTAGTACGCAAGGCTAGCGCTTAGCAATATGGCTAAGCTTCTGCCTTTGAAATAACCTGGCCATCTACTAACTCAGTGATTAACACATCACCCACTTTTACATCTTCCACTGATTTAACCACTTTATTTTGCGCCGTTTTCGTTATGCTGTAACCGCGCGCTAATACATTAAGGGGGCTAACCGAATCAAGCCGACTCGCCTGTAAGGCAAGCGTATTATTTGCGTGTTGTAGTTGCTGCTGCATCGCTTGGTGTAACCTTGTATGTAGCTGTGCTAACTGATGGTTTGCATTTGCTAGCTTTTTATCTGGTGATTGGCGCATTAGGCGTGGTGTTAAATTAGCTAACACGCGTTCTTGCTGGTATAAACGCTGACGCATTGCTTGTTGCAGTGCAATACTTAACTCATCTAAGCGTTGTGATTTTTGGTTTAGCTGATTACGCGGGTGGCATAAATTTAAGCGGTGCTGCAACTGTATGGCGAGTGCGCGTTTATCGGCAATGTCGTGTTTAAATGCATTCGCTAAACGGCTAATTAACTGATTAACCCTATTATGTAGCTCTTGTGTATTGGGGCTTACGAGCTCTGCGGCTGCTGAGGGCGTTGCTGCGCGCACATCAGCGACATAATCGCTAATCGTTGTGTCTATTTCATGGCCAACAGCGCTCACAATGGGTAGTGCGCTTTGATAAATAGCGCGAGCAAGTTGTTCATGGTTAAAGCACCATAAATCCTCTAATGAACCACCGCCGCGCCCGAGTATAATAACGTCGACCTCATTACGTAAATTTGCCAGCTCTATTTGCTTTATTAAATGGCCATGGGCTTCTTTGCCTTGCACCATCGCAGGGTAAATAACGATTTCTAATTGCGGAGCACGACGTTTTAGTACTGTTAAAATATCTTTAATTGCGGCGCCTGTAGGTGAGGTGATCACCCCTATGCGATTTATGTTTTGGGGTAGGGGTTTTTTATAAGCGGAGCTAAATAAGCCCTCTGCAGCCAAGCGCATTTTTAGCGCGTCAAACTCAAGTTTTAGTTGCCCTTCGCCGGCAGGCTCCATATGTTCAACAATAAGCTGGTAGTCACCACGGGGTTCGTACAAAGATACACGTGCTTTAACGGTTACTTGTGCGCCGTTAATTGGTCGGTAACTTTGGTTGCGATTATTGCCTCGCCACATGGCGGCTTTAATTTGCGCTTTATCGTCTTTTAACGAAAAATACCAATGCCCAGAAGCAGGCGCAATAAAGTTAGAAATTTCACCAGTGAGTACTAAAGACGCAAAACCTTGTTCAAGTAAGGCACGTATTTCACGATTAAGGCGAGATACGGTATAAACCGTTTGCGAGGGCTTAGAAAACATAAAAACTACCAAAAAACATTTATAAATCTAGCTTATCATAAATAAATACAAAATATTATTTACTAGTGCCCACAACGCTGTTAAAATTTGGCCGCAATTCCTTATCTTAGATCCACATGTGAGAAGTTGCCAAAATGCTTAGAATCGCTAAAGAAGCTCTTACCTTTGATGACGTACTTTTAGTACCTGGTCATTCTACTGTTTTGCCACACACGGCAAATATTTCAACTCGCTTAACGCGTGGTATCAAACTTAACTTGCCGCTCATTTCAGCATCTATGGATACTGTTACTGAAGCTCGTTTAGCTATTGCACTCGCGCAGGAAGGTGGTCTTGGTTTTATTCATAAAAACATGACCATTGCAGAACAAGCGAAAAATGTTCGTAAAGTTAAAACCTATGAAGCAGGTATTGTTTCATACCCTGTTACAGTAACCGCCGATCTGACTATTGCAGATGCCGTTGAGCTGTCTCAGGAAAAGGGATTCTCAGGTTTTCCGGTCACCGATAGCGAAAATAACCTAGTAGGTATTGTAACTAGTCGTGATATGCGCTTTGAAACTAAGCTTGAACAGCCGGTTTCAACAGTGATGACGAAAAAAGAAAACCTAGTAACGGTTAAAGAGGGAACTGCTCGCGAAGATATCTTAAGCTTAATGCACGAACACCGCATTGAGAAGATTCTTGTGGTTGATGATGCGTTTAAACTTAAAGGCATGATCACCGTAAAAGATTACCAAAAAGCACAAGACAAACCAGATGCATGTAAAGACGAGCAAGGCCGTTTACGTGTAGGTGCTGCGGTAGGCGTTGGCGCAGGCACTGATGAGCGAATTGCTGCATTAGTTGAAGCCGGTGTTGATGTACTACTAATCGATACTTCTCATGGTCACTCTCAAGGTGTTATTGACCGTGTTGCAGCGACTCGTAAAGCTTACCCAGACTTACAAATTGTTGCGGGTAACGTGGCAACTGCCGAAGGTGCTATTGCCCTTGCAGATGCCGGTGTTGATGCTGTTAAAGTAGGTATCGGCCCAGGTTCTATTTGTACTACACGTATTGTTACTGGTTGTGGTGTACCACAAATAACAGCCATTTCAGATGCGGTTGAAGGCCTTAAAGGTCGCGATATTCCAGTGATTGCCGATGGCGGTATTCGTTTTTCTGGTGATATTGTAAAAGCATTGGTTGCGGGTGCATCGTGTGTAATGGTTGGCTCTATGCTCGCGGGTACTGAAGAAGCACCAGGTGAAGTTGAACTTTATCAAGGTCGCTACTACAAGTCTTACCGTGGTATGGGTAGCCTAGGTGCGATGGATCAAAAAGAAGGTTCATCAGATCGCTACTTCCAAAAATCAAACCAAGCTGACAAGTTAGTACCTGAAGGTATTGAAGGTCGTGTTGCTTATAAAGGGCCAATTGCAACCATTATTCACCAACAAGTGGGTGGTCTTCGCAGTGCAATGGGCTTAACCGGTTGTGCCACAATCGAAGAGTTAAACACTAAACCACAGTTTGTACGTGTAACTTCTGCTGGTATGGGTGAGTCGCATGTTCATGATGTGCAAATCACTAAAGAAGCACCGAACTACCGTTTAGGCTAATCAGCCTTAACAACTTGAAATAAGTGGGCTAACCTTTGTTAGCCCTAATATAGTCACACAGCTTAAGCTGGTGGCGTTTAGCACCTGACTTTACGAGATACTTCATGAGCAAAGACATTCACGATTCACGAATCCTCATTTTAGATTTTGGTTCACAATACACGCAGTTAATCGCCCGTCGCGTGCGCGAAATTGGTGTTTATTGTGAGCTTTGGGCTTGGGATGTAACCGAAGAGCAAATTCGCGAGTTTAACCCACAAGGTATTATCCTTTCAGGTGGCCCAGAATCAACTACGCTTGAAAACAGCCCACGTGCTCCTGAGTATGTATTTAATGCAGGCGTTCCAGTACTTGGTATTTGTTACGGTATGCAAACTATGGCAACGCAGCTTGGCGGCCGTGTACATAGCTCAGATAAAAAAGAATTTGGTTACGCACAAGTTGAAAAAGTGGGTAACTGTGCATTATTTGATGCCATTGAAGATCACATTACTGATGGCGGTAATGGCGTACTAGATGTGTGGATGAGCCACGGCGATAAAGTAATGGAAATTCCAGATACTTTTAAAACCACTGCTAAAACATCTACTTGCCCACATGCGGCAATGTCTAACGAAGAAAAACGCTTTTACGGCGTACAATTTCACCCAGAAGTAACACACACACATCAAGGTCAACGCTTATTAGAGCGTTTTGCTATTGATATTTGTGGTTGTGAAAAATTATGGACGCCAGCAAAAATCATTGATGATGCCATTGAGCGTATCAAAGAAACCGTTGGCGACGACGAAGTTATTTTAGGCTTATCAGGCGGTGTAGATTCATCGGTTGTAGCTATGCTTATTCACCGTGCTATTGGTGAGCGACTAACCTGTGTATTTGTTGATAACGGGCTACTTCGTTTAAACGAAGGCCAACAAGTAATGGACATGTTTGGCAATAAGTTTGGTTTAAACATTGTTAAAGTAGATGCCGAAGATCAATTCTTAAATGACTTAGCAGGTAAATCAGATCCTGAAGATAAGCGTAAAGCCATTGGCCACACGTTTATTAATGTATTTGATGAGCAAGCTAAAAAGCTTAAAAACGCAAAATGGTTAGGCCAAGGTACAATTTACCCTGACGTAATCGAATCAGCGGCTTCAGCGACTGGTAAAGCGCACGTAATTAAATCGCACCATAATGTGGGCGGCCTACCAGATGACATGAAAATGGGCTTAGTAGAGCCATTACGTGAGTTATTTAAGGACGAAGTACGTAAAATTGGTTTAGAGCTAGGTTTACCGTACGACATGCTTTACCGTCACCCATTCCCAGGACCAGGTTTAGGTGTGCGTGTACTTGGCGAAATCAAAAAAGAGTACTGTGATTTACTTCGCCGCGCTGATGCTATCTTCATTGAAGAGCTTCACAAAGCAGAGCTTTACCATAAAGTAAGCCAAGCGTTTACTGTATTCTTACCGGTTAAGTCGGTAGGGGTTATGGGTGATGCACGTAAGTACGATTGGGTTGTTTCACTTCGTTGTGTAGAAACCATCGACTTTATGACTGCGCGTTGGTCACATTTACCGTATGAATTCTTAGGTGTGGTTTCAAACCGTATCATTAATGAAATCGACGGTATCTCACGTGTTGTTTACGATATTTCAGGTAAACCACCTGCAACTATCGAATGGGAATAACCCTCTCATAGTTATAATTAAGTAATAACTAACGGCGAATTAGCATGCTAATTCGCCGTTTTGTTTATTTAAAAAGCAAACAAACCAAAAAGTTGAATTTTTACTTTACCTTTGTCAAAAGGTCTTTATAATTCATCGTCATTGCAGGGGCGTAGTTCCAATTGGTAGAACAGCGGTCTCCAAAACCGACGGTTGGGAGTTCGAATCTCTCCGCCCCTGCCATTTCTTCTTTACATCGTTTTGATTACTTCATATATTATTCAACTTACTAATTCCATCGAGTCGTTATGCATTCACGTTACGCATCTGTTTTTGGTATAGAAAAGCTTGAACTTAATCAACACTTTCGCCCAGCTCCGTCAGAGCAGCCAGCTAATTCATCGTTAATACTCTGTGATACGTTAAAAGATGATATTGAGCGTGCATTTGCGCCAGTAACAATAAACAAGATTGTTAAATCATCAACCATTGAGTTTAGTGAGCAACAATTAGGCTTACCTGATTCCACCCTGTCCAGTGCACAAAAACGTGCGTTATGGGCATTAATGAGTGAACACCTTGATACACTTTAAGTCGGTTAGTGATGAGAATATCAATGAGCTTATGGCTATTGAAACTTCCTGCCATACTCACCCTTGGACATTAAAAACAATGCAGTCGTGTTTGCAGGGCCGCTATTTTAATTTAGCCGCGTTCGATGACGAGCAAATGATAGGTTTTTACATTGCTGAAAAAGCAGGACCCGATTTTACCTTAATGGATATTTGTGTTGCTCCGAGCTTTCAGGGGAAAGGGTTTGCTCAGCAGTTATTAACGCAGTTTATAGCGTACGGTGAGCAACAAAGCGCTGAAAACTTATTTTTAGAAGTGCGAGAGTCTAATACGCGGGCGATTGCTTTGTATGAACGTGCAGGCTTTATTGAAATGTCAGTGCGTAAAAATTATTACCCCAGTGATGCACCCAATAAAAACGGCTTTGAAGACGCGATTTTAATGGGCATGGCACTGGGTTTAAATTTTTAAGGATTACTTATTAGCGATGGCTTGCTCTATTGCGGCAATAAGTTCTGCAACGCACTTTTCTCTTTGTGGCATATCATTGCCTTTTAAGCTGTGTTCAACGGCTGAGGCGCTATGGTAAATGTCATCAAAGTTAAAACAACCAGCACTGCCTTTAATACTGTGAGCAAGGGCGCGTAATGTCTCACAGTCCCGGCTGTTATATAAGGTTTTTATCTGTTGTAAATAATCAGGTAAACTTGCCAAATAATTAGCATTTATTTGCTGAAACTTTTCACTCTTTAATAAGCTATCCCACTTGTTTTGGTTATCACGTTCAAGGTGTAAATAGCTAACTAATACATTTTCCAGTGCGTCTTTATCAATGGGTTTACCCAGCGCTTTATCACAGCCTGCTTCAAGATAAGTATCAATATCATGATTCATTACATTCGCGGTCAGGGCGATAATAGGGCCATCGTAGGCGGCATCTCTAAGCATTTTAGTTGCTTCTAAGCCGCCCATAACCGGCATTTGCATATCCATGATTATAAGTTGATAGTCGTTCACCAATGCCATTTCTACGGCTTGTGCACCATTGTTGGCTATATCGGGCTCTAATCCCCATGTTTGTAATAGTAATTTAATCAATAACTGATTATCGGGGTTATCTTCTGCGACCAAAATATGCGCATCAAAGCTGTTGGTTGCAAAAGACAGCTGCGGATCTTTTTCTGGTGTAAGTTGGGAATGCTCGGTTAACAATAAGTTATTACCTAAGCCATTACTCAAATGACAGTCTATATCGATAGTAAAGCAACTGCCCACACCCACTTCACTGGTTACGCTGACATCACCACCGAGTAACTGAGCTAGATTCTTTGAAATACACAGCCCTAATCCCGTACCTCCAAACCGACGTGTGGTAGTAGCATCGGCCTGTTCAAATGGCGTAAATAATCGGCTTATTTGGTTTGCAGACATACCAATACCGGTATCTTCTATAACAAAGGTAAGTGTTTTTGGTGCTTGGTATTTAGCGGTTATTGTAACTTGGCCTTGCTCAGTAAATTTAACCGCGTTACTGGCAATATTAATGAGTATTTGTTTTAAACGAGTAATATCACTATTTATGGTATGTGGTAGCGGAAATGCATAATTAATTTTAAATAATAACTGTTTCTCTTGTGCTAAAGGCTTAATAATTGATTCAACATCATGGATAAGCTGCACAACATTTAACGGCGTTTGTTCAACCGCGAGCTTTTCGGCTTCAATTTTTGATAGATCAAGAATGTTATTAATAAGCTCTAATAAGTGCTTTGAATTACGTAGAATAGTACCTAAATGATGTTTGTCATTGGTTGCTTTTTCGCTATGCAGTAGTTGCTCTGTAAACCCCATAATGGCGGTGAGCGGGGTGCGAATTTCATGGCTCATATTAGCTAAAAATCGGCTTTTAAGCTGGTTTGCTTGTTCTGCTTGAGCAATAGCGGTTTCAAGCTTGCTGTTCATCGACTCAAGCGCTTTAGTTCGGCTTTCTACTTTGTCTTCTAAGTGATGCTTATATTCTTCTAGTTGCTGTTGGTAATGCTTAATTTGGTTAATCATATGATTAAAGTCGTTAAACAGTATTCCTACTTCATCCGTAGTATAAGCGGGCAGTGTGACGGAGAGGTCGCCATCACCAACACGATGACTTGCTTCACCTAATAACTCTATTGGGTTAAGTAGTAAATTACGCACCACAATAAAAATTAAGATTGGTAGGGTGATCACAGAAATAATTACAATTAGCCCGGTGATCACACTAATTGCTTTGCCCGATTGATATAACACCGCTTTAGGAATAGTCGACACATAATAGTAGCCGCCACTCATTTGAGCTGCAAAAATCAGTCGCTCTATTTTATCAACACTTGAAAGCTCAATGGTTGATAAGCTACCTATATCCGCTAAATCGTTAATTTTATTTAGTTCATACTCACTAACATAGTGGCCGCGCATTTTATAATCAGAGCTAAATAAAATTTTACCATCACTGGCCAGTAACAAATTTAAGGTGTTGTTATAAGGGGCTTCTAAAATACTGGTGTTTAAAATCGAAGGTTCGACCTTAAGGACAATAAAACCAAGTTGTTGTGGGCGTTTTAAATAGTAGTCAACGCTGTATATGCGTTGCACAAAATATAAGTTGGTGGTGCCATCTTCTTTTTGCACCATAAACTGCTGCTGGCTTAAATTGCTTTGTATGACTTGGTCAAAAAACGGATAAGACTTTGGCGCGACAGTTAAATTACTGGAGTAATAGGCATCACTTTCACCGGTTTTTGAGACTAAATTAATACTAATGATATCAGGGTAGGCTTCACTGTAACTGGCAAATACATCCATTAACGCGCCAAGGCGATAGGTATAGCTGGCGTCTTCAAATAAATCTTTAGCTAAAAAGTCACTTAGTACCGGTGAGGCAGAGAGTAACTTAGCCGTTGCATGAAAAGAGTCTATATAGTTGAATACTTTTTGCTGTTGTTGCTCTACAAAGCGACTCATGATCAAGTCAGCTTGTTTTTGCGTAGAGTTAGTTACATTAGTGAGCGTAAACCCACCTAAAAATAACAACGGCAGTATAACCAGTGGAGTTATATACCATAATAATCGAATACTTAGCTTACTGGTTTTCATTACCCAACATCAAATCCTCCATGTAATCGAACAATAATATGATTTACAGAACCATTACTCAAGCTTGGTGTTAAGTTAGTGGGCAATTTATAGCGTTATTGTTAATAATCGCTGAAAACACCAAACTTAAAAAAGATCCGTTAATAACCAACCATTGATTGTTTATAAAGCCAAGATCAGCGAAAATAGTCTTCAATTACGATTAACTTAACGGATAGCGTCACAAGAGCTAATTTGGGTTCTTGTTGGGGTATGTTGAGCTTTCTAGGTTAGCTTGTTTTTAGCCTTGAAAGCTCAGCATACTAAAATACAAATACATCCGTATATCAACTAAAAGAACCTTTTTAATGGCAGACCAAAATCTCCTTAGCGAAATTAATAAACGCCGTACCTTTGCGATCATCTCGCATCCGGATGCGGGTAAAACCACTATCACAGAAAAAGTATTGTTATTCGGACAAGCAATTCAAAAAGCCGGAACAGTAAAAGGGCGTGGCTCTAATCAGCATGCTAAGTCTGATTGGATGGAAATGGAAAAAGAGCGTGGTATTTCTGTGACTACCTCAGTAATGCAATTTCCATATAACAATGCGTTAGTTAATTTACTTGATACTCCAGGACACGAAGACTTCTCTGAAGATACTTACCGTACATTAACCGCGGTAGATTCGTGTTTAATGGTGATAGATGCCGCCAAAGGTGTAGAAGAACGTACCCGTAAGTTAATGGAAGTAACACGCCTGCGCACCACGCCGATTGTTACCTTTATGAATAAATGTGACCGTGATATTCGCGACCCAATGGAACTACTCGACGAAGTAGAAACAGAGCTAAATATTGCTTGTGCACCTATTACGTGGCCAATTGGCTGTGGTAAAGAATTTAAAGGTGTTTACCATATCCATAACGAAGAAACTATTTTATACAAAACAGGCCAAGGTCATACTATTCAAGAAGTGCGTAGCATTAAAGGACTTGATAACCCAGAGCTTGACCAAGCGATTGGTGATGAGCTTGCAGCCCAGTTACGTGACGAGTTAGAGCTGGTTATTGGTGCATCACACGAGTTTGATTTAGATCTGTTCTTAGCGGGTGAGTTATCGCCTGTATACTTTGGTACTGCACTTGGTAACTTTGGTGTAGATCATGTTCTAGATGGACTGACTGAATGGGCGCCAACGCCTTTACCTCGTGAAACAGAAGACCGCCAAGTTGTAGCCACAGAAGAAAACTTCACTGGGTTTGTATTTAAAATTCAGGCCAACATGGATCCAAAACACCGTGACCGTATTGCCTTTATGCGTATTGTGTCGGGTAAATACAGCCAAGGCATGAAAATGAATCATGTGCGTATAGGTAAACAAGTGAGTATTTCTGATGCGGTAACCTTTATGGCGGGCGATCGTGAGCGTGCAGCTGATGCTTACGCTGGTGATATTATTGGTTTACATAACCACGGTACGATTCAAATTGGTGATACCTTTACCCAAGGCGAAAAAATTAAGTTCAGCGGTATTCCAAACTTCGCCCCTGAATTATTCCGCCGTATTCGTCTGCGCGATCCATTAAAACAAAAACAGCTATTAAAAGGACTGGTACAGCTTTCAGAAGAGGGCGCAGTACAAGTATTCAGACCATTAATTAATAATGACTTAATTGTAGGTGCGGTAGGTGTATTGCAGTTTGACGTGGTGGTAGCGCGTTTAAAAGCTGAATATAACGTTGATGCAATTTACGAAAGCGTGAATGTAAATACAGCCCGTTGGGTTAGCTGTGATGATGTTAAAAAGTTTGAAGAATTTAAACGTAAGTGCGAAAGCAACTTAGCACTTGATGGTGGCGATAATTTAACTTACATCGCGCCGAGTCGTGTAAATCTTAACTTGTCGACAGAGCGTTACCCTGAAGTGACATTTAATCACACGCGTGAAAACTAGCACTTAGCCTCTAGCATTAACACAAAGCCTGCTTTGGCGGGCTTATAAAGGTAAATAATATTATGAATATTCGTACTATTTTAGTAGAAAAAGCCATTGCCGCTATGACCGCCGCAGGCCTACCAGAAGATACTAACCCAGCGGTTACCCAAAGCACTCGCCCACAGTTTGGTGATTACCAAATTAATGGCGCGATGGGCGCAGCTAAAAAAATGAAAAGCAACCCGCGTGAATTAGCACAAAAAATTATTGATCAGTTAGATGTAAGCGACATTGCCGAAAAAACTGAAATTGCTGGCCCTGGTTTTATTAATATTCACTTAAAGCCAGAGTTTTTAGCACAAAGCGTACAAGCCGCTAATAACCACGCAAAACTTGCAGTAAATGAGCACGCCAAACCACAAAAAGTAGTGGTTGATTACTCATCGCCTAACCTTGCAAAAGAAATGCACGTAGGTCACTTACGCTCAACTATTATTGGTGATGCGGTAGTACGCGCACTTGAATTTAGAGGCGATACCGTAGTACGTCAAAATCACATGGGTGATTGGGGCACACAATTTGGCATGTTGATTGCGCATTTAGAAGATCAAATTAACCAAGGTGTTGATTTAGACACTGTTGCGCTTGCTGATTTAGAAACTTTTTACCGCGATGCGAAAAAGCGTTTTGATGACGAAGAAGGCTTTGCTGATAAAGCGCGTAACTACGTAGTTAAACTGCAAGGTGGCGATGCTCACTGTGAAAAACTGTGGAAGCTATTTATTGCCACTTCAGTGAAGCACTCTGAAGAAGTATACAAGCGTTTAAACGTAACCCTTACGCCTGCCGATATTATGGCTGAAAGTGCATATAACAGTGAACTTAACGATATTATAAGCTTATTAAAAGATAAAAATATTGCAGTAGAGTCGCAAGGCGCACAAGTGGTATTTTTAGATGAACTAGCAAATAAAGACGGTGAGCCTTCAGCGTTTATCGTGCAAAAATCAGGTGGCGGCTTCTTATATGCAACCACAGATTTAGCCGCGTGTAATTACCGTTCAAACAAACTAGGCGCTGAGCGTATTTTAATCTTTGTTGATGCGCGCCAGAGCCTTCACTTTAATCAAGTAGAGCTTACTGCGCGTAAAGCCGGTTTGTTACGTGATGAAACCAGTTACGAATTTTGCCCATTTGGCACCATGATGGGCGCTGATGGTAAACCATTTAAAACCCGTACAGGCGGCACGGTAAAATTAGCTGATTTACTTGAAGAGTCAATTACTCGCGCAGCAGCTAAACTCGCTGAGCGTGAATCAGATTTATCTGACGAAGACCGTAGTGAAATTGCCCGTAAAGTGGGTATTGGCGCGGTTAAATACGCAGACCTTTCTAAGCATCGTACCAGCGATTACATTTTTAACTGGGACAGCATGTTAAGTTTTGAAGGCGCAACAGCCCCTTACTTACAATATGCGTATACGCGTGTTCGCAGTATTTTCCGTAAGTCAGGTGTTGATGCTGCAAGCTTAAAGGCTGATGTGAGCATTATTGAGCCGCAAGAGAAAACGCTCGCGCTTAAATTATTGCAGTTAGAAGAAGTTCTTGATCTGATGATCAATGAAGCCACACCGCACGTATTATGTGGTTACTTATACGAACTAGCTAGCCTATATATGACATTCTACGAAGCTTGCCCAGTACTTAAAGAGGGCGTAGAGCCAAGTGTTCGTGATAGCCGTTTAGTGTTGTGTAATTTAGTGGCAGATACGCTGAAAACAGGATTGGATTTACTAGGTATCGAAGTCATGGAGCAAATGTAATCTGCTACGTGTAGTTCGCTTTGACTGCGTTGTCGTGCTTTTTTAGCCTAAGTCACATACTATATGTATGCTCCTTGGCATAATAAAGCACTTCGCCTTGTCAGCACTCCTACACTTGCAGATATCTGAGTTGTGTAGTTCGCTTTAGCTGCGTTGGTAAAACTATTTAGCCTAAGTCACATACAAACCGTATGCTCCTTGGCATAAATAGTTTTACCGCCTTGCTAGCACTCCTACACTAGCAGATAATTTTAGGTTTATATTGACACTGTTCGGAATGTTCACCAATTTTGTAGCTGATAGCTGATAGCTGATAGCTGATAGCTGATAGCTGATAGCTGATAGCTGATAGCTGATAGCTGATAGCTGATAGCTGATAGCTGATAGCTGATAGCTGATAGCTGATAGCTGATAGCTGATAGCTGATAGCTCTTTAGAAGGATTTGTTTATGAAACTCGAAGATATTCGTCGTGAATACTTGCAAGATGCGCTCAGTGAAGACAACTTGCTTGATGATCCGTTTAAGCAGTTTGAAACGTGGCTTGAGCATGCTGTTGGTAGTAATTTGCCTGATCCTACAGCTATGGTCGTCGCTACGGTTGATGAAACAGGTCAGCCTTCACAGCGTATTGTGTTGCTAAAGCATTTAGATGATAACGGTTTTGTGTTTTTTACTAATACCGGCTCACGTAAAGCGCAAGAACTAAAAGGCAATAACAAAATATCGCTGCACTTTCCGTGGCACCCTATGGAGCGCCAAGTAATTGTGTATGGTGAAGCGCAGCCATTACCTACATCGGCAGTCGCTAAATACTTTTTATCTCGCCCTAAGGAAAGCCAATTAGCCGCATGGGCGTCGCAACAAAGCCGTCCAGTTTCGTCGCGTAAAGTGCTAATGGAAACCTTTGCCAACATGAAAAACAAGTTCGCTAAAGGCGAGATTCCACTCCCTGACTTTTGGGGCGGGTATTGTGTTGTGCCGCAAAAAATCGAGTTTTGGCAAGGCGGTGCTCATCGTCTGCATGATCGCTTTATGTATCAGCGTCAAGCCGACAATAGCTGGCAAATAACACGCTTAAATCCGTAGTGGGCTAGTTTTTTGAAGTTTATAGACTCGCATTGCCATCTTGATTTTAGTGAGTTTGATGCAAACCGCGAATCACTTATTAATGCCTGTGTAGCAAAGGGCGTTAGCCAATTTATTGTGCCAGGTATTAGCTTGGCGCAATCTCAAAAATTACTTGAGTTTAAAGCAACCTACCCACAAGTCAGCATAGCGGCAGGGCTACATCCTTATTTTTTAGCGCAACATCAGCAATCGCACTTAGAATCGCTGTATAACTTTGCTAAAACAAACAAAACTCAGCTGGTGGCTATTGGGGAGTGCGGGCTAGATCGCAGTATCGAAAATCTTGAAAAACAAACTTTTCTGTTTGAGCAACAAATAGCGCTTGCTAATGAGCTTGAGTTACCGCTGATTGTGCATCACAGGCAAAGCCATGATTTAATAGCGCAATCGTTTAAGCGTTGTAGGCCAAAAAATGGCGGTGTGATCCATGCTTTTTCAGGCTCAATACAACAAGCACAGTATTATATAAAAATGGACTTTAAGCTTGGAGTGGGTGGGGTTATAACCTATGAACGGGCTGCTAAAACACGTGCGGTTGTAGCAAAGCTTGAGCCACAGCATTTAGTGCTTGAGACTGATTCACCTTCAATGCCGCTAAATGGTTATCAAGGGGAAATAAATACCCCTCTGCATATTCCTAACGTGTTTAATACGCTTCATAGTTTAAAACCAAATAGCGATAAATATCGATTAGCTGAGCAGCTTTATGATTCGTGCTCTGAGGTTTTTTGTATATAGCGATTTACTTGCCAGCGTTTTAACCCTCGGCCTAATTGCCAAGTAAAAATACAGGCAATCACTAGCATAAGTAATACTTGGCGACCTAAATCGTGAAAATGATTATGGCTTGAAGATACCGCAGCACGCGTTAAATAGGTAATAGATACAAAGCCAATAGGGCGATTGTCGTCAGAAATAACTTGTTCAACAAACGGTGTTTTTAACTTACTAATGCCAGGCGATGAGTCTGGTAGTAAGCCATATACATGATGTGATTGCCAGTTATCGCTGCTTGCAAGCACTACACCTTGTTTATCATAAATGGTGGCTGAAAGAACAAACTCATCTTTACTAATATTGTTGCACAAGGTGGTGAGCTGCGATTTGTTTTTCTCTATCAGCGGGTTTTTGGCATTCAGTGCCATAAACTGAGTGAGTGACTTGGCTGCACTATTAGCACTATCATACAGTAGTTGATGGCTTTGAAAGCTACTGTTTATTCCTACCCAGCTTAATAATACAAAGCAGCCAGCGGCCAATAATAAACGAATTAAACGCTTTTTTTGCGAGGCTGTAAGTGGATTTTTAAGATGGTTATTTTTCATAGTCACCGTTTATGCTGCTGACAGCATTTTGATTTGATGTTACAACTACACTATAACCCTAAATCCCCCCTGATGGCGAATTTTGTATCTCATATCCTTATTATCAATGAGCTAAATGTCAGGAAATATAAACGGAGATCCCATGTCGAACGCGAACATGGCACAGCAAAGCGCTGAGCTATTATCATCATCACTTATTCTTAATAAGTGGTTTAGCTACCAACAAGGTGTTTTTACACCACTAAATACAACACCGAACAGAAACCAAGGGCTATTTGGTATTGCATTTGGCGGTGACTTTAATACGCAGCATATTAATAGCATTATTGAATTTTTTGCGGCTCACCAGCAAAATGTAACAGCAATTTGTCAATATCAGCCAGATTTAGGGTTATCTCCGGCATTGTGCTTCTACATAGAAAATGCAGAGCGCGCAATAAATCCTCTCGAACTTCAAACTTTTGCAAATACCTTGGCGTGTCAGTTAGTGCAAGTAACTAGCCTCCCTGATTTACAAAAACCAGGATTATTGGTAATGGATATGGATTCAACAGCCATTACTATTGAGTGTATTGATGAAATTGCACGCTTGGCTAATGTATATGACGAGGTTGCCAGCGTGACCGCGCAGGCAATGGCAGGTAAGCTTGATTTTAGTGAAAGCTTATATCAGCGTGTTGCTAAGCTTGAAGGCATTGAAAAGAGTTTAATTGATGAGCTTAAAAGTACACTGCCTTTAATGCCCGGTATCAAAGCGTTATGCCAAATTTTAAAACACCATGATTGGTATTTAGCGATTGCATCGGGCGGTTTTGTGCCGTTTGCTGAGCGAGTACAGGAGCTGATTAATTTAGATGAAGTGCATGCCAATGTGCTTGAATTTAAAGACGATAAACTAACAGGTAAAGTGTTAGGTGGGATTGTTGATGCTGAGCAAAAAGCGGTTGTTTTAAACGCGCTACAACAAAAGCTGGGGCTTGAAAAATGCCAAACGGTTGCCATTGGCGATGGCGCAAACGATTTAAAAATGATGGCTCAAGCTGGCTTAGGCGTTGCTGTACATGGTAAACCAAAAGTAGTTGAGCAAGCCCAAGCAGCTATTTGCCAAGGCTCGTTATTACAACTGTTATATATGCTGGCGGTTCCGCTAACCCCACCACAGGTTTAACGTAAACGATTTAACCAGATTAGCTTTCGTCTAGACATTTGCTCAACCTGTTGTTGGTTGAGCGCTAAATGCTCAAGTGCTTCATCACTTACATCAATAATGTCGCCCACACCTGATACAGACCATAATGCATCCTCTAAGTCTTTGGCCTTATGAATTGCGTATTGGCTAACGTATTTTAGCTCGTTTGCTAAGTAGTCAGTATCGAGTCGACCAGTGCGAGAAATATATAAACGCATTATAAAAACCAACTCAGATTTCAGTCCTTTGCTTACTTGCTGTTTAAACTCGCTACAGTCAGTACCTAAAACACACTGGCTGGTAATGGCATCGGCTATATTTTCTTTTTTAGGATCAAAGTTAATGACTAAACTAAACTCTAGCGGCGGATCTTGACGGGTGCGATCTTTAATATTAGGAGTGATCACATCAATAATATGCGCTTTAGTAATAATATTCGATAAGTCTGTTTTAGCATTCAACAAGGCAAAATTTTGTAAAATAACATGCAGTGGGCTTGGATATAAACCAAATCCCATGGCGCCAATTTCAAAATGCGCCATTGATTTATGTAGATAAATTGGGAACTGACACAGCGTTTTGGTCACCATATTTCTGAGTGCCGTAGAAAGCCCGGGTACTTTAGGTGACTCTTCAGCTACTTTTAATTTTTGTTTATTGCTATTAATTAAAAGGGTAAAAAAATCGACCCCAGTATGAGGTGAGCCTTTATCTACATGCGCTTTCAAATTAATAGTAGTCAGCGATTTGCTTACTGCCATTACTTCATACTGAATGTGGCTGAGGGAATAACTTTTGGTAATTTTTTGCAAATCGGGAAATGATAACGAAACAATATCGCCTTTTTTAAAGTTCACTTCTTGATTGCACTCTAGCTGTAAGCCAAATATTGAAAAATCACGGGTATGCCCATGTAGTACCGCATCACGGGTATTAATTACCACATTAGTTTTGTATAAATAGCGCTTATTAGAGCGAAGATTTACATATTCTAGAGGCACAGTATTTAGCTCAGGAGGGGATTCATGCTTACTGTGGCCAAAAAACTTCAGCTTGTTAGCTAAGGCCTTATTAAACTCGTAATGTTGATAATGCTGTTGTTCATGTTTATTACCTACTTGGGTAAGCAGCATTAAATATTTTACGTCTTTTATAGCGCCCTCAACACGCGGTGAAGGCGGCTTGTTTAGTTTTTCAATATTTTTACCCAACGAGTTAGGTAAAGATAAAGGAATATAAGCATCCTCAGTGTGACTTGGCATTAGTTGTAATTTAAAGCAGCGCCAACTGTCTCTGCGGCTACCAAAACCAAAAAATAACGCTTTTAATTGTGCGTGTTGCTCAAGCTCGGAACGAGTTGCTGAGTAGTAATAAATTTTTCCTGCAGAGACATGAGTAAAGGTATATAAGTACTCTTCTTTTACAGCCACTGGTTTTAGTGCCAAGGTACGAATGCGTTTATGGTTTAACACACTGTATAGGCAAGATTTTTTGCCTTCGTCAGTAAAGTAACGCTGAATAAATAAACTGTTTTCGGTGGTTAAGCTCAGGCTCGGATAATAAACGCCGTTTTTCTGGCTAATAAAAACATATAGAGAATTAACCCTAGGGATGTAATATTGTTCATACCCCTTAGAAATAACCGCATCAAGGGTGTTATCTAAGTTCACTTTATAACGGCGTTTATTACCATGAATAAAGCTTTCTAAAAACCGATCAAACGCGCTGTTATTTTCTTCAAATGTACGTTTTAAGCGGATATGATTAAATTCATCTGAGGTGTTTTCTATCGCCACAACTTCATATTTAACACCACTTTTAAGGCCTAACTGAAAGTCTTGCTCTAAGCCTACTAAGTGCATAGTAATAGGCTGACCTTTTTTTAAGCTATATCGCGACGCCAACTTAATTTTACAGCCACTGAGAGAAATATCAGAGGTGCTAGCGTCAATTTTTGGTTGCCCGTCATACTCAATAGTAATTTTAATTGAGTAATTCATTCGCTCTTCACTACGACTTTCATAGGCTGCAAACTTAATAACATTGGTAGTTAGCTTGCGTTGCGGTTCTACTTTTTTTGCTGTGGTTGATTGCTGTTGTAATACTCGATAATTATTGTCGGTATTCATTACCGCTTCGTAAACTGCCAGAGTGTAGCCCTTATGTTGCTTTATTGCCGCTTCGAATACTTCAATTGCGGTGTCATCCATAAAGTGTTGCTTGCTTTTGTATTCATAAGGCTTTACTCGGCCGTTGACTAAACCACGTAGATCAATAAAGCGGTCTATCGGCTGAGATAAACGAGACATTTCCATTTTTATTAAAAACTGCTCGGGTTTAGTTAACTCGGCAGTTTTTGACTTGAAAATGAGATCAAACTTAGCATTTCCCAAATACTGTTTTAATTCATTTACAAGCGCTTCATGCTTAAGCAATACGTCTTCAGCCATTTATAAATCATCACCGTCTAATTTAAAAAGTAGGTATACTGTTGCAATTATTTATTAGAGTATTTAATAAATAGAATCTCGCAAAGCCGCTAAATGCGGCCTCGATACTCTGCGTAACTATACATTTATTGTTATTTTCTAATAGCCAATTAATTGGCAAGGGTTAATTAGTTTTTTAAAGCAAGAAACATGCCCTAAAGTAGGTTAAGTGAAACTACATTAGTATAGCGTATTTGGTGATACTAAATGCGCTGATCCACAAGACGTTGTTGCTAAGGTAGAGCCAGCAATGGCAAAATAAGCGCTTAACACTGTGTATTTCAAAATAAAGAATAGTAGGTAAGGTTTTAAATGGCTAAAGCGGCAAAAGTAGAGTTTGTTTGTACAGAATGTGGCATGAACTATCAACGTTGGCAAGGCCAGTGTCGCTGTGGCGCATGGAACACTTTAGCAGAGTTTAAACCCTCTGCAGGGCAAAACAAAAAGGTAGCTGCTCGTGCCAGTGTAGGTGGTTATGCCGGTGGTATTGGCGGTGGTTCTAAAAAAATTAATGATGTAGCAACCGCTGAGGCTGAAAAGCAGCTTACTGAAATTGGCGAACTTGACCGTGTACTAAGCGGTGGTGTAACCACCGGCTCGGTTAATATTATTTCTGGCGATCCGGGGGCGGGTAAAACAACGCTACTATCAGATTTAGTAGCAAGAATGTCTCAGCGTATGCCATCACTTTACTGTACTGCGGAGGAGTCTCTATCGCAGTTTAAAAACAGGGTTAATCGGTTAAAACTAAATTACAACGAAGATGAACTCTATTTACTGTCAGAAACCAGTGTTGAAACCATTATTGAAGAGCTTGATAAAAACAAAATTAAGTTTGCCGTTATCGACTCTATTCAAGCCGTTGTCACCGATACCGCTAATGGCAGCCCAGGTTCACCTTCTCAGGTAAAAAGTGCAGCTCAAGCATTAACTCAATATTGTAAGCAAAACGACGTGACTATGTTTATTATTGCTCACGTAAATAAGAATAATGAAATAGCCGGCCCGCAAACCTTAGTACACATAGTTGATGCACTGTTACATATTGATACCAACGATGGTCAAGTGCGCACCCTGCGCGCTAATAAAAATCGCTTTGGTGATATAGACACCGTCGGCATTTTTAAAATGTGTGAACGCGGTATGCTCAGTGTGGATAACCCCAGTGAAATTTTCTTATCGGGCTCAACCACTGAATCACCGGGGTCGACAATTACCTGTATCCGTAAAGGAAATCGTAATTTACTGCTAGAAATTCAGTGTTTAACCACTGAAACCGAAGCAGAGTTTCCACAGCGAGTATGTGTTGGTTTAAATATGAACCGGATCAAAATGCTCACCGGTATTTTACGTAAGCACACCAAAACTAAAATATTCCACGATACGTTTTTTAATATTGTGGGCGGCCTAAAAATTGATGAATCAGAAACCTGTATTGACTTAGCGCTTGTTACTGCACTTTTGAGTAGTTTAAACGAATTTGTTGTTCCACGAACCACCTGTATTATGGGGGAGTTAAGTTTAAATGGTGATGTACGCCCAATCGACAGTGGTGTGCCCCGTGTTAAAGAAGCGGCGCAACATGGGTTTACTGAAATATTTATCCCATTTCGTAACTACCATAAATCAATGGAAGGGCTGGGTGCCAAAATAACGCCGGTTAAAACCGTGCACGAGCTACTTAGTTTAATTAATTAGCAAACAAAAAGTGCTTAACGACTTATGTTCTCAATGTTAGTCTTGCTTAAAGCCACTTATATAAAGAGTTTAATAAGGAAATGACATGAAAAAATTAGTGATTGCAGCCGCGATTATTGCTGCAGGTGTGGGTGGCGTAAGCTATGCAAACTATGTAGCAACACAGGAGGTACGTGCTGAGGTTGATAAGCAGTTGGCTTTGGTTAGCGAACAAACAGGTGCCAGCTTTAACTACGCAGAGTTATCGGCGAGTGTTATTTCAAACAGTGTTGCCATTAGTAACATAGAAGTGACTAGCCCTGAGGGGAAAAATATTGCCACGGTTGAGCATGTGGAAGTGACAGGTTACGAAACCGATAAAATATCGCCACATACTGCTTTTACACTGAAAAACTTCCAATTTGATAAAAGCTTTGTCGCTACACTGCCTGCAGATACTAATGCACAACTTGCCTCGGCCAGCTATGATTTACACTCATCATTAGATTACGATAAGCAATCAGGTAACAGCGATATAGTTGTTAAACTGCACGCCAACGATATTGCCAGCATTGATATGAATATGGGGCTAGCTAATTCTAAACCGCTTATGGATACGTCGCTTGCGATGAGCAAAGAACAAAAGCAAGCGGGTGATACCCCTCTAACTTATGAGCAGCAACTGCAACAGCAAACACGTATGATGCAAGCAATGAGCAAGCTTGAACCCCGTAACGCAAGCTTTGTTATAAATAACCAAGGTAAACTTAAAGAGTTATTAGAAAGTGAGCTTTCAAAGCAAGGTATGACTATTGAGCAAATGCAAGCAATGTTAGCCCAGCAGTTAGAGCAAGCGCCTGTAACTGAAGAAATAGCGAATGCGTTAACCAGCTTTGCCAGCGGTTTAAATTCGTTAACTGTTTCAGCAAAATTGCCTGAAGGCCAAACTATGATGGAAGTTAACCAGCAATTAATGATGCTAGCTGGTAAGCCAGAAGAACTGGTAAAGTTTATAAATTTAGAAGTTAAAGGCGAGTAAATAACTCGAGTTTTGAACCGTTAAAGCGTGATTAGTACTCGCGCTTTTTCACTTGCATTGGTTAGTTTTTAGATTTCAAATATTTAACAGAGTAATTGATAATTTGATTTAAGTTTTATTAGGTTACTTCAATATAATTAAACCAGCAGTGCTTTGTTTACAATTTGCTCTTTTTTATTGTATATTGATTAAAACACATACGGAAATGGAGCTAGTAATGCGTTTATTGCTAATTATCACTCAGGTCATCATATTATTTATTTCTTATACTTCGTCAGCCAAAACTAACTTTGAGCAAAATATTAATGTCGAATCATGCTCTACAGATAAGTGTAAACAAGAATTTCAAAAGTTAAGAGGTTATGTTCGTTTGGAGGTGCCTCTTGCACATGAAATGATTGGCACTTTTTATTACAATGGCTATGGTACAGAACAAAACTTAGAGAAAGCGCGCCGATACTTTTATAATGGATCACGGTATGGCTTGCCAAATAGTAAATTCAAGCTTGGAATTATGATGCTTGAGGGACAAGGTGGTGAGGTCAATACTACTCTTGGACTTACAAACCTTCGCCATGCTGCCAAGACTCTACCAAAAGCTAATTACTTTATTGCTTTATACTTACTAACTAATAACCCATCACAAGCGGAAATTTTAGAGGCTAAAGAAAAGCTTGAACTAGCAGCACATAAAGGGCATCCAAGGGCAAACTACTTATTAGCTAAAATTTATGAATCGGCAATTCTGGGTGAGGCTGATAAAGAAAAAGCGATTGAACTTTATAAAGTGGCTGCAATTAAAGACCCAAGAGCAAAACAAAAGCTTATAAATTTAGGTGTTGATTTACTCAGAGAACCCGATAATAAAGACATCGAACGCATAGCTGTCGTTAGAAAAAAACAAACGATTGATCTATTCATATCCGGTTTAAAAAACATGCCAAATGTGAGGCACGGAACATCAAGCCGAATAAAAGGTGCAGCGTGCAATGTTTCTATGAATTGTGAAAGCGTTAGTGGAGATGAAGATATAAAACGGTTTATTCAAGGCGCTTCTAAAGGTTTATAAATTTAAGTGGTACATGATTTTTTGACAAATCAAAATTTGTGTTGGAGATAGGCAACTCGCTTATCATAGTAAGTCTGTAAAAGCGCTTTATTGATAAAAATCAATAGAGCGTATTTTTCTAATTCTCCCAATAATACTAATCTAAAACTTTCTTTAAGTAGTTGTTAACCAGCATACTTAAGCTTTAAGGGCACACCCCAGTCCTATATTAAATATTAATTTTGCTTGTTTAATTGATCTATAAAGCTATTTAGGTGATAAATAGCTAAGCATTTAAATATACTTAAAATTTAACCGTACCCAGAGGGCACGGCTAAATAATGTTTAGTGAAGAATACGCGCTCTAATTGTTCCTTCAACAGCACTGAGTTCTTTTAGTGCTACTTCAGATTGAACGGTATCTACGTCAATAACCACGTAACCAATCGCTTCATCCGTTTGTAAGTACTGTGCGGCAATATTAATACCATGCTGAGCAAACGCTTGGTTAATTTGCGTTAGCACGCCAGGGCGGTTGTGGTGCACGTGTAACAAGCGACTACGGTTGGCAAGTTCTGGCAGTGATACTTCAGGGAAGTTAACTGCTGTAATAGTTGAGCCATTATCTGAGTACTTAGCGAGTTTACCTGCTACTTCAATACCAATGTTTTCCTGTGCTTCTTGAGTTGAGCCCCCAATGTGCGGCGTTAAAATAACGTTGTCGAATTCACGTAGTGGCGAAATAAACTCTTCATCATTCGATTTCGGCTCAACTGGGAATACATCAATGGCTGCACCGCTAAGTTTCTTCTCTGTTAGTGCTTCAGCTAGGGCGTCAATGTCAACCACAGTACCGCGAGAAGCATTAATTAAAATAGCGCCTTGCTTCATCACGGCAAGCTCTGCTGTTCCAATCAAGTTTTTAGTTTGCGGTGTCTCTGGAACATGTAAGCTAATAATATCAGCGCGTTGCAACAGCTGCGTTAAGTTATGTACTTGTGTAGCATTACCTAAAGATAGTTTGTCTTCAATGTCGTAATACTCCACGTTCATACCAATATTTTCAGCCATAATACCCAGCTGAGTACCAATGTGGCCGTAACCAATAATACCTAAGGTTTTGCCGCGAGCTTCAAACGAGCCATTAGCTGTTTTTAACCAGCCGCCACGATGGGCAGCGGCATTACGCTGTGGAATACCACGTAATAACAGCAATATTTCACCAAGTACAAGCTCAGCCACAGAGCGGGTATTTGAAAACGGGGCATTAAATACCGCAATACCGCGCTCACGCGCTGCGTTTAAATCTACTTGATTTGTGCCAATACAAAAACAACCTACAGCAACTAGCTTTTCAGCTGCGTTTAATACAGATTCGTTAATATGAGTACGAGAACGAAGCCCTACAAAGTGCACATCTTTAATGCGCTCTATAAGTTCGTCCTCTGGCAACGATGTTTTAACGTAGTCGATATTGCTATAACCGTTACGTTTTAGCGTTTCAACAGCGCTTTGGTGAACACCTTCAAGCAAGAGAATTTTAATTTTGTCTTTTGCTAACGATACCTTACTCATAACCATATCCTATTTAATTTGTGGCCCATTTTTAGTGCCGATAATTACTTTATCAGCACCGCGCTCTGCAAATAGGCCGTTGGTGACTACGCCAACAATTTGATTTATTTGTGTTTCAAGCTGTTTAGCATGGGTAATTTTTAAATTATGTACGTCTAAAATAACGTTGCCGTTATCGGTTAAAACACCATGGCGATACACAGGGTCACCGCCAAGTTTTAATAATTCGCGGGCAACATAGCTGCGCGCCATCGGAATAACTTCAACCGGCAGTGGGAAGTCTCCTAAGGTATCGACTAGTTTGGTGTCATCAACAATACACACAAACTGTTTTGCTACTGCTGCCACTATTTTTTCGCGGGTAAGCGCCGCACCGCCGCCTTTGATCATTTCATTTAAGGCGTTAATTTCATCTGCGCCATCAACGTATACATCAAGTGCTGCTACATCGTTAAGCTCAAACACTTCTATGCCAAGCTCTTTTAAGCGCGCTGTAGATGCTTCTGAACTTGATACTGCGCCAACGATGGTGTCTTTAACTGTGCCTAGGGCATCAATAAAGTGATTAACGGTTGAGCCTGTACCTACACCTACTATGGTGTTTTCTTTTACAAACTCGAGTGCAGCCCACGCAGCTGCTTTTTTTAATTCATCTTGTGTCATTGTTGTCTGCTCATTGGTGTCAAAATAGCTGTTAGTTTACAAGATTAGTTGTTACCAACAGTAGGTTTTATCGGGTGTTATGATCGTTTTTAGTGGTACATCCCACGATTCAATCGGTAACTCATCGACTTGTTGGCACGCATGTGCGAGGCCAATAAGTTGCGGTTGTTGCCAGTGTTGTTCGTATAAACGTGCCAATGTTCTATCGTAAAACCCACCTCCCATTCCAAGGCGATTACCAAATTTATCAAATGCTACTAATGGCATTAAAACGTAATCAAGCTCAGGTAAGGGGCATATTTGAGAGCAGTTCAGCTTAGGCTCCAAGATACCATAGCGATTTGCTCTCATGGGTGAGTTTTTTTCATAGCGTTGAAATAGTAAATTAGCCCCATTAAATGGATGAATTACTGGCAAGTAAACAGCGTGTTCAATGCTCCATAATTCATTAATTAACAATAAGGTATCTAATTCGCCATCATTACTTAAATAAAGCGCGATATGGCTTTTTTTGGCCGAATTTATGCTTTTTAAGTGTTGAATAAAATTCACTTTAAGCGATTCGGCGGCTAATTCTTGCTGGTTTTTTGATAGGTTATTACGTGCTTTACGAATATCGTGTCTTATTTGTGCGCGATTATTACTCATTAAATAACTTAACCGTAATTAAAAAGAGAATAAATTAGGAAATAATAAGTACATAGCAAGTACAATAAGCAATATTACGGCTGTAGAAATCAGCGAATATAAAACAAGGTTGCCGCGTTTTTTGGGCTCAGTAGAGAGAGGCTCATCAAGCATTAAATCGTCATCTTCCCATACTTCATTATTTTCATCAGGTAATGATAATTCAACTTCAGGGAGGCGTTGCTCAATATCTTCTAGTTTTTCTTCAAGGCGAATTAGGCTACTGGTAATGTAATCTAGGGCGTCAAATAAGCGCTGATCTCGCTGGCTGTCGTAAGCTGTTTGAGGTGCCGTTTGTGTAGCCGCAGCTTGCTGAAGTTTGCTTTTAACCCCCAGTGTTGAAAGTAACTTAGCTTGCTTGAGTGCTTTATCTTTGGGGCAAGGGGCAAATAACGGTTTGCCATCAAAAAAAGCAGCCACTTTTTCTGGCGAGGTTTTCAGCTTTTCTGTCAGTGCAGTGGTCACTGCTTGGCTGTCTGCGCCTTCTGCAAGTCCTACAAATATAACACGAAAATTGTCGGCCATTTTTTATCCCTAATACGCTTTATTGTATAAGCAGAGTATATACCTAAAATGTTAAACAGTTCGAGACTGTTTTACGACTAACTTAGTACACATAGCAAAACGGCCCTAAAAAGGGCCGTTTAAATATTAGCTAAGTGGCTTATAGACCAGCTGCTGCGCGAAGTGCGTCTGCTTTATCTGTGCGTTCCCATGGGAATTCGTCACGACCAAAGTGGCCGTAAGCAGCTGTTGGAAGATAAATAGGGCGCTCAAGGTCAAGCATTTGAATTAGACCGTAAGGGCGTAAGTCAAAGTGTTCACGAATAAGTTCAATTAAACGCGCTTCTTCTAATTTACCTGTGCCAAATGTTTCAACACTGATAGAAGTAGGCTCTGCAACACCAATAGCGTAAGACACTTGAAGTTCACACTTATCAGCAAGGCCTGCAGCAACAATGTTTTTAGCAACGTAACGTGCAGCATAAGCCGCTGAGCGGTCAACTTTTGATGGATCTTTACCAGAGAAAGCACCACCACCGTGACGAGCCATGCCACCGTATGTATCTACAATGATTTTACGACCAGTTAAACCACAGTCACCCATTGGGCCACCAATAACAAAACGACCCGTTGGGTTAATGAAAAATTTAGTTGCGCTAGTAATAAGCTCAGCAGGAAGTACTGGCTTAATAATTGTTTCCATTACCGCTTCTACTAAGTCATTTTGCGATACATCTTCGCTGTGCTGAGTAGAAAGTACAACGGCATCAATACCTACTGGCTTGCCATTTTCGTATGCAAATGTAACTTGTGATTTTGCATCTGGACGTAACCAGTTAAGCTCGCCGCTTTTACGAACTTCAGCTTGACGCTGCACTAAACGGTGAGAATAAGTAATTGGAGCAGGCATTAATACTTCAGTTTCGTTACATGCGTAACCAAACATTAAGCCTTGGTCGCCAGCGCCTTGCTCTTCAGGGCTTGTACGATCAACACCTTGGTTAATGTCTGGAGACTGTTTACCAATCGTGTTTAAAATTGCACATGAATCGGCATCAAAGCCCATATCTGAGTGTGTGTAACCAATTTCACGTACTGTTTTACGTGTAATTTCTTCGATATCAACCCATGCGCTAGTCGTGATTTCACCACCAACCATAACCATACCGGTTTTAACGTAAGTTTCACACGCTACACGGGCATGAGAGTCTTGCTCTAGGATAGCATCAAGTACCGCATCAGAAATTTGATCGGCGATTTTATCCGGATGACCTTCAGAAACAGATTCAGAAGTAAATAAATGTTTTGCCATTGTAATTATGCTCACAAATATTGCGCTTCACAAACGTCGGTATTAGCGCTAAAAAATTAAGGCGCGTATTTTATCTAAAACAAGCGAACTTGCATAGTTTTTTTACGCCTAGACGTCTAAATAAAATATCTAATAGTAAATGGTTCTTAAAAAATATTCATAATGTCCTATTTTTATGGGTTTTTAATTGCACACAGCCCCTACAATAAGTAAGAATGGAGGTATATAAATACCCGCGCAAATACATATAAAGGTAGGAGAATTCATGCCATCTCGCAAAGAACTTGCAAATGCTATTCGCGTCTTGTCAATGGACGCAGTACAAAAGGCCAAATCTGGTCACCCTGGAGCCCCTATGGGCATGGCTGATATCGCAGAAGTATTATGGCGCGATTATCTAAAACATAACCCAACAAATCCAGAGTGGGCTGACCGAGATCGATTTATACTCTCAAATGGTCACGGTTCAATGCTAATTTATTCTCTATTGCATTTAAGTGGTTATGATTTACCACTGGACGAAATTAAAAACTTCCGCCAAATGCACTCTAAAACGCCAGGCCACCCAGAATATGGATATGCGCCAGGAATCGAGACTACTACGGGCCCATTAGGTCAAGGGATCACAAATGCCGTAGGTATGGCAATTGCTGAAAAAGCATTAGCCGCTCAATTTAACCGTGAAGGCCATGACATTGTTGATCACCACACTTACGCATTTATGGGTGATGGTTGTTTAATGGAAGGTATTTCTCATGAAGCCTGTTCGCTTGCTGGCACATTAGGCCTAGGCAAGTTAGTGGCATTTTGGGATGACAACGGCATTTCAATCGACGGTGAAGTTGAAGGCTGGTTTAGCGATGACACACCAGCACGTTTTAAAGCATACGGCTGGCATGTAATTAGCGACGTTGATGGCCACGATAGCGATGCTGTAAGTGCTGCAATTAGCGAAGCAAAAAGCGTGACCGACAAACCAACGCTAATTTGTTGTAAAACAGTGATTGGTTATGGCTCACCTAATAAATCAGGTAGCCACGACTGTCATGGCGCACCACTAGGTGATGACGAAATTAAAGCATCTCGCGAGTTCCTAGGTTGGACGGGTGATGCATTTGAAATCCCTGCTGACATTTATGCACAGTGGGATAACAAAGAAAAAGGCCAACAGCTTGAAGCAAGCTGGGATGAGAAATTTGCCGCATACGAGCAAGCATTCCCAGAGCTCGCTGCTGAATACAAACGCCGTACAAATTCAGATTTACCTGCTGATTGGGCTGAAAAGTCACAAGCGTATATTGAGCAGTTACAAGCAAACCCAGCAAACCCTGCATCACGTAAAGCGTCGCAAAATGCATTAAACGCGTTTGGCCCGTTACTACCTGAGTTTATGGGTGGCTCTGCCGATTTAGCGGGTTCAAACTTAACAATTTGGGATGGCTCTAAAGGCTTAACGGCAGACGATGCAAGTGGTAACTACATTTACTACGGTGTACGTGAGTTTGGTATGTCGGCAATTATGAACGGTATTGCACTTCATAAAGGCTTTATTCCTTACGGTGCAACGTTCTTAATGTTTATGGAATACGCACGCAACGCGGTGCGTATGGCTGCATTAATGAAGCAACCAAGCATTTTTGTATACACGCACGATTCAATTGGTTTAGGTGAAGATGGTCCTACTCACCAACCAGTAGAGCAAATTGCCAGCATGCGTTTAACGCCTAACTTATACAACTGGCGCCCATGTGACCAAGTTGAGTCGGCAATTGCATGGCAACAAGCTATTGAACGTAAAGACGGTCCTACATCATTAATCTTTACGCGCCAAGGCTTAGAGCAACAAGCACGTGATGCACAGCAATTAAGCGACGTTAAAAAGGGTGGTTACATCCTAAGTTGTGACGGCAACCCAGAGCTTATTTTGATTGCTACCGGCTCTGAAGTACAACTAGCGCAAGACTCTGCGAAAGAGCTACGTGCGCAAGGTAAAAAGGTACGTGTTGTATCTATGCCGTGTACTGATGCGTTTGAAGATCAATCGCCTGAGTACAAAGAAAGCGTATTACCAGCAAGCGTTTCACGTCGCGTCGCGATTGAAGCGGGTATTGCTGATTACTGGTACAAGTACGTAGGTTTAAATGGCGCCGTAGTCGGTATGACCACCTTTGGTGAGTCGGCACCAGCTAACGAGCTGTTTGAGTTCTTCGGCTTTACGGTAGAAAATGTAGTTAACAAAGCAAACGCATTGTTTTAAGCGACTGCTTTAACATTTAAAAGCCCGCCCTGCGTAAAACAGAGCGGGCTTTTTTTATTTCAGAGCTGACAGATTTAAGCTGTCAGCTGTCAGTTTAACTTACATATAAACTTATAATGGGGGGAGGTTTTAGCACTAGTTATTTATAAAAAGTTGTAGTGAAGGTCGTGCTTTAGGCGGTGTTAAAACAATCAAAGCTGTTACCATAAATGATGATTGGCTATGACTTCAAAGACGTTTAGAGCTGATTCATTAGCTTTAAACATATACTAAGGCTGGAAAACGTCCAAATAAAGGGCAAATACAGCATAAAATTATTTTTGCTCTAAAAATTAGTTTGCAGTATCATTTCGGGCACAGACTCATTTACAAGGAAGAAATATGTCTTGGTCAAAACTCAATAAAACTATCGATGCCCATTCTGTAATCCCTCTTGACGCACTTAGCTGTCGTGATTTTGGTGTTAATCTCCCCGCTAACTTCCCATTTAATAAAGCTAAATTTACTTGTCAAGCTCTCGCTATGCTATCGCAGCTCAATGACTATGATTTAAAAATGGTGTGCGCCGATATCATTCAAATTTGCGCGAACCCAAATGCCACAAACTCAATTAAGCATAGCCGCAATCCACTGCGTCGTTTATGGCGAACAAAATACCCGTTCCGTAATTATCATTTTTTAATACGTTATACCTTAGAAGAAAATAATATATCTATAACCGATATATTATTTGATAAGCAATTAGAGGGAGCCAAAAATAATTTTGCTGCAGAGCGTACTATGCTTTATGAAGTGAAAAGGCAAAGCAGTCATACATACGACAAAGCAATGAATGATGACGAAATAAAGAAAGTACAAGGAGCTTGGGAACGAATACCAACTCCAACCACACAAATAAAAACGCAGCATGCGGCGGTCAATGGTATGCAAAATGAGCTTACCAAGGCCGCATGGTTAATGGGCACCCACCTTGATAGAGCTTACGAGGGAGACGGTATAAAAGCTTATACCTTGTTTCATAACCCCACCGATTATACAAAGCTTGACTTAATTGAGTGCGCGTTTGATAAGCGTTCAGGGACTAAATCCCACAATGCTCAGCATTTAGCAGCCGTGCTGGCACAAAATAATCAGCAAGGTAAACAAGTGAAATGGCTAGCTCACAGCCAAGGGGCAATCATTTTTTGTGCCGCGCTAGAGCATTATCGCATTCACTATGGTAAGCCACTTACAGGTCAGCAACTCGCTGTGCATGGTTCAGGCTCAAATGTCGAACGTTTAAAACGCATTGCCCATAGCGTAGGTGTAAAAGTTGTCTCAGTTCGTAATAACCCTTATGATTTAGTGCCTAATTTAGCTGACCGCAGTAAAATATCATCCAGTAGTTTAGTACGTTCGCTGAAATTTAAAGGCTTGGTTACAGATGGCTCTGTTGGCGAAAGCCCACACACTTTACCGTTTTTAGGCTTAGTCACCTATGCAGCTCAACTGCAAATGCTAGGTAATAATGAAAAGGCCGATATAGTAAGAAAGTTTATTAAAACTCTACCGCCTACGGATGCGCGATTATGATCAAATTAGCCAAGGCTTTTTACCGTGGTTTTATTGGCGGGCCCAGCTTCGACAACTGTACTCACTATCGCTTTATTTTAGAAGATAAGCTGTTAACACTTGATATGCCTAGCAGTAATGTTGCTGCTGTACCGTCTACCATTGACGTGTCGTTTCCCTATAATTCAAAAAGTTGGTTTAATCAGCACAAGGAAGATTATTTCCATCACGTATATGTGCATATGCTTACTAAAAACTGGATGTACTTGCCACCAGTGAGCTATTTGCCAAGTAGTGAGTATGGCATGCTTAGTTGTCAACTAAGGATTAAACAAACCAATAAAATCAATGCTTTGGATGCCGTGCAATTAAAGCGTTTTGTGATTGAATCATACGATGACTTCCATTGGGGACCTGATGGCAGAAATACCGAAATTAAAAAAGATACTACATTAGAATCAAGTAAAATGGCCGTCCCCTTTGAGCCTGATGAGTTAGAGGAAGAAATTTTAGGACGTATTGAGACTCGAGGATATCCACCACTACCGGCGGCCAAAGAAGTTATACTTAATAATCGCCAGTGGGTGTTTTACCAAGTAAAAAGAAATAACAGTCTCTCTCGCCAAGACTTTTATTGTTTACCATTAAGCGAGCATGCATTTTTAGAGGTTGAATTTAATCATCGTATTGATCGCTCTGATAAGCATAAAAAATGGGCTAAGCATGCACTTGAATCACAACAGCGAATTATGGAATCAATTAAACTCAGTGATTCACCCCCCGAACACGATAATTTGATTGCAGATAATTCTAAGAGTGATTAATTTAGCTAAGGCGTTTTACCGTGGCTTTGTCGGTGGGCCCAATTTTGAAAATTGCATCCACTATCGCTTTATTTTAGAAGACAAACTACTCACTCTCGATGTGCCGGATAGCAATGTCGCAGCTGTACCGTCTACTATTGATATCTCATTTCCGTATAATTCAACCAGCTGGTTAAACCAGCATAAGGAAGATTATTTATATCATGAATACGTGCATATGCTCACTGAAAACTGGATGTATTTGCCACCAGTTAGTTATTTGCCCAGTAGTGAGTATGGCATGCTCAGTTGCCAATTACGGATTAAACAAACCTCAGAAATAAATGCACAAGACAAAAACCAATTAAAGCGCTTTGTTATTGAATTATATGATAGATTTCATTGGGCGGCTGATGGGAAAAATACAGAGATAACTGAAAAAATCAAATTACAAAAGAGTAAAAGCTCAGTAACGTGGACTGAAGCTGAAATTAAGGAAGAGATTGAAGAATACATTAAGCTACATGGTTATCCACCACTACCGGCGGCCAAGGAAGTTATATTTAATAATCGCCAGTGGGTGTTTTACCAAGTAAAAAGAAATAATAGCCTCTCTCGCCAAGACTTTTATTGTTTACCATTAAGCGAGCATGCATTTTTAGAGGTTGAATTTAATCACCGTGTTGATCGCTCTGATAAGCATAAAAAATGGGCTAAGCATGCGCTTGAATCACAGCAGCGAATCATGGAATCAATTAAACTCAGTGATTTACCCCCCGATCGCGATAATTTAATTACTGATAATTCTAAGAATGTTTAACGTAATCGAAGCGTTTTTATGGCTTTTAAAAGTTAAAAAGTCCACCCTGCGTAAAACAGGGCGGGCTTTTTTATGAGTTGTACTTTTATCACTTCCTCTAAAGCATAGCGTCTCATCGCCCTCTTTGTGCACAAATTATTAAAAATTTATTTGAACACAGAGAAGCAAGTGAGGTAATACAAAACCCAAATTTCAAAGTCAATTCTGCTGTTTGATTACTTCCTCTAAAGCGTAGCGTCTCATAGTCCTCTTTGTACAAAAATCATTAAAAGACCTGTTCAAAAGTTTAGCCCGTTGCTCAAAACCTATTTCCCATAAAGTCTTTCATTTTTAATCTTTTGGCTTCTAAATGAGTAATTTTCACAGCACTTAACTTGCAAGGTTTTTGTGTATCAGGCACTGTGGAGGTAACAAAATTATAAATTAATAACAGGAGTTAACATGCCAAAGTTCGATAACGTTAGTGTGGTTAAAAAAGCCAATGTATATTTTGATGGCAAAGTATCAAGCCGAACTGTGCTTTTAGGAAATGGTGAAGCGAAAACCTTGGGTTTTATGCAACCAGGTGAATTTGAGTTTAATACTAACCAAAAAGAGTGTATGGAGTTGTTAGCAGGGCAGTGGGATGTGTTATTACCAGGTGAAAGCGAGTGGAAAACATTTAATGCGGGTGAGTCATTTAATGTTGATGCTAATGTCAGCTTCCATGTAAAAGTAAGTGATTTTGCTGATTATTGCTGTTCATACACAGATTAATTACATGGTTGGTTAAATTATCAGCACCTCTGAAAAGCCGCTATCACGCGGCTTTTTGCATACTTAATGCTAAATGAATGATCTAAATCAGGCGGGGTAATAAATAATTGCTAAATTTAGCTATTTTCTCTTGTGTTAATTCGTTTAGCCCCCAATACTAACTGTGAGGTAACATAAAAAAGGATACCCTATGAAAATTAATCTTTCTGGTCACCATGTTGACGTTACTGATTCTATTAAAGAACACATTAACGAAAAGTTTTCTAAAATTGAGAGTCATTTTCCATCATTGATAGCGCTCGACATTATTCTTTCAAAAGAGCATCACAAGTTCCAAGCAGAAATTAGTACAAATTATGAAGGTGCGCGAATATCAGTTAAAGGGGAAAACGAGGTTATGTACCCAGCCATTTCAAGCGCAGCTAAAAAACTCGATGCCGCACTAAAGCATCGTAAAGGGCAAATAAAAGCAAACTTACATGAAAAGCCTGTAAGTACCACACCTGAAATAGCACACGAAATCATCCAAGAGATGGATTTAAATTAATAACTAACAATGTGTTATTTTTAAAAAGAGCCTAAGGGCTCTTTTTTATTGCCTTTAAATTAGGTAAGTTATGCATTCACACAGTTTATTGATGATTAAAATTAATAATAAAAGCACATAACACACCAAATTTGAGAAGTTAATGCAGTACACACAAAGCACATGGAAGTCTCGGTTAGGGGCGCTCGGCCCAGGTATTTTAATGGCCACCGCTGCCATTGGTGGCTCACACTTAGTTGCATCGACCCAAGCTGGCGCATTATTTGGCTGGCAGCTATTTTGGCTTATTGTGGTGGTTAACGTTTTAAAGTACCCGTTTTTTCGTTTTGGTATGGAATACACACTCGCCACCAAAAACAGTTTAGTGGAAGGGTATAAAAACCAAGGGCCTGGCTATTTTTATAGTTTTATTGCATTGAATATTATTGCCGCAGTGGTAAATACCGCAGGCGTATTGTTGCTTACTGCGAGCTTATTACACTATGCATTACCTATTAGTATTCCTGTTACCTTATTGTGCTGGGTAATATTGGCCGTGTGTTTAATTATATTATTACTGGGGCATTTTAAAGCGCTCGATAACGTTGCAAAAGCTATTATGGGGCTACTTACTATAGCAACCATAACTGCATTAGTTATTGCTATAAATAACGGCCCTGTAGCGTCTGTAAACTATGTTGGCCCCTCACCGTATGAACTTGCCATGTTAGGCTTTATGGTTGCCTTAATGGGCTGGATGCCAGCGCCTATTGAAATTTCGGCTCTGAGCTCGTTGTGGCTTAAAGAAAAACAAACTCAGCAAAGTGTGACTAAAAGCCAAGGCTTATTCGACTTTAATGTAGGCTACTGGTTAACCGCAGGGCTTGCGCTGGTATTTTTTAGTTTAGGTGCGTTAGTGCAATATGGGCAAAGCAGTAATATAGAGCTTGGCGGTGTAGCCTTTGCTAAACAGCTGATTGATATGTATGCACTTACTATTGGCGAGTGGGCAAGGCCTTTGGTATCTGCCATCGCGTTTTTGTGTATGTTTGGCACCACACTCACCGTGCTTGACGGTTACGCCCGAACACTTAACGAATCGCATAAACTTCTTGGTTTTAAGCAATCAAAACACAGCTTAAATACGTGGCTTATATTACAAGCATTGGCTGGTATGGCGGTGATCTTATTTTTTAAATCAGCTCTTGGGCCCATGCTTACCTTTGCCATGACGCTTGCGTTTGTAACTACACCCGTTTTTGCATGGCTTAACTTCAGCCTAGTTCGCTCAGAGCCTGCGATTAAACACAGTCTACTTTTGCGTGGCTTAACCTGGTTAGGCTTGGTGTACTTGGTTGGTTTTGCTGTGGCGTTTGTTGTGTGGAAGTTGATGTGATTTTATATTCGAGGTTCGAGGTTCGAGGTGAAAGGAACAAATCAAACAACCTCTGCATAAATGTCGTTTGTTGTAGACCGTGATAGGCTGCAGCGAACAAGGGTCGACGATCAAAAATTATGATATCTATCCAAATTAGTTAAAATATGAATTAGATAGGGCTGAGCGAATGTACGATAATAATCCAATTGAGTTTATACACCGCTTATTTGGTATTCCTTACTCAGGAAGACGATACTAAAATGGCAAGCTCGGCTAATCAACTCTCACCTACCAACCCTAAAAAGGGGTGGTTTTCTATAGGCGTTTTATGTTTAATCATTACTCTCTATGCCTACAGCTTTAAATTAGAAATTAGCACATTAAGTCTTATTGCTGAAAATGTAATTTCGTTAAAAATTAAACCTGTAGTAATTCCTTTGATAGTTATGATGCCCGCTTTTTTTGTACTCATCTACGGGATTTATCAAAGAATGCATGGTGATATATCAGAGAAATCGATGCGAAGGGGGCTATTTGTTATTATAGGATGCTTCCCTCTATTTCTGATTACCTGGTGGATTTATAGCTGGCAACTTAGTGATAAGCTTGAAAGTGAAGGCTATTCCATTTGTCACTGGTATTCAGGAGCTTCGTTAGGAGCTCCAAAAATTTGGCTTTCAGATCCAGGTTACTGTATTGAAGACGGTTATTTAGTAAGGATTGAATTACTTGAATGGCTCAAGCTGCAGCAGTTAAGTGGAAAAACACCACCCATTGAAGTCTTCGAGAAGCAATTAGAATTCATGCTCAGTGAATACCATCAAAAATATGGTGTATAAATTACTTAAAATGCATTAACTAAGCTCTTTTATCGCTTTACTTACCTCATTTAAACTAAGTGGGTACATGCGGCTGTTCATTAACGCGGTGCGTCGGATTGTTTCTGGTGAATTCATCTTTTTTTGTCGGATGGCGTGGCTTCGCCACTTATTCGACCTACGTCAAAAGGTAGGTTGGTTAAGCCGAAGGCGCCACCCAACAAAGTTATGGGTTCACGCCTGAAGCTCTGCTGTTAGCACTGAACTGTCGTAAATTAACATCTAGCTCAGCTCTTTTATCGCACTGCTAATTCCATCTAAACTCAGTGGGTACATGCGGTTGTTCATTAGCTGCTTTATAAAATCAATTGATTGGTAGTGCGGCTAATGTTCAACGCGTTGTGAGTTAAACGAATCTAGGCTAATTGTTACTCATTTGAGTAAACAATAATTTCATCAGAATTTGGTAATTTATAAAATCCAACATTTTTTGATTGCTTACCCATGAAATCAATAGCATATTTCATCTCTGCAATTGTTCTTACTGTAGAAAATTTATCTTTAAAACATGCTGAGAATTCGTATGTGAAAGATGTTGACTGATCATAACCTCCCAGCTCTAAAAGGTTATATTCAACAAAAGGATCTGGTCCTAAAATTTGATGAGAGGTAATAAAAGGCACTCTAGAGTCTTGTGATTTCCAATCATTCAAACATTTAGCTTCAACATTGCTTGCTAATAAATAAATGCTTTCATTTTCTTTAGAATCACTTATAAAGATAGTAATAAAAACCATATTTATAATAAGTGATGCAAACAAAACTAATTTTAATATATTCCTATTACTCATTCTAACTCAGCTCTTTTATTGCTCTACTTATCCCATCTAAACTCAGCGCATACATGCGGTTGTTCATTAGCTGCTTTATAAAATCAATTGATTGATAATACGGCCAGTGTTCAACCGGTTGTGGGTTGAGCCACGCGACTTTATCAAAGTGATTAGTGATTCGTGCCAACCACGCACTGCCGGGTTCTTCATTCCAATGTTCTACCGAGCCACCAGGATAGGCAATTTCATATGGGCCCATGGTGGCATCACCGACAAATATGACCTTGTAGTCGCTGGTGAATTTATTGATGAGCGTCATGGTATCGATAACGTTTGAGTGGCGGCGTTGGTTATCTTGCCAAACATGTTCGTATAAACAGTTATGAAAGTAGTAAAACTCTAAATGTTTAAATTCGCTGTGGGCGGCGCTAAATAATTCTTCGCAGGTATGAATGTAGTCGTCCATTGAACCGCCAATATCAAACAGCATCAATACTTTTACGGCGTTGTGGCGCTCGGGTGCCATTTTTACATCAAGCATGCCGCCTTGTTTGGCGGTTGCGCGAATAGTCTCGTTTAAATCAAGGGTGTCGCTTGCGCCAGTACGGGCAAATTTGCGCAGCTTTTTAAGCGCCAATTTTATAGTGCGTGAACCAATTTCACGGTCAGAATCTAGGTTACGGTATTCGCGCTTATCCCACACTTTTACTGCTTGGCGATTGCGGTTGCCGTCTTGACCAATACGCACACCTTCAGGGTTATAGCCATAAGCGCCAAAGGGCGAAGTGCCGCCTGTACCTACCCACTTATTGCCGCCAGCATGGCGTTTTTGCTGTTCTTCTAAACGCTCTTTAAGAGTTTTCATCAGCTCGTCTAGCCCGCCCATGGCTTTTAGTTGGGCTTTTTCTTCATCGCTTAGGTGCTTTTCAAACTCTTTACGCAACCAATCTTCAGGTAAATTGTGTTGTTGTTTTAAGCTCTCGAGCAGATCTAAGTCGGCAATACCGCTAAAGTAATCGCTAAAGGCTTTATCGAACCGGTCAAAATGGGTTTCGTCTTTTACCATAATAGTGCGCGCTAAATGATAAAACGCGTCTACATCAGCAAATATAACGCCTTGTTTTAAAGCGTTAATTAAATCGAGTAGCTCTCTTAGGCTCACTGGTAAGCGGTATTCTCGTAGTTTGAAGAAAAACTGTACCAACATGTTAGCGACGGCTCATAAACGCAAGTTTTTCGATTAGGCTTATGTCTTGCTCGTTTTTAAGCAGCGCGCCAAACATCGGCATTAAACCGCCTTTTTGCGCTTTGTCGTGCAGGGTTTTTGCGTCTATGTCTTCAGCCATTAATAGTTTTAACCAATCCAGCAATTCGCTGGTTGATGGCTTCTTTTTAAGGCCGTTGGCTTCGCGTAAGTTAAAAAATACTTCTAGCGCTTGGCGAACTAAATCTTGTTTAACATGCGGGTAGTGCACATCAATAATTTGCTGCATTTCGTCGCTATTTGGAAAATCAATATAATGGAAAAAACAGCGACGTAAAAACGCATCAGGTAGCTCTTTTTCATTGTTTGATGTGATGATCACAATAGGGCGCTCTTTAGCCACAATGCGCTCACCGGTTTCGTATACATGAAATTCCATTTTATCGAGTTCGAGCAGTAAATCGTTTGGAAACTCAATATCGGCTTTGTCTATTTCATCAATAAGCAGTACTGGGCGTTTGCCGTTTAATTCAGCGTACATGAAGGCTTGCCACAGCTTACCTTTAACTATGTAGTTGCTAATATTGTGAACGCGCTCATCACCTAGCTGGCTGTCGCGCAAACGCGATACCGCATCGTACTCGTACAAACCTTGCTGCGCTTTAGTGGTTGATTTTATATGCCACTGAATAAGCTCAGTATCTAAACTTTTCGCTAACTCTTCGGCCAGCATGGTTTTACCTGTGCCAGGCTCGCCTTTAATTAAAAGCGGTTTTTGCAGCATAATAGCGGCGTTTACGGCCTGTTTTAATGCTGAGCTTGCGATGTAATTATCAGTAGAATTAAATTGCACGGGTTATCCTTTATCTGGTCTGAGCAGTAATTATTATGCATTATAATGCCATAGTTAATCGGCTTCACCAAGGTAGGCAAAACGGGCGATAGTTTTACCGTCTTTTTCTACGGTTTCAGTAAACATACTTAGTGGGCGTGCCCATATGCCGTATTCACCGTATAAGGCTTGGTAAATAACCAACTGCTCGTTGGTTTCGCTGTGGGTCGCCACATGCATAACTTTATATTGTGGGCCTTTGTAGTGTTGATATAAACCCAGTTTTAGTGCTGTAGTCATAGTCTGTTATCTTGTATAATTTGCCTTCGCTTTTTATTATGCCAAAGAATACAGCAATACTATGAATTATATTTCTCTTGATGATTACAAAAAAGCCTGGGTATTTCGCCATAAAGATATTCCGGTTTCAGATATTGATGCAGCCAATATTAAACCTATGACCAGCGAGCGTGCCGCCGTACTGTGGACAACCATGGTGAGTCGCGAACATGATCATCCAGACTTTTTTGATAAAACCGATTGGTGCGCGCAAGAGCAAAACTTTAGCCAAGAAATTAATTGGGAAGATGCGTGGGAAAGCGAAGAACCCCAATTTCCAGATGCTATTTTGAACCACTTAGATTGGCAGGCTAATACCACAGTGTATTTTTGCATGGCACGCGACAATATTATCGAAACGACATTTGATGTGTTTAAACGTAACTGGCAAAACTTTATGTTTTTGGCTGATGGCAGCTTATTAATAGGTAAAAAGCGAAGTACTATGGTGCAATTTTTAGAATCAGGTATCGCAAAATTAGGTGAAAAGCCAAGCGCTTAAATTACTACAAGTGCTTAAAAACTGTGCATTACTGTGTTATAAAACAGTATTAAAATGTTTTTTTGAGTACAGCGATTGGTTGCTAAAAATAAGCAGTTTAACACAAGCCAGCAAGTTGAAATGTGGCAAACTGATGCACAAAAAGTGCTTTACGCACAATTATGCAATGCTTTTTATCAGCGTGAAGTTCAGCGCTTAGTGGCTGAACCTAATGGTGACCGTTTACGCAGGCAATTAAAAAGCCTGCCTTATTATATTGAACGTGCCGCAACACGTGTAGCGAATGCACCATTGCCTTTTACGCTTGATGCGCAAAATGGAGGCTGGCTTGAAAAACAAAAACCTACACCGCCAGAGGCTAATCCTGTAGCGAATGAACTTTTTTATCAAGCGCATGCCAAAGTAGGGCTAATAATTCCGGTATTATTACAAAGTCACGGTCAAATTCGGGTTAGAATAGATAGCATTGATCAAGTAGCTGATACGCAACTGCATTGTAATGAACTTGGCTGGTTTGATTTTTTAGGCCAAGGACTTGAGCAACAAAGTGCGCAATTGCTTAAACCTAGTAAAACGAGCCTTGCAGCGGCGTGTTGTGGCCACCAGTGGCAGTTTTCAAAGCGTAGCACGCCACGGGTTTTGTCATTACGGGAAATGTTACTAGCTGCCAATATTAATTGGCGCAATGTTAAGCGGCCGCTAGCATAAGTAGATAATTAAAAATTAAAATAAGGAGTGTTTAATGCGATTTTTTCAATTTGGCTTGTTGTGCTTAGCACTTTTTATCCAGTATCGCCTTTGGTTTGGTCATAACGGGGTGCAAGACTACACCCGTTTAAAAAATGCGGTGGCATCGCATCAACAAACTAACGAAAAACTAATAAAGCGTAATAAAGTATTAAAAGCGGATATAGAAGATTTAAAGCTCGGCCACGAAGGCATTGAAGAGCGTGCCCGCAACGAATTAGGAATGATTAAACCGGACGAAACCTTTATTCGTGTTTTACCGGCTCAACACCATGACAAATAAACAAACTATTGCTGCTATTGTTCCTGCCGCAGGTGTTGGCAGTCGAATGCAACACACAACACCAAAGCAATATATTTCCTTAGCAGGGAAAACCATTCTAGAGCATACGCTCGCTAAGTTATCGCAGTTACCGCAGTTAAACTCTATAGTGGTGGCTCTGAGCGAAACCGACCCCTACTTTGACGACCTTACACTAGCTGACCCTCGCATTGTGCGTGCTATTGGCGGTAAAGAGCGCGCAGATTCAGTGTTAAACAGTTTATTGTTTTTAGCTGCCAACCCACCTGCTTGGGTTTTGGTGCATGACGCTGCAAGACCTTTAGTCGATATTGCTGATATAGAGCGCTTAATCGCACAGTGCATGCAGGCTGATGAAGGCGGCATTTTAGCCAGCAAAGTAAAAGACACTATAAAACGAGGGCAAAGCCATGCGCAGCAAACTGTGCCTCGTGATGATTTATGGCAAGCGCTTACCCCGCAACTGTTTAAATACGACGAGCTTAAAACGGCATTGCAAAGTGCGCTTAACAGCGGTGCAACCATTACTGATGAAGCCAGTGCAATGGAGTGGGCAAATAAGCCGGTAAAGCTGGTAGCAGGGCGTAGTGATAATATTAAAATTACCACCCCAGAAGATTTAGATTTAGCTGGCTTTTTACTGCAAAAACAAAATAATGAGAGTGCAACATGATACGAATAGGCCATGGTTTTGACGTGCATAAATTTGGAGGCCAAGGGCCTTTAACTATCTGCGGCGAAAAAATTGATTATCCACAAGGCTTTTTAGCACACTCAGATGGTGATGTAGCTATTCATGCCTTATGTGACGCTATTTTAGGATCATTAGCGCTGGGCGATATTGGTAAGCATTTTCCGGATACGGCCAGTGAATATGAAAATATTGATAGCCGTATTTTACTTCGCCATGTAGTGAACCTAGCCAAGCAACAAGGTTATGTATTGGGCAATGCGGATGTCACTATTGTGGCACAAGCACCAAAAATGCTGCCGCACATTCAAGCGATGCGTGACAACCTTGCCAGTGATTTAAATGCCGATCTTTCACAGGTAAATGTAAAAGCTACCACTACTGAAAAACTCGGTTTTGAGGGGCGTAAAGAAGGCATTTCAAGCCATGCCGTGGTCATTATGAGCAAACAAAACGCATGAGCGAATTAAATTATTTATATGGCGCGCCGCTTTCCAAAGCCGACTTTAAAACCACCGCAGAAGACTTTATGGTTGATGAGGATCTCGGTATAGAGTTTACCGGCAGTGGTGAACACGTGTGTTTGCAAGTGGTTAAAAAGGGTGAAAACACCCAATATGTTGCCAAGCTGATTGCACAAAAAGCGGGTGTATCGCCACGTGATGTAAGCTATGCCGGTATGAAAGACCGTCATGGAGTATGCTCGCAGTGGTTTAGCGTAAAAGTACCGATTAAAAAGCATATTGATTTTACTGAGCTGAACAGTGAAAGCGTGTTTGTGGTATCGCAGCAGCGCCATGAGCGAAAATTGCGCACCGGTTGCCATAAAGGAAATAGATTTACTATTACCTTGCGCAATGTAACCGAGCCGCTTGATATTTTGTGCCGTATAAACGCAGTACGCGCAGGTGTGCCTAACTATTTTGGTGAACAGCGCTTTGGTCGTGATGGGCACAACCTAGTGATGGCCGAAAAAATGTTTGCCGGTGAGCGTATTCGCGATAAAAAGCTGCGAGGCATTATTATTTCTGCTGCGCGTTCACATGTGTTTAATCAAATTGTTAGTTTACGCGTGGCTGAGCATGGCCTTGCTAAAACCATGCACCGCGAAGTATTTATGCTCAGTGGCAGTAATGCATTTTTTGAAGATGCGATAAGTGATGAAAATATTGCACGGCTTGCCTCTGGCGATATTATGATGTCGGCGCCCATGGTGGGCAAAAGTGAAAAAGGCTTAACCGAACAAGAAAAAACATGGTTGGCACCGTATCAAGCATGGTGTGATGGCTTAGGTGAGTTAGGGCTTAAAAACGAGCGCAGAATGCTGCGTTTAATCCCCCAAGATCTAAGCATAGAAACACTTGATGAACGCACATTAAAACTCAGCTTTGGTTTACCCAAAGGCTGCTTTGCAACGGCTTTACTGCGCGAACTGGTTGATTATACTGACGCCAGTCCTCGCGAGCGAAAAGAAAAGGATAACGCAGATGAAGATTCTATTAAGTAATGATGATGGTGTTAATGCCAAAGGTATTGCTGTTTTATACCAAGCATTAACACAAATTGCTGAGGTAACGCTGGTTGCGCCAGATAGAAATTGCAGTGGCGCAAGTAATTCACTGACGTTAATGAATCCTTTGCGTGCAACGACACTCGACAATGGCTTTATGTCGGTTAATGGCACGCCAACGGATTGTGTGCATTTAGGTGTGAATCAATTAATGGATGAAAAGCCCGATTTAGTGGTAGCCGGTATTAACCACGGCGGCAATTTAGGTGACGATACACTTTACTCTGGTACGGTTGCTGCGGCGACTGAAGGTCGTCATCTGGGTTTACCAGCAATTGCGGTGTCTTTGTGCTCTCACCATGGTGAACACTTTGAAACGGCAGCAGCCGTTACGGTCAATATTATTAAAGGGCTTGCTTCGCATCCACTGCCTAAAGATCAGATCATCAATATTAATGTGCCAGATATTCCTTTAAGTGAGCTAAAAGGGGTTCAGGTAACTCGCTTAGGCGCGCGACACAAAGCAGAAACCATGACTAAGCAAAGCGATCCTTGGGGACGCGATATTTTTTGGTATGGTTCTTTGGGTACAGAAAGCGATGCCGGTGAAGGCACTGATTTTTATGCTGTAAATAATGGCTATGCATCAGTCACCCCATTGAGCGTTGATATGACCGCTAAAGACAGTATCAAAGCTGTGGGAGAGTGGTTAGCCGAGTTGGAGATCAACCGTGCTGGCTAATTATACCCGCAGTGCACAAGCGCTTTCAGACCTATTACAACGAGAGGGCGTAGAAGATAAGGAGGTTTTAAAGGCGATTGCGCAAATTCCTCGGCATATCTTTATTGATGATGTACTAAAGCACAAAGCGTATCAAAATACCGCGCTACCAATAGGGCAAGGACAAACTATTTCTCAGCCTTACATTGTTGCCCGTATGACCGAATTGATGCGTTTAGCTGGCGTGAAAAGTAAAGTGTTAGAAATTGGTACCGGATCCGGCTATCAAACCGCGGTACTGGCTAAAACCTTTGATAAGGTGTATTCGGTTGAGCGTATAAAAGCTTTGCAATGGCAAGCAAAGCGTCGATTACATCAGCTCGATTTATATAATGTCACTATGAAACACGGTGACGGTTGGCAAGGATGGCAATCGCAAGCGCCATTTAATGGCATTATTGTGACGGCTGCGGCAACGATTATCCCTCCAGAACTACTCGCACAACTTGCAGATGGAGGCGTATTACTTGCCCCCATTGGTGAGGCAGAACAAAAATTAACCATGGTTATTCGCCAAGGCGATAGCTTTACAGAGCATGTAATTGCGCCAGTAAGATTTGTACCTTTGGTCCCTGGCGATATTGAATAGGAATTCATTTTGAAGTTGTTTACCAAGTTATATGATATGGCCTTAGTGTGGGCTAAGCATCGCCATGCAGAACGTTATTTAGCAGGGATGAGCTTTGCCGAATCGGTTTTTTTTCCGGTGCCACCTGATGTAATGTTAGCGCCTATGTCGCTGGCACAACCGAGTAAAGCATGGCGATTTGCAAGCTTTGCTACCGTAGCTTCTGTGCTTGGTGGCGTGCTAGGTTATCTACTAGGATTTTGGTTATTTGAACCTGTTGTAGAGCCTTTTATTGCACAAATGCAATGGCAAGAGAAATTTAATACGGCACTTACATGGTTTAAAGATTATGGCGTATGGGTGGTATTTTTAGCCGGGTTTTCGCCTATTCCTTATAAGGTATTTACTATTGGTGCAGGGGTATTACAAATGGCGTTTTTACCTTTTATTATTGCCTCAGGTATTGGGCGTGGCGCGCGTTTCTTTTTAGTATCTGCTTTAATGAAATGGGGCGGAGTTAAAATGGAACAAAAATTACGCCAATATATTGAAGTACTTGGCTGGGTAGTGGTTGCTTTAATCGCTGTTGCGTACCTATTGTTGCGATAATCGCCATAATATAATGTTATTAACACAGAGGGCAAAACGCATTGAATAAACAAATACGCTGTTATGTTGCTTTATTTATTAGTGTTTTGCTCTGTGCATGCTCGTCTCGCCATGTTCCCGCTCCGGTAAGCAGTTTAAATAATAATATTAATGACTATCCCTCACGGATTAATATTAACGGCGGAAAATACACAGTACAAAAAGGCGATACACTTTACTCGATTGCTTTTAGTGCCGGAAAAGATTTCAGAGAGCTTGCAAAAAACAATTCAATTCCATCACCTTACACTATTGTTCCTGGTCAGGTTGTATCCCTTTTAGAACCAAGTAGGTCAAGGGTTACACAAAAAAAGTATAAAAAGAAAGCTGTTAAAAATCCATCCCATTTACAAAAAAGCAACAGAAAATTAAAGAAAGAGCTTGATAAGCCGAAAAAACGTAGGTATGTTCAAAAACAAGCTAACCAAAAAATTAGCAAGCCTCAAGGTTCTACAAACAGAAAGTTGAGTTGGTTTTGGCCTGCTAAAGGTAAAATAATCCAACGCTTTTCTAACAAGGAAAATGGTTATAAAGGCCTACAGATTGCTAATAAAAAGGGGACGGCAGTATTCGCCGCTGCTCAAGGAACGGTAGTCTATGCGGGTAGTGCACTAAGAGGTTACGGTAATTTAATTATATTGAAACATAATGATGATTACCTAAGTGCTTATGCACATAACTCAACGTTACTTGTTAAAGAAAAGCAAATAGTGAAGGCGGGACAAAAAATAGCAGAAATTGGTAATTCAGAGTCTTCAGTAACGGCACTTCGCTTTGAAATTCGTTATCGAGGAAAAGCTGTTAACCCTGCTAAATACCTACCCTGAACTAAAGGTGTTGATTGACAGTTCTGGAGAAGGCTCATGGCTAATACAGCAAAAGCTAATAAAACGACTACAGACCTTAATCATAAAGTTATTGATAGCTTGCTCAGGAGAAGTCTTATGGCTGATGTAGCAAAAGCTGAGAAAACCCCCACTGATGATAAGTTTGACGATTCAAAAGTTGAAGAGCCAACGCAACTACTTGATAACGTGGAAGATGAAGACGTATTTGTTAAAGAAGAAGTCACTAAAAACTTCGACGCCACCCAATTATACCTAGGCGAAATTGGCTTTTCCCCTCTATTAAGTGCCGAAGAAGAAGTTTTTTTTGCACGAAAATCGCTTAAAGGCTGTGAAGCTTCCCGTAAACGCATGATTGAAAGTAACTTACGCTTGGTTGTGAAAATTGCGCGCAGGTATAACAATCGTGGGCTTGCTCTACTCGATTTAATTGAAGAAGGTAACTTAGGACTCATTAGAGCGGTTGAAAAGTTTGATCCTGAACGGGGTTTTCGATTTTCTACTTATGCTACATGGTGGATACGTCAAACCATTGAGCGGGCGATAATGAATCAAACGCGTACGATTCGTTTGCCTATTCATGTAGTTAAGGAGCTTAACGTTTATTTACGTACAGCACGTGAGCTAACGCAAAAGCTTGATCATGAGCCTACCGCAGAAGAAATTGCAGAAAGCTTAGATAGACCGGTCGAAGACGTCACCAAAATGCTACGCCTAAATGAAAAAATAGCCTCTGTAGATATGCCCATTGGTGGCGAGAATGACAGTGCATTACTAGATGTGATAGCTGATGAAAAAAATGTAGGCCCTGAAGGTGAAGTACAAAACAACGATATGAATACGCATATTATTGACTGGTTAGGTGAATTAAATCCTAAGCAACGCGAAGTACTTGCACGTCGGTTTGGTTTACTAGGCTATGAACCCTCAACCCTTGAAGATGTTGGCCGTGAAATAGGCTTAACCCGTGAGCGAGTTCGCCAAATACAGGTTGAGGCGTTACGTCGGTTAAAAGATATTTTGCAGCAAGAAGGGTTAAGTACTGAGAGCTTATTTGAACAGTTCGCTTAATCTAAACACACAGTAAAATTAAATACAGCCCGGCTTTTTAAGCCGGGCTGTATGCGTTTAAAGCAGTGCTTTTAATTTATAAAGAAGTTCATGCGCCTGACGCGGTGATAGGTTATCAGGGTCTATTGCACTCATTTGTTGCTCCAGCTCACTTGGCTGGCTGGTTTGTGGCTCACTATCAAACGGTAAAACCTGTTGCTCTGTAGTGACTGTGGTGACACTTTGATGGTTTTCAAGCAAGCTTAGCTTTTGTTTAGCTTGGGCAATAACCGCTTTAGGCACCCCGGCCAGTGCTGCTACTTGCAAACCAAAGCTCTTACTCGCTGCGCCATCTAAGACCGTATGCATAAAGGCAATGGTATCATTGTGTTCAATAGCATCTAGGTGCACATTAACCAGCCCAGGTGTTTGTTCTGCAAGCTCAGTGAGTTCAAAGTAATGGGTTGCGAACAGAGTTTTAGCCGCGATTTTTGAAGCGAGATGATCCGCCGTCGCGTATGCCAGTGATAAACCATCGTAAGTACTTGTTCCTCGGCCTATTTCATCCATTAATACCAATGATTGTGCGGTGGCATTATTTAAGATTGCCGCAGTTTCTGTCATTTCAACCATAAAGGTAGAGCGCCCAGATGCTAAGTCGTCACTAGCGCCAATACGGGTAAATATTCTATCAATATTACCAATTTTAGCGCTATCGGCAGGGACATAACAGCCAATGTGCGCCATAAGCACAATAAGGGCAGTTTGGCGCATGTAAGTTGATTTACCGCCCATGTTAGGGCCGGTAATTATCAACATTTTACGCTGGCTATTGAGTTCTACAGGATTGGCAATAAACGGGTCTTTCATTACTTGCTCAACCACAGGGTGGCGGCCTTGTTTAATGCTAATATTATCGTTATCGCAAAGCTCTGGCTTGGCATAATTAAGTGTTTGGGCACGCTCTGCTAAATTGTTCAGTACATCTAAATCGGCAATGACTGAGGCCATTATTTGTAGCTGCTCAATATGCGGCGCTATAAATTCAAATAACTGTTCGTATAGCTGTTTTTCCAGTGCCAGCGCTTTTGATTGGCTGCCAAGCACTTTATCTTCGTGCTCTTTAAGCTCTGGAATTATATAGCGCTCGTTATTTTTTAACGTTTGACGACGAATGTAATCTGCAGGGACTAAATGCGAGTTAGCGCGGCTCACTTCAATAAAAAAGCCATGCACGCGGTTGTAACCAATTTTAAGCGTACTAATGCCCGTGCGTTCACGTTCGCGTTGCTCTAGTTGTTCAAGCACATCGGTTGCACCTTGGCTTAAATTACGCCACTCATCGAGTTCGCTGTTATACCCTGGCGCAATAACACCACCATCACGAATTAACACTGGTGGGTTATCAATCACTGCACGTTCAAGTAATGCTTGAAGCTCGGGGAGCTCTTTAGAGTGGGCAATAATATGAGAAATACGCGCATCTGTGGCATCGTTTAATAAGCTATGTAGCGGTGCTAATGCTTGAAGCGCACTACGAAGTCTTGTTAAATCACGTGGGCGAGCAGTGTGTAATGCCAAACGAGCAATTACACGTTCTATATCACCAATATCTCTAAGAGCGTCATGCAGCTCACTGCATAATTGCACATCTAAAATAGCACTAATGGCATTTAGACGAGAATTTAACTCGTCTTTATTACGAATAGGGGTATGAATACGGCGCTTCAGTAATCGTGAGCCCATCGCTGTGGCTGTTTTATCAAGCACTTGAGCAAGGGTATTTTCAAAGCCACCTGATAGATTAACGGTAAGTTCAAGGTTTTTGCGAGTTGGCGCATCCAAAATAACCGCATGTTCGTTATGCTCAAGAGTGATTG
>Ga0310122_10000031_pt1 | contig 104265 bp, 85 predicted proteins | sample CB6_Bottom_1051__FD_203503 | JGI IMG/M metagenome (GOLD analysis project Ga0310122, IMG submission 203503) | Marine microbial communities from Western Arctic Ocean, Canada - CB6_Bottom_1051 | ecosystem: Environmental > Aquatic > Marine > Oceanic | place: Canada: Western Arctic Ocean... | reverse complement strand
AGCGTTTTGGACCCACCTGACCCCATGCCGAACTCAGTAGTGAAACGAAACAGCGCCGATGATAGTGTAGCATTTGCTATGTGAAAGTAGGACATTACCAGGCTCCAAATACAAGAAAGCCCGACTCAAAAGAGTCGGGCTTTTTTACGTTAGCAGAAAAGTGAAATGCGCACACTCATCCAGCATCTATCGCGTAGGTTGGGCGAGCGAAGCGACTCCCGACGAATAAAGAGATCAGCATTTGTTATGTGGCTCTCTAGCGCTGTGGGCACTACGACATTCTACTGCGCTGTCGCTACGAAGTAGCGCACCGACTCCAAATACAAGCAAGGCCGACTCTAAAGAGTCGGGCTTTTTTGCATCTGGAATAAAGTGAAAATACGGGTTCGAGATATAAGGGTAAATATGAGCCTAAGGCTTAACGATGATCCTTAGCACTTTCTTATTTCACGTGCTGGGTTGCCGGCAACCACGGTGTTTGATGCAATGCTCTTAGTTACCACTGAACCCGCACCAATAACAGCATTATCACCAATGGTAACACCAGCTAACACAATAACTCCCGCGCCAATCCATACGTTATTACCTATGGAGATTGGTGCTGCAAAGTTTTCTTTATTGAGGCGCTCTGTGGGGTTCACAGCATGCGAAACTGCTAATAGCTGAACATTAGGGCCAATTAAGCAGTCGCTACCAATCGTAATCACTCCTTCATTAATTGGTGCATCTAATACAGTGCAGTTAATGTTTATAAAAGTACGATCACCTATATGTAGTTGACTGCCATAGTCACAATGAAAGCCCGCTTCAATAATTACTCCATCACCACAGTGTGAGCATAATTCTTTTATTCGCTTTAAATTACCTTTACTGGGGCTTTTATTAAATAAGCGGCAAATTTCGTGCACAGCTTTACGCTGCGTTAGATTCTCTTTACTAATACTATTAAATGGCTGCATATCAATTTTGTTTAACTTAAATAATGGTGTCTAGCTTAACCTACTTTGAGCATGATGATAATTTGAATAAAACTGCGCTTTTTTTATGCATTCACTTGCCATTTATTATGTTTCGTTTAAAATCCCCTAACTTTCGAAACGAAACTTAATAGTAGTTACTTAATGACCAAACGAAATACACAGCAACGCCGTCATCTGATCCTTAGCCAAGTAAATGAGCTTGGTGAAGTGGCTGTTGAGACCCTTGCTGAACAGTTTCAAACATCAGAAGTAACCATTCGAAAAGACTTAACCGCGCTTGAAAAAAGTGGCTTATTACTTCGCCGCTATGGTGGAGCTATTGCATTGCCTAAAGAGATAGTAAGCGACGAGATCGATTCTAAGCGCAAAGTGGCCATTGCTAAAGCCGCAGCAGCACTAATCAAAGATCACAACCGCATTATTATCGACAGTGGTCGTACTACAGCAGCAATGATCCCTGAACTGGGTAATAAGCGCGGTTTAGTAGTGATGACCAATGCAATTAAAGTGGCTAATCGCTTATTAGCGCTGGAAAACGAACCAACACTGTTAATGACCGGTGGCACATGGGATCCGCATTCAGAATCGTTTCAAGGGCAAGTAGCCGAAAATGTACTATGCTCATATGATTTTGATCAGCTGTTCATTGGTGCCGATGGCATTGATGTAGCGCGAGGAACAACCACGTTTAATGAACTTGTTGGGCTAAGCCAAGTGATGGCTAAAGCGGCGCGCGAAGTTATTGTGCTGGTTGAGTCAGAAAAGATTGGCCGAAAAATACCAAATTTAGAATTACCGTGGCAAACAGTTACCACATTAATAACCGACAGTGGCTTAGCGCATGATAAACGCGCAGCGATTGAGGCATGTGGTGTAAAACTAATTTGCGCAGAGATTATGGATTAGTAACTACACCGTGAGTTGCTAGAATTAAAAAATTAATGGAGACACTATGTGTGGAATCGTTGGGGCTGTTGCAGAACGTCCAGTAAATAAAATCTTAGTTGAAGGCCTTAAGCGTCTTGAGTACCGCGGTTATGACTCAGCAGGTGTAGCTTTACTTGAAGGCAATACACTTAATACAGTTAAAGCAGTTGGTAAGGTTGTAAACTTAGAGTCAGCACTTGAACAAGCTGGTGTTAGCGGCCATACAGGTATTGCACACACTCGTTGGGCAACTCATGGCGGTGTAACTGAAGCTAATGCTCACCCACATGTTTCAAGCAATCAATTAGCGCTTGTACATAACGGTATTATTGAAAACCACGCAAGTTTGCGTGCAGTACTTAAAGGCGACGGTTACGAGTTTTTATCAGATACCGACACCGAAGTAATGGTGCATTTAATTCATCAGTTACGTCAGCAGCACACTACTTTATTAGCGTCAGTTCAAGCAGCTGTTAAACAGTTTGAAGGCGCATTTGGTACCGTTGTGTTTGATAAAGCGAATGATAACGAAATTATTGTAGCGCGCTCAGGTAGCCCGTTAGTTATTGGTTTAGGCCTTGGTGAAAACTTTATTGCTTCTGATCAACTTGCATTATTACCAGTAACTCGCAGCTTTATCTTCTTAGAAGAAGGTGATGTAGCGCGTATTACTCGCGACACTGTAGAAATTTTTGATGCAGATGGCAACGCGGTTGAGCGTGAAGTTGTTGAATCAAACATCACACAAGATGCATCAGGTAAAGGTGATTACCGTCACTACATGCTAAAAGAAATTTATGAGCAGCCACTTGCAGTACGTAACACCCTTGAAGGACGTTTAAACGATGACCGCGTAGCTATTGATGCTTTTGGCGATAGCGCACAGCAAATATTTAAAGACGTAAAACACGTACAAATTATTGCCTGTGGAACGTCATACCACTCAGGTATGGTTGCTCGTTACTGGCTTGAGCAATTTGCAGGTGTTAGCTGTAACGTAGAAATTGCCTCTGAGTTCCGTTACCGTCAGTCATTTGTACACGAAAACAGCCTACTAGTAACGATTTCACAGTCAGGCGAAACGGCTGATACTTTAGCAGCACTTCGTTTAGCTAAAGAGCAAGGCTACATGGGGTCAATGACTATTTGTAACGTACCAGGCTCATCGCTTGTGCGTGAATCTGACCTTGCCTTTATGACCAAAGCCGGTGCTGAAATTGGTGTTGCATCTACTAAAGCATTTACTACACAGCTTGTTGGTTTGTTAATGCTTACTGCGTCTATTGCGCAAGAAAAAGGATTAGATCAAAGCACGATTGTTAACGCTATAAAATTGCTTCCAGCTAAATTAGAAGAGACGCTACTATTGGCTGATGGCATTGCAGACCTTGCTGAAGAATTTGCTGATAAACACCATTCACTGTTTTTAGGGCGCGGCTCACAATACCCAATCGCGATGGAAGGCGCACTTAAGCTTAAAGAGATTTCATACATTCACGCTGAAGCCTACGCAGCAGGTGAGCTTAAACACGGCCCATTAGCGCTTATTGATGCCGACATGCCAATTATTGTTGTAGCACCAAACAATGAATTGCTTGAAAAGCTTAAATCAAACGTAGAAGAAGTACGTGCTCGCGGCGGCATCATTTATGTATTCGCTGATAAAGACTCACACTTTGAGTCAGACGACACAATGCGTGTAATCAACGTAAACCACGTAGATGACGTAATTGCCCCTGTTGTATATACAATTCCACTACAGTTACTGTCGTACTATGTAGCGGTCATTAAAGGCACTGATGTTGACCAACCACGTAACCTAGCAAAATCGGTTACAGTTGAGTAAAATCAAAAGGTTATAGGTTTTTATTAATGTTAAAAAAGCGCTTAAGGCGCTTTTTTTGTGCCTGAAACTCTGTTAGCTTAAGTAACTTATTATTCTCTAAGGGATTAGTCATGCGTTTATTAACCGTTATTTGTTTTGTTAGCTTTAGTATTTTTAGTTCACAAAGTGCCTTTGCACAATCTGGCACTAAACAGCAAAGTACAGATTACTCTGTGCACACACATACTATTAAATCGGTTGTTTTAAACGAAGAACGCACAGTTGTCGTGCAATTGCCTAAAAGCTACCAAGCTCAGCCAAATAAGGTATACCCAGTTGTTTATCGCTTAGATGGGGCGGGTAATATACCGCTTGCGAGTGTTGTTATTGAGCGTTTACAAAATGATAATCGTGCTCCAGAGGTAATTATTATCGCTATTGAAAACACTAATCGACTTAGAGATTTTTATCCTACAGTGAATAAAGAGCCGCAAGGTCCTGTCGGTGAAGGGGGCGGCGCAGCAAAATTTTTAGCGTTCTTTGAACAAGAGCTCATTCCTTTAGTAAATAAGAACTATCGCACGCATGACTATAAAGTTATCGCAGGAGCCTCAGCTGGTGGTGTATTTGCGCTATACGCGTTGCAGGCAAACCCAAAACTATTTCAAGCGCATATTGCTTATAGCCCCGCAGTTTGGTGGAACTATGGCGCAATGGTAAAAAGCACAAAATCATTTATAGCTAAAACGAAAGACCTGAATAACTACGTGTACATCAATATTGGCGAAGAAGCCGGCATAATGCGTGAAAGATATGATGAATTACAACAATCACTGCAATCGCATAAAGTGCAAGGGTTACGCTTTTTTAATGATGCGCTTGATGGCATCTCGCATGGCTTAACTTCTGCTGCAGGGGCATTTAATGCCTATTACAACCTGTTTTTACCTAAACAAATGCCCATAAGTGCTTTAACTGACGATGTAACCTCTATTGATACATACTACAAAACATTGTCTCAGCAATGGGGTGAGCAGATATCTCCACCAGACCGCGCTGTTAGATCACTCGGTTATAACCTAACGGACAGCAAGCAGTTTAACCGTGCTATAGAGGTGTTTAAGTACAATATAAAAAACTACCCCAAATCAGTTGATGCGCTTTCTGCCCTATCTTATGGCTATGAAATGCAAGGTGATATTCGTCAAGCGCTTGAACAGATGGAGTCTGCATTAGCCATTGCAGATGACTCATATCCTTATATAAATTACTTAAAAGAAACAAAAGCTAGGTTACAGGTAGAGCTAGATAAGCGTAACTAGGGTTTTTAGTTACTGTTAAATAAAAATGACGCGCAAGCGTCTTTTTATTACCTGTAGCTAAATATTATTTAAATCACTAACCTCTACTTAATAGCTGCTAAATACGCTAAAATTACAGGCTACTTTTAAGCAATAAGCCCGTAATAAATATGACCTCAGCCGCAAGCCCTAGTACTTTTAACGATCTTGGCCTTATTCCAGAGCTACAAGCTCGTTTAACCGATTTGGAATATAGCCAACCTACGCCAATTCAAGCTAAGGCGATTCCAAGTGTACTTGCTGGTAGCGATTTAATTGCGGGGGCAAATACCGGCTCAGGTAAAACAGCAACCTTTGCTTTGCCTATGTTACAAACGCTATTTTTAGAACAAAGCACTAAAAAAGCAGCGAGCAAAGGCAACTTTGTAACAGGGCTTATTTTAGTGCCTACCCGTGAGCTGGCAACACAAGTGGCAGATAGTGTTAAATCGTATTCTGCTAACTTTAATGGCGCCATTAAAACGGTGGCGGTATTTGGTGGTGTGTCGGTTAATACCCAGATGCAAGCTCTACGTGGCGGTGCCGATATTATCGTAGCAACCCCAGGGCGTTTACTTGATTTAATCTCAAGCAATGCGATTAAGCTCGATAAAGTAAAAACTTTAGTGCTTGATGAAGCTGACCGCATGTTAAGCCTTGGCTTTACTGAAGAGCTTGCTGAGCTATTAGCGCTTATGCCTGCTAAAAAACAAACCATGTTGTTTTCAGCGACTTTCCCAGAGCAAGTCAAACAATTAACGCAAGAGCTGTTAACTAATCCGGTTGAAATACAAGTACAAAGCAAAGGCGAAAGCACATTAGTTCAGCGCGTATTTACGGTTAATAAAGGTGAGAAAACCACGGTTTTAGCGCATTTAATTAAGCAGCATCAATGGCGCCAAGCACTTATTTTTGTCAACGCTAAAAAAGACTGTGAGCACTTAGTCAGTAAGCTTGAAAAACGCGGCGTTAACGCACAAGTATTCCATGGCGATAAAGGCCAAAGCGAGCGTACTCGCGTAATTGAAAAATTTAAAGCTGGCGAAATAGAAGTACTTATTGCCACCGATATAGCAGCCCGTGGTTTAGATATTGCTAAATTGCCAGTGGTTATAAACTTTAACTTACCGCGTAGCCCAGCTGATTACATGCACCGTATAGGCCGAAGTGGCCGTGCCGGTGAAGTCGGTTTAGCGTTATCGTTAATTGATTATGAAGACTTTCATCACTTTAGAATTATTGAAAAGAAAAACAAACTTCGCTTAGAGCGCGAAGAGGTAGCAGGTTTTACTGTAAACCAAGCAAACCATGATGCAGCTGATGCGCTAAAAAACGACAAGCCAATGGCCAAGCCAGAAGGTACAGGTAAGAAAAAGAAGAAAAAAGCCAACCAAGAAGATGATGTATGGAGCGGCTGGCGTAAGAGTAAGTAAAAGTTAAGATTATAAAGCCGACATTTGTCGGCTTTATTGTTTATTAATCCTCAAATGCAGTCATTAAAATTAAAGCGCTTCAATATCGCTTTTCCACTTTACCAATGCTTCAATAAATTCAGGGCCAATACCACAGCAGCCACCAATAATTGTTGCGCCTAGGCTACGCCATTGTTTAGCAAAGTCTACATACTCAGCGGGTGATAAGTCGCGGTAACCTTGCGAGCCTTCATTGGCTTTATAGTCACTGGCAATAGGGGTAAAGCCATTCGCAAAGGCTCCTAAATCAAGGTGCTTATTTTGCTGCTTTAGCACGCGATTAGTGTCGTGCAGCGCTTGTTCAATAACCTCGGGAATAGAGCAGTTAAAGAATATGCCCGCTATATTATATTCGAGTAATGCTAGGATAGCGTCTGATACTAATTCACCAGAGCGCAATGTCGCTTGTTCGCTTACTTCATCATTTAAGGTAAATGCGTAATAACATGGTTTGTTTGAATTCTTAAGCACCCTTGCCATTACATGAGCTTCTTCAATACTGGAAATAGTTTCACCAATCCAAATGTCTACATATTCATCCTGTGCTTTATATAGGGTATCTAAAATAGTAAATGCGCGTTCACTTTGGAAAAAATCAGCACGGTACGATCCAAATACGGGGGGCAATGAACCCGCTACTAGCACGTTTTTTTTAGTGTTTTGAGCTGCTTCTTTTGCAATTACAGCAGCTTGCTGTGCAAGTGCTGCGCCTTGTGTTTGGTAAAGCGTTTCACCTAAATGAAAGGGGACACACGCATAGCTATTTACCGTAATAATTTCTGCCCCTGCATTTATAAAGGCTTGATGTGCTTGAGTTACACATTGCGGTGCTTCTATTAAAGCTTGCGCACTCCAAAGTGGCTGTGAAAATGGCGCGCCCATGCGTTTAAGTTCACGCCCCATACCGCCATCTAATATTGTTAACTTGCTCATAATGGACTTCTAAACGTCTAAATAATTAAGGCTATTCAAACATATTTTTTGAAAATTCATAAATGAAACTTCGTCAGGTTTAACATGAAAAAAACTCAATGCTTTTAAACAGACACAAAAAAAGCGACTACCCAAAGGTGTCGCTTTGTTTTAATAAGGCTTAGCTTACTTATAAAACGCTTCTACAGTGCCTTTTACTTTCATAAGTAATGGCTGACCACGACGGTCCAGCGCTTTAGGCGCTGCTACTTTTATCCAGCCTTCGCTGATGCAGTATTCTTCAACGTCAAAACGCTCTTTACCGTTAAGTGTAATACCTATTTCATGTTCAAATACTTCTTCTACATAAAATTTGCTACGTGGGTTGATAGACAGTTGATTTGGTAATTCTGGTTTGTTTGTATCAGTCATAATGGTGATCTGCGTTGAATTAATTATGCGCTATTGTAGGCAATAGCTGGCTTATGCTCAAGCACGAGATCAATAAACTAAGCGGCTTTTATGTATATAGCTAAGAGCGGGTGTTTATAAGTGCTGCGGTATGATGCGCTTGGTTAATAAACGCTGTTGTTGCTGCACTTTGATAGCTCCCATGACGCTGCAATATAACAGCTGTGCGCTTTAATAACGACGGTGCAAGTGTGATAGCAGTGAGCTCCTCATGTTTACTGGCAATATTTGAAGGTAACAGTGTGGCTAATTGGGTATAACGCACTATTTCAATAACTGCGCTGAGTGAATTAGCCTCCATAAGCACATTTGGTTGCACGTTATGCTGACGGCAATGGCGCTCTATTTGTTCGCGCGTTGCAAATTCATTACTCAGTAACACCAGTGATTGCGCATTGAGCGTATGCAAATCAATCGAGCTTTGCTGCGCTAACTCATGCTGCTTGTTAACCACCAATGCGAGTGTTTCTTCTAGTAAATTATGTGCCTCTATATCTGCACTATGGCTGCCTTCAAAGGCAATGCCTAGGTCAAACTCATCATCAAGTAGGCGTTTTTCCATCCGCTCTTGCGACATTTCTTCCATGCTTAAGCTGATATTAGGGTGTTGCTGATGAAAGGCTTTAATTAAGGGTCCAATAAGATAGGTTGTAAAGGTGGGTGTAATGGCCACTCTTAATGCACCTCGGCTGAGATTTTTTACATCATGAATAGCTCGCTTTCCTTCTGCTAAATCCTGCAATGCTTTTTGTGCATAGCGGGCATACACCTCACCGGCATCGGTTAATTTTACACTGCGACCTGAGCGGTCAAATAAAGGTGCACCGAGGGTTTCTTCAAGCTGTTTAATTTGCTGCGATAGCGCCGGTTGCGACACATACAAGGAAGCTGCCGCCTTAGTGAAGTTTTGGTGCTTGGCAACCGCCAAAAAGTAATTGATATGACGCAGTATCATGGCTCTACTATAAGTATTTCTTATCGGTATCATAATATACCAGTCTTTTACCTTATTAAAAAGCGGGCGTATTATTCATTGCATCAACAACACAGAGACACCCATTATGAAAGATATCATTGAAGGTTTTTTAAAGTTTCACACTGATGCATTCCCAGAGCGTGCCGATTTATTTAAAAATTTGGCGACTAAGCAAAATCCACGCACTTTGTTTATTTCATGTTCTGACAGTCGTTTAGTGCCAGAGTTGGTAACTCAACGAGAACCTGGTGGATTATTTGTTATTCGTAATGCTGGGAATATTGTTCCTTCATATGGGCCTGAGCCGGGGGGAGTGTCTGCTTCTGTGGAGTACGCGGTTACTGCATTAAAAGTAACGGATGTGGTTATTTGTGGCCACTCTGATTGCGGCGCCATGACAGCAATTGCAACCTGCAAATGTATGGACCATATGCCTGCTGTTGGCAGTTGACTGCGCTATGCCGACTCAGCCCGTATTGTCAATGAAGCACGTAATCATGCAAGTGAACGTGAACGCATAGCAGCGATGGTTCGTGAAAATGTTATCGCACAACTTGAAAATATTAAAACTCATCCATCAGTTCGTTTAGCCCTAGGCGAAGGCCGTTTAGCCTTGCATGGCTGGGTTTACGATATTGAATCGGGTGGTATTGACGCCCTAAATGGCAATACCAATACGTTTGTTTCCCTTGCTGAGCATACTGATGTTCGTGCATACCCAACTCAGCTTCCTGTAGCTGTATAACCAACCATTGTAAGAGGTACTATTATGATCCAATCTCAAGTGAGCAACACTGCACGTTTAGCATTAACTGATACAATTATTGCGGCAAAAGCAGAAAAAAATCTATCGTTTGAACAAATTGCACAAGGTACAGGTTTAAGCGATGTATATGTAACTGCGGCATTACTGGGGCAACACCCATTACCAGCAGAAGCGGCACAGCAGGTAGCTAATACGCTTGGTTTAGACGACAGTGCAGTTGAATTACTTAAAGCAATTCCACTGCGTGGTAGCGTAGAAAACAATATGCCTACCGATCCAACTATTTATCGTTTTTACGAAATGATGCAAGTATACGGCACAACATTTAAAGCCTTAGTACATGAACAATTTGGTGACGGTATTATCAGTGCAATTAACTTTAAAGTAGATATGAAAAAAGTAGAAGATCCAGAAGGAGGATCGCGCGCAGTGCTCACCCTTGATGGTAAGTTCTTGCCTTACAAGCCTTTCTAAACACTTTATAATACTTATTCATAACAGTCGGTGCTTTGCACCGGCTTTTTTAGGTTATTAAGGATGATTTTTCATGAATACACATGCTAGGCCTACTACTGCTAGTACATCAACCTTCTCACTGCTTTGGCCGATGTTAATTATTGCGATACTGGCGATGACATTACGCCCGACCCTAACCTCAGCTGGTCCTGTGCTGGATGATATTCGCTTAGCCACTGGTCTTGGCTTACAGGGGGCGTCATTATTAACCGTATTGCCAATGTTTTGTATGGGCGTATTCCCCTTGTTACTGCCTTGGCTTGGGCGTTATTTAAGTGAAAATGCGTGGATAGCAGGAGGCTTATTTGCCATTGCATTAGCAGGCGTTTGGCGGCTATGGCTTGGCAGTGGTTGGGAATTAATTATCTCTGCATTAGTGGGCGGTACTGGTATTGCAATCGTGCAAGCAATAGCACCTGGTATTGTTAAGCGTTGGTATCCGCAGCGAGTGCCAGTTGCCATGGGCGTTTACTCAGCTTCATTAATGGCGGGTGGTGGAATGGCCGCTATACTCACACCGCTAGTGGCAAAGCATTATAATAGCTGGCAAGCAGGGCTTGGCATGTGGTTTATTATTCCTGTCATTGCCATGCTATTGTGGTGGTTAAGACCGCGCGAGCATATGGAAGCCAAGCATAGCAGTGTTAAACGAAACTTTTTTATTAACCAGCGAGCATGGTTACTTGCAGCCTATTTTGGTTTGGCTAATGGTGGTTACGCATGCATGATTGCATGGCTACCCAGTTATGCGCAAAACCTAGGCTGGAGTGCACAGCATAGCGGCGAACTTATTGGCGTTATGACTGTGTTTCAGGTTATTGGTGCGTTAGGTGCGCCACTACTTTCATCAACTCGCACAGATAGACGACCTTGGTTATTAGCTGCCGTTGTTTTTCAGCTGGTGGGTTTTATTGGTTTAATTGTATTGCCTGCGCCAATGATGAATGTTTGGGTAGGGCTTATTGGGTGTGGCTTAGGCGCGTGTTTTTCACTAACGCTGACCGTGGCGCTCGATCATTTAGTTAATCCTAAATTGGCTGGTGTGCTAACTGCGTTTGTGCAAGGCGTTGGATTTATTATTACGGCAATTATTCCTTACGTAGCAGGTGTATTACTTGATTTAACCCATAGTTATCAGGCGTCTTGGTTAATGCTAGTGATCACCCTAATAGCTATGTTAATTATGACCACAAAGTTCTCTCCAGCAAGTTATGTTAAAGCAATGAGCGATTAACGCTCCACGGGTTCCTGTCTTTTTGGCTGCTAGTGTATGGCAGCCGTCATTTTATCTTCATCAAAATTACCTTTATTAGTCATATCTGTTTTTTATAGTGCAGCGGTTGATGTTTTTGAGCTCACAGTTTTTAAAAATAACCACTACATAATGGGAATTACGGATGAAAATTAAAAAAGTCGCTGCGGCAATCGCACTCACCTGTGCGTTTAGTGCTGTTAGTCATGCCAATGTTCTACCGCAAAGTCAAAAAGACAGCAGCTGGTACAGTGCCGCACAAACAAAACTAACAACTAAAACAACGCAAGCACAAGCGGTTAAAAGCACCAAAGCTAAAAATGTAATTTTATTTGTTGGCGATGGCATGGGTATTTCTACCTTAACAGCGGCGCGTATTTTACAAGGTCAACGAAACAACCAGCTCGGTGAAGAAGGCTACTTAAGCTTTGAAAAATTCCCGTATTCAGCACAAGTTAAAACCTACAATGTTGACGCACAAACGCCAGATTCAGCAGGCACTATGACAGCAATGATCTCAGGGGTAAAAACCGATGTGGGTGTTATTGGGGTTGATGAAAAGGTTGAACGAGGTAACTGTACAACGGCTATCGGTAATGAGTTATTAACAGCCACGGAGCTGGCTGAAATTAAAGGCTTAGCTACCGGTGTTGTTTCAACTGCACGTATCACTCATGCGACACCGGGTGCAACGTATGCTAAATCGGCTGATCGCAACTGGGAAGATATCTCAGACATGCCAGAGGCAGCAGTTAATGCAGGCTGTGAAGATATTGCCTCACAGCTAGTTAACTTTGAAAAAAACCTAGAAGCGCGTTTTATAGGTACTGATGTTGATGGCTTAGACTTTGTAATGGGTGGCGGCCGTCGTCACTTTTTACCTAAAGATGCATCTGCAAATTCAAATGATGCAATGAGCGCCGTAGAAGGCGATCGTACTGATGAGCGCAACCTTGTTACTGAATGGCAAACACAATATCCAAATGGCACTTATGTAATGGATCAAGCTGGGTTTGATGCTATTGCCGATGATGCAACCCAAGTCTTTGGCTTATTTAACGAATCGCACATGCAATACGAAGCTGACCGTGCCAACGATATAGCTGGTGAGCCGTCGCTTACCGATATGACCACCAAAGCGATTGATGTATTGGGTAAAAATGAAAAAGGCTTTTTCTTAACCGTAGAGTCGGGCCGTATTGACCATGCGCATCACGCAGGTAATGCTTACAACGCACTTAACGACACCATTGAATTTGCAAAAGCCGTTCAAGCTGCCGTTGATAACACCGACCCTGAAGAAACGCTTATTTTAGTTACAGCCGATCACAGTCATGTATTTACTATTGCAGGTTACCCGAAACGTGGTAACCCAATTTTAGGTAAAGTGGTTGGTGTTGGCCAAACCACACCAACGCTAGCGGCCGATAACATGCCATACACTACCGTTGGGTATGCAAATGGCCTCGGTTTTAGAAACTTAGTTGATGAAACAGATGCAGATGCAAGCTATGAAACAGCTGCAGTTGCAGGACGTGTTGAGCTAAACGGTGTTGATACAAATACGCCAGGTTTTCACCAAGAGGCTACTGTTCCACTTGGCTCTGAAACGCACGCAGGCGAAGATATTTCATTACATGCAATGGGCCCAGGTGCCCACCTTGCTCAAGGTGTTATAGAACAAAACGTTGTATTTCATTTAATTAATCAAGCTCTTGAACTAACTCAGCAATAATGGCGGCTCACATGAATAAATTAACAGTACTTTCTTTAGCAGTAATGGTCGCATTAACTGGGTGTTCGAGTGATGACGACAAAAACAGTAATAATATTTTAGCGGTAGATAACCAAATCGCAGTAGGCTCAGCACAATGTGTTAATGGCGGCGTAGAAACGCAAAGCGGTGTTGATACCAATACTAATGGGCAATTAGAGAGCAGCGAAGTAACGCACACTAACTTAGTATGTAACGACCCAGCTACCTCATTAACGAGTGAACAGCTCGCTTCATTAAGTAACAATGCTTGGTTTAGCGACGCACAAACTAAACTTGCTAGTGCGCAAGATGCAGCAAGTAAGGTAGTAACAGAGTCAGGCAAAGCGAAAAACGTGATCTTGTTTGTTGGTGATGGTATGGGTATTTCTACTATAACGGCAGCGCGTATTTTAGCGGGGCAATTACAGGGTGAAATGGGTGAAGATCACCAATTAAGCTTTGAAACTATGCCGTATTCTGGGTTTGTAAAAACTTATAACGTAGATGCACAAACACCTGATTCTGCCGGTACGATGACAGCAATGGCCTCTGGTGTAAAAACCGATGTGGGTGTAATTGGTATTGATGAAGCAGTTGAGCGTGGTAATTGTGCATCAGGCAAAGGGCATGAGCTTGTTACTTCGTTAGAGCTTGCGGAAATTGCCGGTAAATCTACCGGTATTGTTTCTACGGCACGTATTACCCATGCAACGCCTGCGGCAACTTATGCTAAGTCGGCTGATCGTAACTGGGAAGATATTTCAGATATGCCAGCTTCAGAGTCAGCCAATTGTGAAGATATTGCTTCACAGCTGGTTAATTTTGAAAAGAACTTAGAAGCCCGTTTCAGTGGTGTTGATGTAGACGGAATCGAAGTGGTTATGGGTGGCGGGCGTCGTCATTTTTTACCTAAAGATGCAGCTTTTAATTCTGCAGATGCGGTGAGTGCTGTTGAAGGCGACCGTACTGATGCGCGTAATTTAGTGACAGAATGGCAAACAACTTACCCGACTGGTACTTACGTAATGGATCAAACTGGGTTTGATGCCATTAGCGATGATGCCACAAAGGTATTTGGTTTATTTAACGAATCGCACATGCAATACGAAGCTGATCGCGGTAACGATATCGCTGGTGAGCCTTCGCTATCGCAAATGACCGAAAAAGCTATTAATGTTTTAGATAACAATGATAAAGGCTTTTTCTTAACAGTTGAGTCGGGCCGTATTGATCACGCCCACCATGCGGGTAACGCTTACAATGCATTAAACGACACTATTGAGTTAGCTAATGCGGTAAAAGTGGCGATGGAAAATACTAACCCAGAAGAAACACTAATCGTGGTCACGGCCGATCACAGCCATGTGTTTACTATTGCTGGTTACCCTAAACGTGGTAACCCAATATTGGGTAAGGTAGTGGGTGTAGGCCAAACTGAGCCAAGTTTAGCGGCCGATGATATGCCTTATACTACGGTTGGTTACACTAATGGTGGTGGCTTTAGAGACTTAGGCAATGAAACCGATGCAGATGCAGGCTATAACTTTGCACCCGTTACAGGGCGTGTTGATTTAAGCAATGTTGATACTACAGCGCCGGGCTTTCACCAAGAAGCACTGGTGCCACTATCATCAGAAACCCATGCGGGTGAAGATGTGGGTGTGTATGCAACCGGACCTGGTGCCCACTTAGTGACTGGAACTAATGAGCAAAGCTTTTTATTCCATGTAATGGACTTTGCCGCAGATTTTGTAAAAGCGGCGGATGAAAAAGTAGCGCAATAAATTAACTAGCAAAACAAACAGCCCGCACACTGTGCGGGCTTTTTTGTGTCATACAAATGCCATTATTAAGCGTTATTTTAGAGTCATAAAGTAATGTTTAACTAAGAGATTACCCCAATGAAAAAGCTATTATTTATATTCTCAGCACTGGCCAGCACGAGTGCGCTCGCCCAGCAGTGCGACATTGATGCTGCGCAACTAAAAGCCGACTATAAAATTACCAATCAGCACAAATCGCAGCACAGCACCCAGTCACTTACTCTTTGGCGAAACAATCAGCAGGTGGCGCATCAAAGTGAAACACTAACCGAGCTTTGGCAGCAGCTAAGTAATAACCAGCTTCGTCCTATTCGTTACTTTAATGCCGAACAACGCGGTATTGAGTACCAACCATCGGAGGTACGTGGAGTGCAAAATTGGAGTGCTAAAAGTCAGCTGGTAGATAACCATTTAATTGCAAAAATGACCCTAGTCAGTTCACAAGGTGAGGGTTGTAATGAGGTAAAAAATTACGTGCTTAATGAGGGCGATAACCAATTTAAGCTGGCTTTTCTCCCGCAAGCAAAATTAGTTAAAACTTTTAGTGTGACCAATAAAAAAAGTGATACTCAAACCTTGCTTAGCTTAAATGATGTAAACAGTGATACACCTGCAATTAAGGCTCAGTTTGCAAAATGGGATAACTTTCAAACCACCGATTACGCGGATATTGGCGATAACGAAAGCGATCCATTTTTAGCTAAAATGATTAACCTTGGTTTTATAGAGCACGGCGCTACTGGTTTTTATAATCAGCAAGGCGAAGCTATTCAAGGTGGGCATCATCATTAGCATTTTTTGGCTTAACCGTGCTCTCAGTTAAGCCATTTTCATAATCGTTGGCGTCACAGGTATTTAAGTTTTGCCGTGCTTGTTTATCTTGTTGTAATACCTGCTTTAAATCTTCCATACGTTGGCGCACGGCTACGCCATAACTGGCATCATCACCCCATAACTCGGCAAGTTGCAGTACCGCAGCACGGTCGTGATCTCTAAATAATTTACCAGCACGCTCAGCATCTTCTTTACTATTACCAAGCAATTGCAATGATTCTATGGCTAAGTTTATGGCTGAGTCGACGGTTTCGCGGTTAAACGCATCCACTTTTAAATTAAGTAATTGATATGCATGGCGGCGGTCTATGGCGCGCGCCACTATTTTTAATTGGGGGTAGTTTTTATGCGCCAGCTTAATAATCTCAATGGTTTTATCAGGGTTATCAATTGCAACAACCAGCATTTGTGCTGTATGCGCGCCCGCGGCTTCAAGCAGTTCTTGGCGTGCCGCATCACCATAAAATACGGTATTACCAAAGCGGCGCAGCAGTTCTATTTGGCTTGGGCTGTGATCAAGTACGGTAATTTCGTAGCCTTGCGCATGTAATAAACGTCCCATTATTTGCCCAAAACGGCCATATCCGGCAATGATCACATGTTTTGCTGTGCTTATTTGTTCTGGTTTATCAAACTCGGGCTTAGTGCTACTACTTCGTTTTTGTAGTTGTTCATAAAACATCAGGAGTAAAGGGGCTATTAGCATAGATACCGCAACCACTAAGGTCACTAGGCTGGTTTGCTCTGGAGTTAAAATACTTAATGTGGTGGTCACGCTTAAAAGTACAAACGCAAATTCTCCACCTTGTGCGAGTGCTAGAGTAAACAAGAGTTTTTGCTTTGAGCTGATATTAAATGTGACAGCAAGGGCAAATAAAATGCAGGCTTTAATGACAATTAATAACACCACTAAGGCAATCACGATACTGAACTGGTTAAACAGCAATTCAAAATTAATTGATGCACCAACCGTGATAAAAAATAATCCCAGTAATAAGCCTTTAAAGGGCTCTATATCGGCTTCGAGTTCGTGTCTAAATTCACTTTCGGCCAATACAACACCGGCTAAAAAAGTACCGAGTGCGGGTGATAAGCCAATACTTTGCATCACTAGCGAAATAGCCACCACTAAAAACAATGCAAAAATTGTGAATATTTCACGCATGTGGGTTTGTGCTATGTATCTAAATAGTGGTGCCGATACATATTTACCGCCAGCAATGATAGCGGCAATAACAGCAACAGAAACCCCAACTTGCTGCCAAATAGGCCAGCCTGCAATGATGGAGTCGCTAATGTCTTTTGAGTTACCTTGTGGTGCAAAAGCGAGTAAGGGGAGTAGCGCTAAAATAGGTATAATCGCAATATCTTGAAATAGTAAAACCGAAAATGCATTTTGCCCAGCTTCTTGCTTTAACCAGCCTTTTTCTTCAAGGCTTTGCAGCACAATAGCCGTTGAAGATAGCGCGAGCATTAAGCCTATAGCCAGTGCGGTTTGCCAATGCATAGCAAAAAACCAATAACAAAAAGCAAAAATAGCTGCTGCACTTAATACTACTTGTAATCCGCCAAGCCCTAAAATTGAGTGGCGCAGAGTCCACAAACGTGAAGGTTGCAGTTCAAGGCCGACCAAAAATAGCATCATCACTACGCCAAATTCGGCAAAGTGCATTACATCGGTTTGGTCGCCTACAACTCCTAATGCGTAAGGGCCTATCAAAATGCCAGCAATTAAATAACCTAGCACCGAGCCAAGCCCAAGTCGTTTTGCTATGGGAACTGCAACAATGGCGGCAGCTAAGTAAATTAACGCTATTTCTAACACATGCTTACCTTATTAACGTTGAGATAAATAGCATGGCTTAGGTACGTATAAAATACAATGAGTTACCAAGGTAAAAAGTGCTTTAGCTTACAAGTAAAATTCACTTTACTGGTAGCGGTCACAAAAAGAACGCTTATTTGAGCTTTTTACTGATATGGTATCGTTTATATAACAGACCGTATTTTTAGTTGCAGGAATGACTTTTTCTTTATGATTTCGCTAAATAATGTGTTTTTTACACGCCAAGATGGTGGCACAAAACGACAAATAATTAATGACTTATCGTTAACTATTTTGCCTGCGGCGCATATTGCCTTACTAGGTGATAGTGGCTCGGGTAAAACAACATTATTAAATTTATTAGCCGGTTTACTGTCTCCAGATGCAGGAACTATTACGGTTAATGAGCAAAAAATTAGTGAATTGAGTGCTAATCAGCTTGCGCTTTATCGGCGTAAAATAGGTATTATTTTTCAGCATTACCAATTACTCAGCCCGTTAAATGTGAAAGACAATATGTGTTTTCAAGCAAGACTTAATGGGTTATCGCCTAGCGACGATGAAGTAAATACGATGGCTAAAAAACTGGGGTTAGAAGGCAAGCTTACAGCAGTGCCTGAACAGCTATCGGGTGGTGAGCAGCAACGAGTAGGCATAGGCCGTGCGCTATTAAATAAGCCTAAGCTGTTATTGGCTGATGAACCTACGGGTAACCTTGATGCCGCTCGCTCACTCGATATAGTTACGCTACTAAAAAACCTGTGCGAAGAGCAGCAAATAATACTTATTATGGTCACTCATAGTCAGCGATTGGCCGATCAGTTTGCTACGCAATTGTTTTTAAAAGATGGCCAAATTAATGGCTGAGCTTAAACTTATATTAATAACGTATATGCAGTTTTATCGCCGTCATGTAGGGCTGTTATTCCTGTTTTTTATTGGTTTTAGTTTAGGCGCGGCGCTACTTACTGCAATACAGGGCTTAAATTTAGAGGCCGGTAAACGCTATCAACAAACCACAGCACTAATTGCAAACCCAGTGACGCATTTTGTTCGCCCTGTGCTAGGTGAAAATAGCTTGCCCAACAGTATGTGGTCGCGTATGAGGGCGGCTGGCTTTACGCAGGTTCAACCGGTTTTAGAGGGCGTAATTGAAACCAATAAGCAGCAAAAACTCGCGATTAGAGGCGTCAATTTATTACAGTGGCTTACAGAAAATACCGGCGGCTCAGCATCAACAACCAACAATCGTTATTCTGGGTTTGAACAGCTACTAAATACTGTTTATATCGACCCTAAATTAATGCAGCGGCTAAATTTAAAAAACAGCCGCATTAATATAAACATGGGCGATGCCACTGTTACTTTAGCGGTAAGCGAATTACAAGGTTTAGGCATGACCATGCTGGTGGATATTAGCCTTGCCGACAAGTTACTGCGCGCAAATGGGGCAATTAGTTACTTTGAAGTAAGTGGCTTAAATAACAAACAAACAGCCCAGTTAAACGTATTGTTAGGCGAGCAAGCACGGCTTGAAGCTGCGCAAGAGCAAGCTTTTGATGCGCTCTCTGAGGCATTTTTCTTTAATTTACAAGCGCTGGCTTTGTTAGGTTATGTGGTGGGTGCGTTTTTAAGTTTTAATGCAATTAAGCTGGCATACAATGCGCGTGCTCACTTGCAGCAGCAAATGTGGGTGCTGGGTTGTCAAAGGTCGGTGTTAATTAAAGCGCTGGTTATTGAATTAACGGTGCTTAGTTTTTTTGCTGCGTTATTAGGTGCGTTATTAGGCGCGGCACTGGCAAACGCCTTAGTTATGGATGTATCGGCGACTCTTCGAGGGCTTTACCAACTAGACAGAAGCTTTGTAGTAAGCCTTGATAGCAGTATGATTGTCAGCGGTTTTACACTTAATATTGTTGTTTTGTTGGGGTTTTTAGCCAGTCAATCGGCTCGATTAAGTACTTTTTTAGCGCGTATTAAATGGCTAATGTTTGCGTTAGCTATTTGTGCAGCCAGTTACTTAGCGCTAACGGCAAATACCAAAATAAGCGCCTTATTGCTGTGTGTTTGTGTGTTACTCCTCTTTTTTGTTATTACGCCACCGGTAGTTAAAGCCGTTTTTAAATTGCCATGGCCAACACAAAATCCCATTATTCACTGGTTAAAAGCCGATAGCCTAGTGCAGTTACCCGCATTACTCAGCTCGGTACTCGCTATTTTAATGGCGATGGGAGCCGCCGTAGGTATGCAGATTATGGTTGGCAGTTTTAGTGACACCTTAGATACACACCTTGAAAAACGCCTAAGCGCCGATTTATACGTAAGGCCCGATCAAAACATTCAAGCGTTAGGGGCTAAATTGCGTGAACTCCCAGAGGTCGAAAAAGTAGGCGTATATTGGTCAGCTAACAGTGAGCTTAAAACACCTAAAAATAGGATTGCTGTTGATGTTATGGCATTTGGTGCAACGGCCAGCTACAACCAACACCTTACTTTGTTAAACAATAAAGCACCTACATCTGCAGTATTTGAAAAGAACAAAAATGGGGTTGTGGGTTGCTTAGTGAACGAACCCGCCTTGCTGCAGTACTCGCTTAAAGTAGGTGATGTAATAACCCTAAAACAGCATATTAATACACTAACGTGCCAAGTACGTGCTGCCTATTTTGATTACGGCGAGCAAGGGTTAAATGTTGTTGTAACAACTAATGTATTATTGAATAGCAGCTTAAATTACACTGAGTATGGTTTATCGCTTTGGCTAAAACCGGGCAGTAACGTTGATGCAGTAGCTGAATATATTCAAAAACAGCACCAATTAGATAGCCAGCAAGTTATTGCGAACCAGCAGTTTAAACGCTTTGCAAAACAGTTATTTGGTAAAACTTTTTATGTTACTCAGGCGCTTAATATATTTATTATGCTGATTGCACTATTTGGCATGTGGGTAAGCTTTTTAACTTTAGGGCGTGGGCAATTACAGCCCATGGCGGTATTGCAAACGCTGGGTGTCACCCAGCAGCAATTATTGGGGGCAAAAGTACTGCAAGCTGCACTCATAATTTTAACCACCTTGTTATTAGCTATACCACTGGGGCTTAGCCTTGGGTGGGTACTACTAACCTACGTAATGCCAATTGCCTTTGGTTGGACCATGGCCATGACCGTTAATTGGCTGCAATTAGCTGGCTTTACTGTGCTTATGTTTATGTTAGCTTTATTTGTGAGCGCATTACCGCTAATAAAATTAACGCGAAGCGCCGTTGCCGATAATGTTGCCAAGCTATAGGACTTACATGAATAGACTAAAAGCAGTCGTTACCTTTATTTTTGTTATCGTACTAAGCGCGTGCCAGCCCGAAGTAGAGCAAGTAAATCAAAATAAACAAATGCATAGCGGGTTTGCACAACAATTTGGTGAACCTGTAAATAAACGCCAAGGGCTGAGCTTTCCACGCGATCATGGGGCGCATCATCAACAAGGAATTGAATGGTGGTACGTAACTGCTAATTTAAAAGCAGATAATGGCGACACCTTTGGTGTGCAATGGACTTTATTTAGGCTCTCGGTTGATGAGCAAAGCACACAAACAGAACCATCACCTTGGTGGAATGGGCAGCTTTACTTTGCTCACTTTGCAATACAAACCGATACCCAGCATCAAGCGTTTGAAAAATACGGTCGCTCGGGACAAGTAAATATAACAGCGCAACCATTTGAAGCTCGCCTAGATGATTGGCAGTTAGCAAGTAAAAAAGCAGCATTTTTACCGCTTAGCTTAAAGGCGCAGCAGGAAAATTACAGTGCAAACCTAGTGCTGGCTAATAGCCCGCTTGTAAAACATGGCGAGCAAGGTTATAGCCAAAAAACTCACCAGGGGCATGCCTCTTACTATTACAGCTATCCGTTTTTACAAGCCAAAGGCGACATCACATTTGAGGGTAAAACTTTTAAAGTAACTGGAGGTGCTTGGTTAGACAGAGAGTGGTCTTCGGCGCTAATCGATCCTACCCAAAATGGTTGGGACTGGTTTAGCATTCAGGCTGATGATAAAAAACAGGGGGGCTTAATGGCATTTTGTATTCGTAATGGTCAACAAAGTTATGATTACTGCAGTGCATCGCACATTACTCCCAGTGGAACTGTGCGCGCCATTGCAAATGACGACGTGACCTTACAGGTATTAAAAACATCTGAGCTTACAGCCAAAACAACGCCCAGTAGTAAAACCTACCCAGTTAAATGGCACCTCAAGGTTAAAGGGTTTGAGCCTATTATAATTGAAGCGCGTAACCCCGATTCACGTAATCAATTGAGCATTCCCTACTGGGAGGGGCGAATTAAAACCCAAGGTGGTTTTAAAGGTAAAGGTTATGCAGAGTTGGTTGGCTATTAGCTGGTTATAAAACGGCTTTCAAAAAATGCACTTAAACCAAGGCTAAGTGTATTTTTATTAAGGGCTTAGTATATTAACCTGAACTCTGGATAATAAATCTATCTCAAGCAGCTATTTTGAGCGCTAACTGCGTTGAATTTACTTGCAATAGACTAGCTATTGACGCGTAATTTCGCCTTGTTTTCACTGAAAATCTCTGGCTAGAGAAAACAAACATAAATATCATTTTGATTCAATATTTTAGTAAATCTCTTAACCAGAGTTCAGGTTATATTAGTCTAGCTTTACTGAACCAGAGATATTATCGATGCTAACATCGCCAGAGCCTGCTTCTGTAATTGTTAGCCCTTTAGCATGATTAACGCGAATATCGCCAGAGCCATCTTCAATAGTCACGCTTGAGCCAATATGTTCAATCAGCATATCTCCTGAGTTATCGTCTATGGTCACTGCGCCATTAATATGTTTAATAGTTATGCCGCCCGAGCCATCTTCAACATTTAATACACCTGTTACATTAGTAACTTGCATTTCGCCTGAACCATCTTCAATTGCGACATTACCACTGACATTATCAATATCAATGCTGCCTGAGCCATCATTTAATGCTAAATCGCCGACTACATTTTTTACGTAAATACTGCCCGAGCCATCGTCAATATTTAAGTTTTTAGCACTATTAATATTAATGCTGCCAGAGCCATCTTTTACATCAATATTGCTTTGCATCGCGTTAATAACAATATCGCCTGAGCCGTCGTTAATATCTAAATTTAGGGTGTTAGGTACGGTAACAACTAAATTGATACTTGGCGATTGCCCACTGTAAAAGCTAATCCCATTATTACTTTTATTTTGTGCAACAAGTTTTGCTTGTGTACCGCTTTTCTCAAGGGTGAGTTCGTATTCATCGTCAATGTCGGCGGTGTAAATGATGGCATCAACGCTAATATTGGTTGCAGTATTAGAGCCCTGAATTTCGAGCGAACCGGCACCACTCAATACTGTTAAATACTCAAGGTTATTACTTGGTAATGTAAGCTGCTGAGTTTGTTTTACCGACGCAACGCTAGGCGATATATGAAATACACAACCGCTGAGTAATAAAATGCCGCTAATTAGTGAAACGGGCTTAGTGAAGTTGAATAGAGTTGATGCGCTCATGTTTAGTCCTTTGATATTGATTATTTTAGTTAATATACAAAGTATAGAGCAAAAATGAGGCCGAAATGTAAGTTATTGTTTTATATGAAATGACAATAATTGCTAAAAAGATAAAATGCCAAAATATGGTTAAAAATACTAAATGTTAATAAAAAGGATGCACGATGCATCCTTTTGTAATTACTCAATTTTTAATGGATGCTTTACTTAAAAGCGGTAAGTAATGTTACCGTATAAAAAACGCCCATCTAAACTGTAAGGTGTATAAGGCGTGTATGGAAATATTTGGCCAAAGTTAGAGTAGCCAATGTTATCTACCGTTGCTTGTGGGTACTGATCAAACAGGTTATTCGCACCTACTGCAAACTTCCACGCATCGTTAGGGCGATAAGCAACTTCTAAATCAGTGATCCATTTGGCATCTAAATATTCATCACCATCGCTGGTAGTTGAAATATCTGCCACTTCCCCATAGCGAGTTGCACGCAAGGTTGTTTGCCATTGGTTAAAGCTCCAAACGGCTGATAGATTTAGCTTGTTATCGGGTGTGCCTTGCTCAAAACGACCGACTTCACGACGGGCAAATACCACGTAGTCATCGCCTAGAGAATTTAGCTCGCTTGGGTTTGCATCTACATGAGTCACTTCGGTGTCATTAATGTTTGCTGCTGCATTTAAGCGCACATCACCCAATGTATTTAAATCAAGTGTGTACGTTGCCACAATATCAACACCTTGCGTGCGCGAATTAATGGCGTTGGTAAAGTAACGAACACTTTCGGTATTTAGTTCGCCAGCATTCACTAGAATTTGCTGCACAGCGTTACCGCTTAGGTTTTCAGAGAGTACAATCCGGTCATCAATATCAATGCGGTATGCATCAACTGTTAAGCTAAAGCCACCTTGAGTGTAAACAAATCCAGCGGTAACGTTAACTGAGTCTTCTGCATCGAGCTGTTTTGCACCTAACGCTTGGGCTGCAGGAGCAGAGCTTGGGAATAGACCAACTTCAAAAGGCTGGTTATTTTCGAGAATAGTCGATATTTGACGGTACGAGCTTTGTGCAAGAGACGGCGCACGAAACCCAGTACTTGCCGCACCACGTAATGATAGGTTGTCGGTAATACTGTAACGCGTGGCTAATTTTGAAGTAAATGTGTTACCAAAATCGCTGTAATCTTCATAACGACTGGCTAAAACTACATTCCACTTATCAGTTAAATAAGTGTCAAATTCAGCAAATATGGCAACGTTATGACGGCTTTCGTTAGTTGCGCTTTGTGGTCCAAAACCAGGAAGCACTTGCGCGCCGCCAGCAGCAATTGGGTTGCCGTTGTTATCAAGTGCAGTAATATAAGAAGCTTCTTCGCCTTGCTCTATTTTATAGCTTTCACGGCGATACTCAGCACCAATAGTGAAAAACACATCATCGGGTAGACCAAAATCAACGCTGGTATTGGCATCAAAGTTAACTAAAAACTGATCGTAAACCATGGCGCCGTTATCAAACTCAGTTTGGCTGTTAGTACCTAACGAAGTATTTAGGCTATTTACAACCCCTAAACCAAAGTCATTTCGGCCGTAGTTGGTGCTTACATCCCAAGTCCAGTCGCCACTATCGCCTTGTAAACCAAGTGCCAACGAGTAATCTTTTACGTCGGTAGCAATTTGTGGCAAAAAGCCATTAGGGTATAGCTCTAAAACATTGCGGCTGTCTTTTGCACGACGGTAAAATCCGCCCGAGTTACCTTCACGCTCTGAATAGCTACCAAACGAATAAACATTAAAGCCATTCTCTAAATCGTATCCCATATTGTAAAACAAAGCGTAGTCTTCCAGCGCTGCTTTACCAAAACGGTGATTATAGCGGTTGATTGTAAATTCGCGCGGGTCTAGGCTGCCATCATCTAGGCGGCTGTATTGTTCGCGCGGATCAAAACCAGAGCGTTGAGTTGAGTCGTTATCACGGTATTCAATTGATACATTTACAAAACCATTGTCTGTTAATGAAAAACCTGAGTTTGCGCTAATTGTGCGGGTACTACCGTCGTTAACGTGACGATCGTCGCCTAAATTAAATGCAAGGTTGCCGTTATCATCCGCATAAGTGCTATTTAGTTGCGGTACACCGGCCATTTGGCTGTCGTATTGGCCATAAGTTACGCTAACACTGCCGCCTTCGGTGGCATCTTTTAAAACAATATTGATTACTCCCGCAATGGCGTCAGAGCCATATTGTGCTGCAGCCCCATCGCGCAGTACTTCAACACGCTTAATTGCAGAGGTGGGGATCATGTTTAAATCAACCGCGGTAGAGCCGCGACCAACTGTACCGCCTAAGTTTAATAACGCACCAGAATGGCGACGTTTACCATTAATGAGCACTAGGGTGTGATCGGGTGCAAGGCCTCTTAAAACCGCTGGGCGAGCATGGTCGGTACCATCAGAGAGTGTGGCACTTGGGTAGTTAAAGCTTGGTACTTGGTTAGCGAGCACTTGGCTAATTTCAAGTTGACCTGTGCTTGCCATATCGTCGCTGCTAATAATATCTACAGGCACGGTGCTTTGCGCAATACTGCGCAAACTGCGACGTGTGCCTGTTACTGAAATTACTTCGATATTTTCTTCCACTTGGTTAGTTTGCTCAGCCGCATTAGCAGCTGAAAAAGAGGCGCTAAGTGCGGTGGTAATAGCCAAGCTAAGTGCTAATTTTTTATTAGCTGATAAATGCTGAAAAGTCATTAAGCGTGCCTTGAAGATTTTGAAAAGGGCGCATCATATAGAAGCGACTAGTGCATCGCAAAGATCTAAATTGACTATGTTATTCAACTATTTTTATAAAAATAAGTGATCGGAATAACAGATTGAAATAGGAACAAAAAAGGAGGCTAAAATATAGGATTATGCTTATATAGGCAGTGAAAGTGGCTAACTTGGTTTAAAGCTTTGCTAAAGGGGTTTAATTATAAAGAAGCTACAGGCCAAACTATTAATGTGGCCTGTAGGGAATTAAAAAGTTACTCAGGTGCTACTTCGAGGGTTGTAAATAGTGCATAGCGACCTACGTCTACGCCAGCTTCATTGACGGTTACTTTTTGAGACGTTTCGATTAGGTATAAACCAGGCTGTTGCCAAGTGCTGGTGAAAAACCCGTCTTTATCTGTGGTTACTTTAATCTCACCGCGAGTATTACGATAGCGTGTATCACCTTTTAAAATACTTATTTCAATCCCTTCGCCAACCGGCTTGCCATCGCTTAGTAGTTGAAAGCGCGCTTGCTCACCAACAAATAAATCGTTTGGATGGGTTGGGCCGCTTAGCTCTAGCCCTTGACCTAATAGTGCCGGTTTAGACGTGCCATTATGGCTAACAAAGGTATCAACAGTAGAGATGGTTTTAATTGTGGTGATATCGCTGGCGTCTTTAGGTAAGTTGGCATCATCTTTTTTGGCGAATACGCGGCTTCGCTCACCTGCTGCATTTTTGTAAAATGTCATGTACATAGGTTTTTGCGTCATCGCAATATGGTAAGTACCTTGTTGCTGAAGTTTTACTGCAGCAGAGCTTTTGCGTTTTAGGTAATAGGCACGAATGGTATCGGTAACTTGCTCGCCATTTGGGGCAAGTGCCATAAGCAGAGTATCGTCGTACTCTGCGCCTTTTGTGCTTGGACTAAATGCTTTATCAGGTGCAAAAATTTCGTTAGAAATACTCGCATCAATCATAACATAATGCGCTTTATCGCCTGATAGCGAGGTATGCGAAGGGAGTAACCAGCGGCCATGTGCACTTGCGGTTGTTGATACCAGCGCTGATAAACTCAGTGCGCCAATAAGTGCTGTTTTTAATAAATTAACGTTCATTATTTTTCCTTTAAATTTGAATGATAAATAGGTACTACCTAGCGCTTACAGTGACAAAGCTGGTTGAAAATTCGTTTTTACCATCAATAGTTATTTTCTCTGATTGGGTTAAATCAAGCTCAATGCGGCTGTAATCACGCCCACCTTCTTCGCGAACAACTTCAACATTAAGTAGATACTTGCCGGGTGTTACGGGGTTACCGTTTAGATCCTTGCCATCCCAGCTAATTGTGTATGTGCCGGCACGTTTGGTTGCGCTGCTGACACCATCAAACTGAGCATTGCTTTTACCGGCTTTGCGCCACCATTGACGTAGGTCTTTAAACCATTCCGCTTTTTGTACCCAAAGCGCTAATGTTGTGACGTGTTTACGCTCTGGCGTTTCCAGCCATACAGCAACATAAGGTCGGTGGTAGGGTTGCACGTTTAAATCGGTAAGGGTTAATTCAACGTCTAACCTTGGCGATTGTGCATGAGCATTAATTTGAAATAGTGCGGCAACTAACAGCGTGATGCTTAGCCATGGTTTAATTTTAAACATTAAGACACTCCTTTTATTTGTGGCACCCAACACAGGTAAATAACGATAGGTGTTGCTACACCTAAGGCGGTTATCCATATTCCTGCTAAGCGTTTTTTTCTGTTTTGAAATAAAATAATCATGCCGGTGAGGGCAAATAGGATCATCAGCACTGCAGATATATCAATAACCCAGCTCCATACATCACCGCTGTAACGACCTTTATGTAAATCGCCAATTACACTTAAAAATCCCCCGGTTTGATAATCGAGTAACAGTTCGCCACTAATAAAATCAAACTCTGCGTAGGCGTAGCCTGCAGGTAATGGGTAGTCGAGCATGACCAGTGAATCTTGCTTTTCCCACTCAATGCTTTTTACTTTATTCAGCCCATACTGCTTGGCGAGGTAAGCTTCTATTTGGGGATAAATAGCAGGTAGGGTGTTTAATTCTGTTTGTGCTTTTGCAAGTAGTTCAGCTGGAATTACTGCGGTAATTTGGCCGTTGTTTTTATCGTTTTTTAACCAGTCAACATGGTTTAGCACTATGCCGCTTACACAAAATAAAATAAGTAAAAAAAACAAAGCGGTAGAAATATAAATATGTAAAGCACGACTCGTACTATATAAAGCGCGTTTATTAACAAAGGGCATAAAAGGTGCAGATTTAATTAATTTTTACGGATGATAATGATTTGCATTAGCTGTTACAAATTTATTTACCAAACTTTACACTTTATTTTTTAGGAGGAGCTGAGGGCTTAGAAATTAAGTAAGTTAAAACCAGTACTTCAACAACAGCAACTAAGGCAATAACCCAAGCTGGGGGGCTGCTGTATAATAAAAATATAAAACCTACTAGCATACCAATACCCGCAGCATATTTTGCCTTTACAGGAATTACTTGATGTACCCGCCAATGTTGTAATGTTGTACCAAAGCGAGGGTGGTTTAATAACCAAGATTCAAGCGCGCTAGATGAGCGAGCAAAACACGCTAAGGCTAAAATTAAAAACGGTGTGGTTGGCATAACGGGTAAAATAACGCCAATAATGCCGAGTAACACACACAGCAACCCCAGCAATTTAAAGCCGATATTTTTATAATAAATAAAAACGTTTTTTATGTTCACGCCAGCTCTTTTTCAATAAATTAAACGGTCAAAGGGTAAGCTAATTAAAAGGTAAAATGAAGAGAAAGTGGCTTAGTTGCATGTTATCAACTAAGCCACTTAGGGTTAGTAAAGGAAAAGTATTTCCCGATTGCATTACCTATTAAAAGTAATAGCCTAAATTAATATTAAAGCGGCGCTCGGTATCGCCATCGCCAATAATGGTACCGCCGATGAAAGGTTGGTTTCGAGCTTGTACAAAATCAACATAACTAAAGAATCCGCCAGCAGTAATACTCATGCCGGTTACATTCATCCACGTGTTGGCGCTATTATCTGATTTGTTGTAGATGATCCCATAGTCATTATAAAACTGCAGGTTGGTAACTGGGCCCCATTCTAGTGCGTAGTCATAGGCAACATTAAAGTTGGTCATTGTCGCTTGGCTCGACACACTGTCATAATAGTCAAAAGCACCCACTGCAAAGCGGTTGCTGCCATCATCTAAGTCGTAGTCGTATTCGCCGTGTTGAAATTGAATGTTCCAGTTATTAATGTTGCTGTTTAAGTGAACGGCCCACGCACTGTAATTACCCGCGCGGTCATCACCATCATGTAGTCCACCGCTGAGTAGCGATACACCTAAATCTGTGGTTATATTTTTACTGTGCTTAAGCTGATAAGTGGCTCGACCGGCAAAAGTGTTGTATTCACCAAGTTGCTTTGCAGGCTCGGCATAGATACCTTCATCGGCAGGGCGACTGCCAATAATGTCATAAGAGTAACGGTGGTTTTTATCTGATGCTGAGCCATCAACTCCGCCAAGTTCATCATTTTTAAAAAAGCCGAGATCAAGTGTCCAGTTGTCTTTAAGCTTACGCTTGGCGACTACCCCTAAATCAAAGTCATCTTCTAGTCCTACATAGTAGTTAGTGCTAAAAAAGTAGCTGTGAGAATTGTAAGGACCATTTCCAAACGGTACGGCGGTTATACCGGCTTGACCTTCCCAGCCATCAATAAATTCGTACCCTAAGTAAGCGTATTTCACTACTGTCATGTAATCGTAAAAGCGCACTTCACCATTGACTGAAATATCATTAATTTCACCAGAGACATTTAAACGGAAAATATCAAAATCAAAGTCGCCACCGCGATCTTCGTTATCATCATCGTATGAGTTAATGCCGTAGTTAGCACGAATAGCACCCCCTACCTTTATTCCAGATGACTGTTGCTCAGGTTTTGCTGCTTCATCAGTTAGTTGCTGAGCTTGTTTTTCAGTGAGTTTACTTTCAAGTTTTTCTACTTGTTGCTTTAACTGCGTTAATTGGCTTTGGAGAGGTTGAAGATTTGATGCATAAGAATTACTAGCAACACCACCTAAAATTAATGCGAGTGTTAGTTTTGAGAGTTTAGTCATAATAGCCGTTTTGATTGTGATTAAAAAAATAAAGGCGCAACAATGCGCCTCTTAGTGTGGAAAAAGGGAAAATGGCAGACTAGTTTATTATTTTTTTATTACTGCGTTTTATTCTTTGGGAGTTTGAAACAGTGCGCCTACCTCTAAAAGCGGAGAGGCGTCTAGCTTATCTGCATCCATCATTGCTGCAATACGCTGCATTGATGAAAGTAGTAAGCTCTGTTCCCATTCAGCAAGCGCTGAAAATTTTTCGATAAAGTGCTCCTGCAGTGGCTGAGGTGCTTTTTCGAGTAGTTCTTTACCTTGTTCGGTAAGATATAAGCTGACTCGGCGTTTATCCATTTGACTACGAACGCGTGTTACCAAATTCTTGCTTTCTATTCGGTCAAGAATATTTGTGACCGTTGCCGGACTTAAATTGACGTTTTGCGCAATACGACTGGCGGTAATACCATCAGTTTGAGACACTTCTTGCATAATAAGCAGTTGTGGTCCAGTTAAACCCGCTGTTTTATTAAGTTGTTTTGAATGTAAGTCAATCGCACGGATCACCTTGCGTAAAGAAACTAGTAACTCGTCATATTTTTGCATTTGTTTGTCTCATGAAAGGCGAATCAGTTGCCGTAATCACGAAATGTTACACATCAAATAAATTGAATTCAAATGATATATGTTGTTTTAGCCCGCTGTTATTAGTTTTTAATGGTTTTTATTAATTTGAGCAGTAATTAAAATGGCATTTATTATCTTTATTTTATTAAAAGTTAATAACACTCTGTTTGCTAAGGCTGCGCACCTTACGTAAGTTAAAAGCGATACGCAAGCCACAGGTTTAAAACTTTAGTCGTAATTGAGCCGTTGATGTGGCATAAAAATATAGTAACTAACTCAATTTAAATAACTATTCTATGTAGCTTATGCTTTAAGCATGCATTATTGTTTGTGTACAGTAACCTGAACTCAGGTTAAGTACTAAAAAATTAGTCTCAGTGTTAAAGGAAATAAAATGCAATTATCACCCTCAGTATGTATTGAGCGTACACATAGCGGTTTGGAATTTATTAGTATTAATAGTCGCCAATGTAAGGCGAAGATATTTTTACAAGGTGGGCAAATAACTGAGTTTACACCCAAAGGAAAATTGCCACTATTGTGGGTGTCTGGGGATGAAACCTTTAGCGAGGGGAAGGGCATTCGTGGCGGTATTCCTATTTGCTGGCCTTGGTTTGGTCAACATGAAAATAAAGACTTTCCAGCACATGGTTTTGCGCGCACGCACGTATGGCAAGCCGATGAAGTGCATGAAACCGAGAACGAGATTACTGTTAGTCTTAAATTACCAATGAAGCAGATAGATTCTACCTTTTGGCCTCATCAATCTTCTTTAAGGGTTGAGTTTATTTTATCTGAGCAGTTAGAGGTGCGTTTAACCACCTGTAATTTAGGTAACACCCCATTTAGTTATACGCAGGCGCTGCATACTTACTTTCCAACTGATGATATTAATAATACTCGCGTAACAGGGCTGCAAGGGGCGCAATACATAGAATTTGGCCAAGGGCCTTATCAGCAAAGTGATGTGGTTGGTTTTACCCGTGAAACCGATATGGTTTATACCCAAGCCGCCGCTGTGCAAACTATTGAAACTCCTCAAGGGATGATCAGCGTTAGCAGAGAAAACTCGCGCTCGTGCGTGTTATGGAATCCATGGATTGAAAAATCAAAGCGACTATCAAATTTTGCCGATGATGATTATAAAAGCATGTTATGCCTAGAGGCTGCGAATGTACTTGAAGATGCGGTTACGCTTGAGCCAAAACAAAGTCATACCCTAGTAACAACAATTAAGTGGCTTGGCTAAGCCTACCATACGCGTAATGGAGCAAAGTGTGTTTACTAATCAACAAATAACCGACCTACCGCAACATAAAAGCATAGTGTTTGAGCCGCTTGCGGACAAAGCATTGTTGCATGCACAATTGAATTGGTTGTTATTCTTCATTCCTTTTTGCTTAGTACTAGCGACTGTTTGCTATTTTAATCCTGATTTTGCTGCTATGGCGCAAGGTTACTTATTGGTTGCTGTTCCGCTATTAATTTTACTGTGTATGTTATATAGCGTGTTTAGCATAAAATTACAGGGCAGCGCGTTGCGTACCCACGATATTGCTTTTAAAAAAGGCATTATTTGGCAGCAGGTGACAATTTTACCGTTAGCGCGTGTGCAGCATATTGAAATACACCGTGGACCCATAGAGCGAAAGCTTAGTTTAGCCAGTTTAAGACTTTATAGCGCCGGCGGTATGAGTGCCGATTTACAAATTAGCGGCCTGACTCACGAAAAATGCAAAAATATTCGTCAGTTTGTACAAAGCTATCGCCACGATGAAACCGCAAGCGAGGTAGCTGCCAGTGAGTGTTGATGCTGCGCAAATAACGTCACCTTCACTTAACTGGCAAAAAGTGTCGCCCTGGGCGCTGGCTTATTTTGTGATGCATTTTAGTGTGCGCTTCATAAAAGACGGCTTATTTAATTTACTGCCCGTGTTGGTGGTATTTGTTACCCAAGTAGAAAATAAACTATTTTGGGGGCAAGTTGGGCTCGCGGTTGCTTTGACTTCATTGTTTGCCTATTGTTTTTTGTATTACCGTAGTTTTCGTTTTTGTATTACTGACGAGCATGAAATTTTACTTAATAAAGGCGTATTTAAAAAAGAGCGACTTACCTTAAAATTTTCTCGAGTGCAAAACGTAAATATAGCGGAGCCATTTTACTTCACCCCCATAGGGTTAGTTAATTGTATTTTTGATGCGGCAGGCAGTGTGGCTCAAGAAGCTGTTTTGCCAGGGGTAACTAAAGATTACGCGCAACAAATGCGCAAACAAGTATTTGACTACAAAGCACAGCAGCAACCATCAGCAGAAGTAGCTGACACAGCGCAGTCTCATATTGAAGAGCAGGGCGAAAATAGTTTATTCATTTCAAATAAAGAAATAGCTAAGTTTGGTTTAATGTCGAACATGGCCATTTTAGCGCTTGCCGCTATTGCCCCTTTTATGAATGTGGCTATCGATTTTTTAGAGCAGCAGTTTATAACAAAAATAGAGGGTTTTTATCAGCAAGAGCTGGGTATGATGGCTAATGCAGCGGTATTTGCAGTAATTACTTTGATTTTTATATTGGTATTTATAGCGGTGTTTTTATCGGTAACTATGTCGCTCATTCGGTTTTATAATTATCAGCTTTATTTTAAAAATAAAAAATTTAAACGTATTGCAGGGCTGTTAGAACGCCATCAACTATCAATTAGTTTAGATAAAGTACAATCGATTGTTATTAAGCAAAACCTAGTTGCTAGGCTATTGAAACGTTTTACTGTTGAGTGTTTGCAAGCCAGCAGTGGTGGCGCTGCAAGTATGGCGAAAAAGAATAAACAAACCTTAGTGTTACCAGTGCTCACGCAGGGGCAAGTTGATAATGTGTGTCAGTGGATTTACCCATGGTTTAACAGTAAAAAGCTGGCATTCAAGGCGGTAGAAAGGGCGTTGTTATATAAGAACATGCTGTTTTATGCCTTGCTACCGAGTGTTGCTTCTGGGTTTTTAATTAGCTTTATGCAACTTAATGTATTAATTCCGTTAGCGTTATTTTTGGTATTAGCTACGTTAGTATTTTTGTCTTATAAACGTTATGGGTATTATCTTCATCAACAAGATGGGCGTTTTTATATGGTGGTACGCAAAGGTATGATTGGCGTACATTACCGGGTATTTGAGCTGTACAAAGCACAGAGCGCTCGCAGTGTGAGTACCTTTTTTATGCGTCGCTCTGGCTTAAAAAGCCTGTATATACAACTTGCTGCAGGTGGCGCGTATGTTCCGTATTTAAAACAGCAAGATGCTGACTTTATTATTGATTTTACGCTTATGCAGGCTGAGTCAGACTCCCGTAGTTGGATGTGATTTCCTCCGTTGTAAATAATTAGCGTTCAGGTTAAATAATAAAGCAGGTGTAAATACACATTTGCACATGCTTTATTACACTTTTTTACTGCCCGTTTTTTCCTTTTAATAATAACCTAGGTGTATTAAGGAATTATTTTAGGGAATTTTATGAAACAGACACTGCTGGCATCCGCTTTATTACTTGCCTCACCAAGCTTCGCTGCTAATTGGCAAACCATTCATACCGAGCATTTCAATGTACACTTTAGTAGTGAGCATATTGATTTTGCTAAATCGACCGCAGTAGAGCTGGAGATTGTTCGTACTAAAGTGCTTGAGCAACAAAACCGTGCGCTTGATAAAATTGTCGATGTGGTGGTGTTTGATCCTTTAAATGCAGCTAATGGCTTTGCCTTACCAACCTCTAATAATCCTGTTATGGCGCTTTTTACTACGCCACCACAATCGGATACGGTAATCTCAAACTCATCGGGCTGGCAGCAATTATTAGTATTGCATGAGTACATTCACTTAGTGCATTTAGCGCAGCCAACCCGCAGTGAGTGGCAACAAAAAATGAGAGGGGTATGGGATCTTTACGATTTAACCTATGGCGATACACCGCGCTGGATAGCTGAAGGATACGCCACCTTAATTGAGTCTAAAATGACGGGGCGAGGGCGGCTCTTTGATAACTATTCTGAGGCAATACTCAGGGAGTTTGCTCAGCAAGGAGCGCTTCCGACCTATGGGCAACTAAATAGTGATGAAGGCTTTATGGCGGGCTCCATGGCGTATTTAATGGGAAGTCGTTTTTTATACTGGCTAGAGCAAAATTACTCAGAGCAGCTGGTCGATAATGTATGGGTTCGTATGCGGGCGGTTAAGTCTCGAGATTTTGACGACGCATTTTCTGGTGTATTCGGGCAAAGTGCTGCCAAGCTATATCGTCGATTTATTGCTGAGTACACTTATAAAGCGATGCAACAAGAGCAAACCGAGTCACCACTTAATAGCAAGCTTTGGTTAAAGCTTGATTTATACGCTAGCAACCCCGCTCTTTCAGATGATGGCAGCAAAATTGCCATAGTGGAGCGTGATAAAAAAAGTAATACCAAGCTCATAATTTATAGCACTGAAGACAACACTAAAGCGCAACAGCAATTTACTAAAGCACAAAAGCAATTACTTGAAGATGATGCTAAGGATATTCCTGATACTGCGCCAAGTGTATTTAAGCGCCAACAAAAACAAATATTAAATCAAATAAATCGTGCTGGTATTGCCAATCCGCAGTGGGTAGGCAATAACACACTTTATTTTAATGCCTACAGTAGTGAAGAATCGGGCATTTATAACAAAGTGTCTGACATTTTTAGCTATAACATAGATACTGGCAACGTCGAACAACTCACTGAGCTTGCTGGTATTCGTCGTTTTAGTGTTACCCGCGATGGTGAAACGCTTTACGGTGAGCAAATAAGAGCTGGTTATTCTGAATTAGTAAAAGTCGACCTTAATACACAAACAATCACGCCACTTTTTACCAAGAGCTTAAAAACGACGTATGATTACCCGACCCTAAGCCCCGATGAAACAAAATTAGCTTATTTATCAGCGTCATTAAACGAAAATTGGCAGTTGTATATACAAGAGTTGGGCGGTGATACTAGGCAGTCAGTCCCAATGCCTAATGGGTATCAATATTTAAGCCAGCCGAGTTTTAGTCAAAATGGGGAGTCTATCTATTTTGTTGCTGGCTTAAATAATAAGATTGATATTTATAATTACCATGTAAAAAATAACACCCTCACCCGCTTAACTAACGGGCAAGAAGCGCTCGCATATCCGATTGAAACAGAAGATGGCTCACTACTTTATTTTTCCATTAACGCCGATGGCCCTGATGTAAAAACGCTAACAATAGCAAAAAATCGCGCAGCCGTGACGGATCTCGCTGTAACCAGAGAAGCCCCATTGTTGATGGTAAATAAGTACACTCTGCCACCGGCAAAAATATATACCGATGAGATAGTAGAGCAAAGCGATTACGCAGTACTTGATCAGCAAGCGACATTTGCCTTGGGATCACAGTATTATTCAGCGTCAACCAGTTTGCTAAGCGTAGGTATAAAAAGTAGCGACCTATTAAAGCAACTTGATTTACAAGCGGGTTATAACATTGATTTGCATGACGGTGCATTACATGGAGGCTTTGTACAAGCAAAATACAATGCGCTGAATACAAAGTTTAAGCTTGCGCTATTTGATTATAATTTGGATACATCATATCAATATCAACCTAGCTTAAACGCTGATATTGACGCTCGAGGTGGTTTTGTTGCAATAAGCCATCCATTGAAGTTTGGCCAGCTTCAATTAACCCCAGAACTTGCTTATAACTATACAGATTATAAAAATAGCCATAAAAATTGGACGCGGTTGAGTATTAGTCAGCAATGGCAACACGACCGCCAAGCATTTGCCATAGGGCAGAGTATTTATGCCAGTATTTATGATGGCCATGGTCAAAATGAAAATTGGCAAGGTTATGACTTGGCAACAAAAATATTTGGTAAAGCATTTAATATTCCCATGTTTGTGAGCTTTGAACAAAAACAGCGAGACGATAGTGATTTAGCTTTAGGTGGGTTTAGCTCTAACCTGATTAATCAGCAACAAAGTAGCGAGTTTGTGCTTGCTGCTGAACTGCCTTATTACAGTGCAACTGCAGAGCGTTATCAAGGTTATGGTGGTGGCATCAGCTTTAAAGAAGGCATGCCTTGGCTTTATTACAAGCAACATCAATTAGACAGTAGCGTTTATGCACAAAGTTATGGCTTAAAATACCAAGGTGACTTTAGCTTTGGTATGGGGCCTGCGGGCGTTAATGACTTAACCTTTGATATGGGGTTGTCGCGAGTAGAAGGTGACAGCTTTGAAGATGAAATGCGCGCGTGGTTAAGCTTTTACTATTCATTGTAAAAGCCTATTTAGCTAAGTTACTTACTCGCTTTTAAGGACAGTAACTTAGCTTGATATACATTTAACTTTTGCTTGTCTTTTTCGAGCTCTATCGCTTTCTCAAGTAATTTTTGTGTTTGGTGATTTTTTCCTTGTTGATAGCGAATTTTAGCAAGCTCTAAATAAAGTTCTGCAATATACGGCGCTTTTGTTATGGCTTGTTCAATATGCTCTGTAGCGGTATTAATTCGTCCTGTTTCTAGGTCATTTTTTGCAATAACTAAAAGTTCATAAGGATCTTTTTCTACTTCAGCAAGCTGGCTTTCTAATTGTTCAACAAGTTGCTGATCACCAATTTGTTTGGCTAAAACTTGATAATTACTAAGTAAATTTATATTTATCAGCTTATTATCTAAAGCAGTTTGGTAAATAAGCTGTGCACTTTTTAAATCGCCAGCTCGTCGATGTAAAATTCCAGCCATATTAAATAGCTCAGGATCATAAGGGGTGTATTTATTTGCTTGTAAAATAAGAGAGTACGCTTGATCAAGCTGCTTATCTAAAAGCGCGTCAGCAGCTAAGTTACTATAAAATTTAGAGATTAAATCATTATAATTAGCACTATCAGAATACACACTACCTCGAGTTGGAAAGTAGTCTATTAAGGTGCCAGGACGAAAAAAAGTGATCACATTTTCTTCTTTTTCAGGCAGTTCCTCTTCTGGGGCATAAACTTTAGTTCTAAAATGGTTTGCTACATAAACCAAGTTATCTTCCTGTGCATAAACTGGCTCGCTAGTCATTTCTTGAAAGCTGGTTTTAAGCCCTAATGTTTGTGCATAACTTTGGGTAAGAACAGCAAGGCTGATACAGTTACCTTGTGCAAGGTTGAGAGATTGAGATGATGTAAGCGTATCGCCATGATACTTAAAATTAGAGAGCTGATTTTCAAGGTAGTTATAAATAATACGGTCACTACGAATATTAGCTGTTTGTTGTTTTGTTACGAAGGCTAAAAAGCGTGCTTTTTCTGCCTCGGGAAGTTCAAATATAACCTTTTCAGAAGGTGTGGTTTGTTGTACAAATAATGTGTGATTAATTAATGAACTTAATTGTACGCGCTGAGTTTGCGTATTGATTTTGCTGCTGCACCCCACAACAAATAAAAAAGTTAAACTTATTATTACCTTGAACATATTCATTAACTCACTCCCTCGTTGGTTTCACTTTACAAGGGAGTGATTGTTTTATCAAGCATTCGCGCTTTGTCGTTGAGTTAAGCGATTTTTGTGTGATTGCTTTTTACGTTTACGGCGTGTGAGCCATAAATAAAAGCCTGTACCAGCGAGCCATACAGGGCTAAGGCCAACAATACACCATAGTATTTTACTGATAAGCCCAGCAAAATAACCAAAGTGTAGTTTTCTAAAACTGTCTATTACTTGCCAACCAGCACCAGCCTCTCGAATATCCCAGTTAGCCATGTGTCCACCTGTTTGCTTATCATAGGTTATGGTATTGGCGTATTCACTGGTAAGTGGGTTACTGGTATTTACTTCGCCATAAAGAGTAATATTTTCATCGGGCTCTCGTGGAAAAACTAAAAAAGTTGTATTAAAAGTGGGTATTTGCAGTTTGCTATCATTAAGAATCCGCTCAAAAGAGATGTCGTCACTATATAATTTATTTGTAATAGTGTAGTGCTCTTCTTCTGCGTGTTCTATTACTTCGTGATACCACACAGCGCCATTAAAATAGCCACCGGTAATCGCTAAAACGATAAGGATAGGTGAGCCTAATACCCCAGTCATTTTATGGATATCGCTAAGTACTATTTGTAAAGTTGCGCGCCAGCGTACGCTAAATAGTCGCTGCCAAAACTTACGGTAAATAATTAAGCCAGTAATACCTAAGGTTAATAAAAATAGAGCAAAAAAGAAGCCTAATACGGTACCTGTTTGCCCAGGTAAGCTTTTTAAGTCGTTAAGTAAAAAGGTGTAATGGAGTTCTAAAAACCAGTCGGTAAAATAATGAGTTGTGCTAACTGGTTCTGATAAAACCTCTCCGGTGTATTGGTCTAAATGCAACTTAAACCAATCGTCAGTGCCACGCTTAACCAAATAAAGTCGGTCAGCGGTGCTGTTATTAAAAAGCTCCCAGCTTCCTAATACATATTTAGGAAAGGCTGCTTCGGCTTTATCAATTAATGAATCCATAGGTAAACGTGCGGCTTGCTGCTGTACCACAAAGTGTTTATCGGGCATCAGTAAGCCATCAATTTCACTTTTAAACACTAAAACACTGCCGGTAATACTAATAACAATTAACGGAATAATGGCAATTAGCGCCAACCAACTATGAACTTTAAATAGTGTTTTTCTCATTACTTAAACTTGTACGTTAACTTACTGATATACGCATGATAACAGTTATCATTTGCATTGCAATTAAAGAATAATGAAGCTGTGAAGTTAAGGCAACGGTTTTTGTATACTCAAGTTGCCATCAAGGAAAACTAAAGTAAACGCGAGACTTGTTTAAAACCTAGCCAGCACTACAATGCGCGCTTAAAAATAAAACCTTTAAAAACAAATGTTTAAAAAATGTTTTATTTCTTCCTTTTATTAACAGTTATGTAACGAGCGAGGTCTACTTTGGCGTATTATTTGCCTATTTTGTCAGTGTTTATTTTGGTTTTTAGTTTTTTACCGTTACTTAATAAAATTATAAAAAACCGCAGTGTATCAGGTGTGTCACTGTTAATGATGACATTTGGTTTAGCGCAAAGTGTGTACTTTATAAGCTACAATCTTTACTTTTCTCGTTTTTACATTGCCTTGCCGTTTTTTGCGACAGGCTTTTTAAGCGGACTTATTTTATACTTTTTTGCTCGCTATAATGCAGTTAAGCGTCAAAAGCTGCAGCTACTTGGTATGCTTAGCTTTTCGTTATTACCCTTTTTGTTGCTGTTAAACTCCAACTTAGATACTGCCTCGGTGCTTAACGGATTAACCTATGTGGGTTTAATTATGAGTTCAGTACGGGTTATGCCACAAACTTTTAAAACACTGCGAACAGGGAATATTAGTAACCTTAGTGCGCGCTATTTTAGTTTGCAATTTATAGCAGGTATCTGTGGTTTGTTTGCTGAACTTGCTATGCCAGTGCAAAGTACTTCGCATATATTAATGTTTGTTATGATATTACTGACCAATGCCGTGCAGTTTGCATGTATGCAGTATTATCGAATGAGGCCTGTGTTGGCGTAAAATTAGAGTGACCGTTAGTTTCATTTGTGGCACTTTGAGTGACCAATAAATAAAAAGTGCCCACTATGAAATTAACTATCCATCAAATCGATGCGTTCAGCAGTGAACTGTTTAAAGGCAACTATGCCGCTGTGATCCCACTGGAGTCTTGGCTTAGTGATGATCTTATGCTGAATATCGCTGCGGAAAACAACGTGTCTGAAACAGCTTTTACCTGTCAGCTGGCAGATGGAAGCTTTGCAATACGTTGGTTTTCGCCATTAATGGAAATTGATTTTTGCGGCCACGCCACTTTAGCAGCGGCCTATGTGCTTTGTGAGCAACATAACATAGCGCAGGTTTGCTTTAGCGCAGAGGCGGTGGGCAAACTGATTGTTAATAAGAAAAACGATGGCAGCTTTGCTATGACCTTTCCAAAACAACCCCCTGAAGAGGCTGAGCACATCCCCGATGCTTTATTAGCAGGCCTGTCTATACAACCTGTTAAAGTGCTTAAAAACCGCCAAGCTTATTTTGCTATTTATGAATCTGCTAAGCAAGTAGAGAGCTTAATTACCGACTCTGCACAACTAAAAAAATTAGCCCCATTAGATGTGGTTGCAACAGCAGCAAGTGTTGAGTATGACTTTATTTCTCGTTATTTTTGGCCTGCCAGTGGTGGTGATGAAGACTTTGTGACCGGCTCAATTCATACCGGGCTTGCCCCTTATTGGGCAGAACAATTTGGCAAAAACTCTTTAAGTGCTTATCAGGCCTCACAACGAGGCGGGAAGCTTTACTGTGAAGTGGGTGATACAACAGTAACATTGACGGGTCATGCCGTAAGGTACCTAAAAGGTACTATTTACCTTTGAATTAGTGTAAAAAAGGCCACGTAAAACGTGGCCTTGGTTTACTCAGTGTTATTTACGCTTCTAGCGCTTTGCTAATTAAGCGATCGATATACTTTTTATGTGCTTTGGTTGCGGTGTCTGCACCCCATGCAACATCTTGATCGGCTATTTGAGTTAGCTGATATAGCGCAGCTGTTTTTGCTAAGTTATCGTATTTACTTGCTTTTTCTAGGCCTGCAATCGCAATTAACTGATTAACATATTCAATCTGTAAATTATGACTGATTGAATTAGCGGTTTTACCATCAACAAAGATACTTGCAGTTAAATCCTCCATAAATTGCGTAAGGCTGTATTCATTACCATATAAAGCAGTATCTGAAATACGTAGTAACACAGCAGGGTGTAGCAGTTGCGCTAGTACACTCTTTTGCATGCCTAAAATCATTTTATGCGGTTTAGGGTCTTCGTTTTTACCGTAATGATTAAACCCACGACGCTGTTGCTGCATAAAGTTATACAAAGGCTGCATACTTTGCAGTACATTTGGAGCAAACACATACTCAGCTAAAATAGCCATTGCTTGGGTTTGGCGCTCAAGTGGTACCGGTGTAAAAGGCTTTGCTGCATTTTCATCGCCCACTACGGCACGCTCTACATAAACCCCTCCAATTTGACGAGATACCACACCTGCCTGCACACGGTATTGGCCAAATAGGCTGTTAGCAGAAGTAACAAGCTGTTGGTAAGACTCGCCTTTTACTGTAGCTTTGTCTTTAAGTTCAGAAAATAGTGTATTGATCAGTGCCATTCTATCTGCACCATAAGCTGCAGGGTTAGACGATAAATCGCCAATCATCACGCGAGGGTCTATATGGCGACCTGGTGCACGCATATCGTCGGCATCGTTACCAAAGGCAAGAGCATGTTCGCTTGAGCGAGCAAGTATTTTATCAAGACGAGCTTGTTCTGCTGCTTTATCTTTAAGTGCTGCGCTATAGCCGTAGTTTATTGCCCAATCATCGTATGGACCTGGTTTAGTTTGGAAAATATCGCCTTGAGTCACACCTGTTGGCGCTATATTTGCTGGCGCATAGTCCATTACTGAGCCGGTCACTATACCTTGGGTTTTACTTTTGTCGTGAACTTCTTTCTCATCCCACAAAATAGAAGATTTCATGTTGTGATTGAGACCTAGAGTATGCCCTACTTCATGTAAAACCAGCTGGGTTAAGCCTTGGCGTAACATTTCAGTATCTTCAATATCAGCGCCATTTGCTAAGCCTTTTGCAAGTATTAGGTTCTGTTGTAACTCATGACCTAAAGAACAATTAAGCTCAGTGTTGCTTCCTGGTTGTGTATGGCTCATAGTGCCTTGAGTATAAAGCGTATCGTATATCCAGCGGTTTTTCATAAATACAAACTCAAGCATAATGTCTGAGCCTAAAATTTCACCGGTTAGCGGGTTAGCTAATGCTGGTCCATATCCACCAAAAGGTGGCTTAGGCGATGAAGTCCAACGCAGTACATTATAGTTAATATCGCCGGCATCCCAATCGGCATCATCAGGTTGTACTTTTACTTCTATTGCATTTTTAAAGCCTGCCTTTTCAAATGAGCTATTCCAAGCAAGTACGGCGTCACGAACTGTATCTCGCCACTCAACAGGCGTAGTATTTTCTATCCACCAGGTAATCGGCTTTACTGGCTCTGAAAGTGCTGCGTTTGGATCTTTCTTTTGTAGGTCCCAGCGCTTTATTACATCTTGGTATGGTGCCCAGTCAGTTGATGTCATTTTATCAAACTGATTAGTGAAATAACCAATGCGCGCATCATCAAAACGAGGTTGGTAGCTATTATCAGGTAAAGCTACAAATGAGTGCTGTACTTTTACTGACACACTTCGTGGATCGCTTATCGCACCTGACCCTCGAACGGTTGGGCTGCTATTGGTAAAAACATAATCAACAACCACATCTAGGTTATTAGGGTAAGGACGCTGTTTGATGATGCGTGATTTTTTATCATCTAACTTACCTACTTTAAATCGCTTTTTAGCATTTTTATCATTCGGGTTAGGTGTTGGTGATACTTTATGCAGCGCTTCACTTAAAAATAGCTTGTTAACATTAAAGGCTATTTTATCCTCTTCTTGTTTTTCTATTTTTATACTTGCAAGTACCGCTTCGCTAATGTTTGCCTCACTGGCTTTAGCTAGCGCGCTATTTTCATTAAATAAATAGCGTGGGGTTTTGCTGATAATATCGATGCGATCAAAGTATTTTCTAAATTCAATTAACTTGGTTTCACGGTACGCGCCACGAAAATGACCCGCATCAGTCGCGCCGTCAATGGTATGTGCAAAGTAAACAAAAGGGGTATCGAGCTGTGACTCGTTAATGACCATTAGGTGGTCGCCGGTTTTTTCATCTTGGTAAAGGTTAAAAATGCCGGCAAATTCGGTTTGACCTTTAATCATTTCACTTAATGTTTGTGGCTTTTTTTCTTCTTTTTTTTCTGCAGCAACAGCATAGCTGCTGCCAAGCGCTATACTTAGCGCCAAAGTAAGTGTGGTTAATTTCATAGTTTGTCTTTTGTAGTTGTTAATGTAATTTTACTGTACGTAATATCATGCTGTTTCGCACAGTATCGTTACTAAATACTAACAAAAAGTGATTAGCTTTATGATTTATAATGGTAAAAATTTGTAACAATACATTTTACTACACTTAACGAGCTTTAATTTAAGCATTTAATAGAAGCTGAAGAAGCATAAAAAATGCTTTTTTTGTAACAGTTGCTTACAAATGTCACGTTAATGTTTCAACAAGCTTTGGTATTATGATGCTAATAGAAATTTGGGAGTAATAAATAAATGCAAGGTAATGTACTTAGATGGGTTTTTCCATTTGTAGCACTGGCATTAGGTGTTGCTGGTTTTGTTGCAATTAATGCGATTGCAAAAGAGTCAGACAAAAAAGAAGTCATAGACACTCGTCCAACTGTACAGGTTGAAGCTGTTGCTGCTAACGATCATCAAGTCATCATTAATAGCTATGGTGAAATGCAGCCGCTAGAAAACACTCAGCTCTCAGCACAAGTGTCAGGTGAAGTAATTAGCTGGCATCCAAATTTTGTAGCAGGTGGGGTCGTGGGTCGCGGCGAAATCCTTTTTACAATTGAAAAAGATAACTACGAAGCAGCAGTGCTGCAAGCCGAGGCCGAATTAGCCCGCGCTCAAGCTACGCTTATAGAAGAGCAGGCTCAGGCTCAAGTAGCTGAAGATGAAGCAAAACGTTTTCCTAATAAAGCACGCACTGACTTATTTTTACGCAAACCACAAGTATTGAGTGCACAGGCTTCGGTTAAGTCAGCACAAGCTGCATTAAAACGAGCGCAGCGTGACTTAGATAATTGTGAAGTGAGCGCGCCTTATGATGCATTAGTGGTGAGTCGCAACGTAGGTGTAGGTCAGTTTGTCAGCATGGGCGCTCAAGTGGCTGAGCTTAATAATATTGAAACAGGTGAAGTGATTATTCCTATTGCTGGTTTTGACAGTGTGTTTTTACCTGATCGCGTTAAAGGGGTAACCGCAACGGTTATTAAAACAGGGTTAAATGGGTTTACTCGCCAAGCCGTGATAGACCGCGATTTAGGGATTGTAGATAACGCCACTCGTATGAGCAGCCTAGTGGTTAGAATTGAAGACCCTTATGGACTTGTAAATCAGCAGCCTGCAATTAAGTTTGGTACTTATGTACAAGTAAATTTTGCCGGTACTATGCTCAATAATATCTATCGTTTACCGCAAGAGCTCGTAAATAACCAAACCGTGTGGATAGTTAATGATGAGCAGCAGTTAGAACCACGTAAGGTAAAAGTAATTCGCGAAGAAGGTGAGTACTTCTATATTAGTGATGGTTTAGAGGCAGACGATCAGCTTGTTGTTACTTTACCTGAATACCCACAAAAAGGGATGGCGGTAAAAATAGCAGGGCTTACTGAATCAGAAGATGCTGCAGAGCGCACATCAACAGAAAAACTATAAAGGTAGCATGAGTTATGAATAGCACAGAACTACCCAATACAACCAAACAAACAGGGTTAATTGCCTATTTTGCTAACAACTCTGTAGCTGCTAATTTGATGATGTTTTTTATCATTGTAATGGGGATTATTAGCTACTTTACGATTCAGCGACAAATGTTCCCCAATATAGAAGTTAACTATATTACGGTGAATGCAAACTACCCAGGGGCATCGCCTCAAGAAATTGAAGAAAGTATCTTAATAAAAGTTGAAGAGTCGTTAAAAGATATTACCGAAATTAAAAAAGGGGTGTATCGCGCATTTCGTAATGGCGGTTCTGCCACCCTTGAAATTAATACCGACGCAGAACTTACCGATGTCCTCGATAAGGTTAAACTGCGTGTTGATGGTATTGCCACCTTTCCAGCGGGAATGGAACCGGTCACCATTAGCCAAATAGAGTTTCGTCAAGATGTAATTGGTATGACGCTCGTTGCCGATTTACCACTGACTGAACTTAAGCCAATAGCTAATCAAATTGAAGATGAGCTATTACAGTTATCGAATGTGTCCTTAGTGGTTAACGATGTGCCACTGGATGAAATTGCCATAGAAATAGAACCTGACACGCTGCGCCAATATAACTTAACACTCTCTGATGTAGCGAATGCAGTACGCCGCTATTCGGCTAACTTTTCAGCTGGGCAATTAAAAACTGATGCTGGCGTTATTTCAGTGCGAGTAGAAAATCAGTTTTATTCTGGTGAAGAGTTTAGGCAAATTCCGGTAAAAATTGGCGCCAATGGTGCCAAGGTGTTGCTACAAGATATTGCGATTATTAAAGATCAGTTTGTTGAAGGTGAGCGCTACTTTAAATTTAACGGCGAAAATGCGGTTTATTTATCGGTTAAAGCCACCGAAGAGCAAAATATTATTCCGGTGGCCGATTCTGTTAAAGCCTACATGGACCAAAAAAATAAAGAGCTACCATTGGGTGTGCGTTTAGAGCCATTAATGGACATGACATACTACCTTAATGCACGCTTAGATATGATGAAAGCTAACTTGTTTCAAGGGGCTATTTTAGTTGCCATTATGCTTTCATTATTTTTACGTTTTAAGCTGGCACTGTGGGTAATGATTGGTTTACCGGTATGTTTTTTAGGGGCGATGATGTTGATGCCATTATTTGGCATCACGATTAATATTGTGTCTTTGTTTGCCTTTATTATGGTACTGGGAATTGTGGTGGACGACGCCATAGTCATAGGTGAAAGCGCCTACACCGAAATAGAGAAAAAAGGCGGCGGTGTTGTTAATGTAGTGAATGGCGCAAAACGAGTTGCCACCCCGGCGACCTTCGGAGTACTCACAACCATTGCGGTATTTGCGCCATTTACACTTTCAAGTGGACCTGAAAGTGCCTTCTTTTATGGTATTTCAGTGGTAGTTATTTTATGTTTAATATTTAGCTTAATAGAATCTAAGCTAATACTACCAGCGCATATTGCGCATACTCACTTTTCACCTATAAACCCTAATGGCTGGCGAGCACGTTTTAATAAGCGCTTTTTTGGCTTTGTAAATGGGCCTTATAGGCAGTTTATTATTAATTGTATCAAATGGCGCTGGACGGTGTTATTTAGCTTTATTGCGCTGTTAATTTTTACTTTTGCGTTAATCTCGTCTAATCAGGTAAGAATGATCCCGTCACCTAAAGTGCCGCATGACTTCCCGCAAATTAATGTTGAAATGAATGATAATGTATCAGACATCCAAACCATTAACGCGATACGCCAAATAGAAGCTATGGTACTTGAGGTTGATAAACAAACAGCGCGTGAAGATGGCCATAAAATGGTGCGTGATGTATTGGTATTTAACCAAGGTCGAACCGAAGCGCAAATTTTAGCGCCATTGGTTGACGAAGATTTACGTCCATATAATGCCTTTGAGCTGTCGCGCCGCTGGCGTGAAGCGATGCCTAATATCGCGGGGGTTAAGTCGTTAACTATACAAGATGATGTTGGCGGTGGAGGTGGCGGCGGTAACGGCGAATTTGGTTACCTATTGTTTGGTTCTGATATAGATACCCTCAATGAAGCCGGGCGTCGCTTTATTCAACTATTGCAGCAGCAAGAAGGCTTATTTGATATCAGTTCAACGATTGATCCTGCTAGCAAAGAAGTACAAATGAGCTTAAAGCCAGTTGCCTATGACCTAGGATTAGACTTGGCATCAATTGCTAACCAGGTGGGGGCAAGCTTTTACGGTGGCGAAGCACAGCGCGTTATTCGCCGCGGTGAAGAAGTGCGAGTGATGGTGCGTTATCCTAAGCTTACGCGTGAAGCGTTCTCGTCACTTAAACATGCAGTTGTTACTACGCCACAAGGTCGAGAAGTGTTGTTGGGCGATGTGGTTGAACTAACAGAAACACCGGGTATCAGTTATATTCGTCGTGAAGGTGGTTATCGTACTGTGTATGTTTACGGCAATATAGATGAAGAAGTAATTGAGCCGGGTGAAGTGGTTAAGCAAGTAAAAGAAAACCTATTGCCACAACTACAAGATGAATACCCCAGTGTTAAGTCAGAACTAGGTGGTGCCATTGAGGAGCAGCAAGCGCAAGCTAATGAGCAGTTACTATTTTTTGCTGGCGGGATGATTTTGGTTTACATTTTGTTGGCAGTGCCACTAAAAAGTTACTCGCAGCCTTTAATTGTAATGTCGGTTATTCCATTTAGTTTAACGGGTGCAATATGGGGACATTTTTGGTTTGGTTTAGATATTAGCTTAATGTCGGGCTTTGGTTTAATTGCTGCTGCAGGGGTTGTTATTAATGACTCATTAGTAATGACTGATTTTATTAATCAGGCGCGTCGCGCGGGTATTAGTATAAAAGATGCCGTTATTGAGGCTGGCTGCGCCCGCTTTAGACCCATACTACTTACCTCAATAACTACCTTTGCTGGCGTATTACCGATTATGTTTGAAACTAGTTTACAAGCTAAATTTGTAATACCGATGGCGGTAGCACTTGGTTTTGCGGTTATGTTTGCAACACTGATCACCCTTATTTTGGTGCCGTGCTTGTACATTATTTTAACTGACATAGGGGCGCTGTTTAAACGCCCATTCACAAGTAAAAAGGTGAGTGTGAGTTAGTATTATATATCACCCTGCCCCGTCCTAAATGTGTAAACACATGTCAGGACAAGGCATCCAGCTGAATAAAAAAGCCAACCGTTAAAGCGGTTGGCTTTTTTGTGTTATTTTTATGAATGTAAACTTAAGTGCTGCTTTTAAATTCTGGTTACATTCTTTTGTTTGATTATTGCAACATTGCGAATTACAATCAGTCGGTATTGGTATTACACAATGGTTTTTAACCTAATACTTTAGTTAATGCATATTAGCCTTCGAGCTAGTTTGCCTGTTGTAAGCCATATGATATGGGCGACGTTTGACTCTTTAAGGTGTTGCAGTGTTTATACATTCATCATTAACGTGTGGAGAATGGTTAACTATTGGTTGTCTTGGGCTCGATCAGTATAGCCAGCTATTTGTTGGTGATACGGTTAGTGTGAGCTTTTACGATGAGCATGGTGAATTATCTCAGCTAGCGTTTGAATATGAAATACTCTCCCCAGAGCAGGGTGAACCCCATGCTTGGAGCTTGCTGGTGGTTGAGCATATTAATATGCATATTCCGCTGGTGTGCGCTGGCAGAATGACAGAGCAAGGATTAGTGGTCGCTTATAGGCATAATAAAATATTTGCGCTTGAAAGTAGTGGTATTTGTAGCGCGGTGGTTCATTTTAATCGCGCTGAAAAAAATAAAAAATTAATTGCTGTAAATAGCCTTGGCTACGATGCAATTTATCCTCAAAATGGCGATATGTATAGTGCAGGCACCAAAGTACTACAGCCTAAAACGGGGCATATATACCAGTGTAAGGCATGGCCATTTAGCGAGTTTTGCCGTGTAGATGAGCATAACACTATGTTTGAGCCTGGCGTTGGTGAAAGCTGGACTATGGCTTGGCAGCAAATACAGTAAATCAACTTCCCTTAGGTATAACGACAACAATAAAATTCACGTAGTTTTTAGTTATCGAATTTATACCGCTTTAGCCCACTCAACTATGAGTGGGCTTTTTTATTTTTATGATAAACTGGCCGCCATTGTTATTTTTTAAGCGGTTTTTTTGTGTCTTCTTCTGATTATTCTTTAAGCTTATTGCCTAATTTTCCTATTGCTAAAAAGCAACCTCATGCGCTTACTACTCACGCAAAAACACGCAGTGATGATTATTATTGGATGCGTGATGATGAACGACAAAATGCCGAAATACTCGCGCATTTAGCACAAGAAAACGCCTATTGTGATGAGCAATTAGCCGACATTAAGCCATTACAAAATATACTATTTGAGGAGCTTAAAGGTCGTATTGTAAAAGACGACAACACCGTACCGGTCAAAGATGGCCAGTATTGGTATCACTCAGAGGTTCGCGGAGATGATGAATATGCACGCCATTATCGCAGTAGCAGTATGGCAATGGCTAATAAAGCGCTACTACTTGATGTGAATGAACTTGCCAACGGCTATGAGTTTTATGAGCTAGGGGAAGTGGCGCTGAGCCCCAATGAGCAATTAATGGCATACTCTGAAGATACTGACGGCAGACGTATTTACACAGTTCGATTTAAAGATTTAAACAGTAATAAAATGCTCGACGATATACTTGAAAATACCGAGGGGCAAGTTGTTTGGGCGAACGACAATAAAACCGTATTTTATGTAAAAAAGGATTTAAAAACCTTATTAGGTTATCAAGTTTTTAGACATGAGCTAGGGAGTGAGCAACACCAAGATGTGTTGGTATACGAAGAGCAAGATAGTAGCTTTTTTATGGGCTTAGGTAAAAGTCGTGATGAAAGCCTTATTATTATTGATTTAGCTAGCACAGAAACTAACGACATGTGGATACTGGATGCCAATCAGCCTCAAGGCGAGTTTACTGCTTTAATGCCGCGTGAAGAGGGGCATGAATTTGATATCGATAAGCTTGGTGATACTTTTTATATAGTGACTAACTGGCAGGCCAAAAACTTTAGATTAATGATTGCGACAAGCGATACCATAGCGGATAAAAGCCAGTGGCAAACACATACCCCTCACCGTGAAAATGTATTATTAGAAGGCGTTGAACTATTTAACGACTTTTTAGTGCTTAGCGAGCGCGAACAAGGGCAAGCCCGCTTTGTTGTGGTTAATAAAAACGCTGAGCGAATGAACCTTGAGTTTGATGATCCTTGCTATTACGCTGCTATTGCCATGAACCCAGAACCAAATGTAGCTCATGCGCGCATTTACTATTCAAGCTTAACAACGCCAGGTTCGCTCTATAATGTTGATTTAACCACAGGCGAAAAAACCTTACTTAAACAACAAAAAGTACTCGGTGATTTTAACGCAGGAGACTACCAGTCAGAGCGACTTATGATCAGCGCTCGAGATGGGGTAAAAGTGCCGGTGTCGTTGGTATATCGTAAAGATAGCTTTAAAAAAGATGGCTCAAATCCGTTGTTTCAATATGGTTATGGCGCGTATGGTATCACCATAGATCCAAGCTTTTCGAGTACGTCACTTAGCTTACTCGACCGTGGTTTTGTTTATGCAATTGCGCATGTGCGTGGTAGCGAAATGCTAGGGCGTTCATGGTACGAACACGGTAAAAAGCAGCTTAAACAAAATAGCTTTAATGACTTTATAGATATAACCAAATCACTTACCGAACAAGGTTATGCAGATAAAAATAAAGTATTTGCATCGGGAGGCAGCGCGGGTGGTTTATTAATGGGAGCCGTAGCAAACCAAGCACCCGAACTCTACTGCGGTATGGGTTGCCATGTGCCATTTTTAGATGTGCTCACCACTATGTTGGATGAAAGCATACCGCTTACAACAAATGAGTATGACGAATGGGGTAATCCAAATGACCCTGATTTTTACGATATTATTAAAGCGTACTCACCGTATGACAATATTAGTGCACAACACTACCCCAATATATTGGTAACAACCGGCTTGCATGACTCGCAAGTACAATATTGGGAGCCAATGAAGTGGGTGGCTAAAATGCGTGAATATAAAACCGATGATAATATTTTAGTGTTTAAAACCGATATGGATGCAGGGCATGGTGGTGCATCGGGTCGCTTCAAAAGCTTAGAAGAAAAAGCACTAGAAATGGCCTTTTTTATCGCATTGTCATAGTAATAGTACAGTGACAAAAAAGCCTCAGTAATGACTGAGGCTTTCTATTTTTAAAATAACTTAATCTAGGTAGGCTTTTAGCATCCACACTAGCTTTTCTTGTTCTTTAATATAATCACTCATTAATGACGCGGTACCTTCATCATCCGCTTCAGCGGCTTGTGCAAGAATATCGCGCTGCATTTTGATTAAGCTGCTGTATCCGGCAAGTAAGTTCTCTACTGCGGTTACGCCATCGCTGATCCCTTTAGCTTCTTTAATTTTACTTATTTCTAAGTAATCTGAAAACGCATGCAGTGGTGCACCATCAAGCGTTAAAATACGTTCTGCGATTTCATCTACTTTTAACAGTAGTAAGTTATAAATTTCTTCAAACTTTAAGTGTAATTCAAAAAAGTTTCGGCCTTTAATGTTCCAGTGAAAACCACGCGCATTCATATACTGAATTTGATAGCTGCTTAAAAGCGTATTCAGTGACTTAATAATATCTTCACTTTTTGTACTGTTTAAACCAATTGCATTTACTTGCGACATACTTTGCTCCTTAAATAACCGTTTTATGAATCTTTCACACATTGTTCAATGAAATAAGTATTGCTCATTATCGTCTATGAATAAAATCGTTTATACATATTGATGCCATAGCTAAAAGCTATCAGGGTATCTGTGATTTTATAAATAAATTAACTAACGCCATTTCATAGATATGGGTTGTGTTTATAAAAATACTACCTTGAGCAGCGAAATTGTTTATTTTGTGAGTACAAAATATGATCTAAAACAAGCTTTTGACAGGCGTAGCAGAGAGTTATTTTATTTATTGATGTAGGTCAAAAAACGCGCATAAGTAAAGCGCATAATCAATATAACCCAACTTGATGGAGAGCACTTTATTAAGTTAAGGGGCTACTTGATTAGATGCGGAGAGAAATAATGGAAGCTAAAACACGTAAAGAGAATAAAGCTGAACTCATCGTTATTGGTATTGCTTTGGTAGGGTTTGTATTAGGGCTAGTGGCACACTTAGCGGGTGCGAGCTTTGCAAACTCTGACGCCTTTGGTTATATCGCTGCACCAATGCCTTTGGTGCTAGGTATTATATTTTTGATTAGCTACAAAGTGGCCGCTGCTGCCGAGGATTAAATGTCTTCGTTCAAGCGCTCAAGAATATAATTAACGACTTGGCGAGAGTAAATCATACTGGTATGGCTTAAATGAAACACCTTGTGTTCAGCCATACCTTTAAGTTTGGTTTCATCCAGTAGTACGGTGCCATCAGAGCGGCTACCTTTAACAATGAGTGGCATTAAACCAATCGGTAAGTCGCCGGCAATACTGTATAGCTTGGCTTTAAAAGGCCAATCACCATTTTTAGACAGTAAAAACTCAACGCTATTTTTTAATAATAGCTCGAACCCTTTTTGCTGCATTTTTTCAGCAATATGGCTACCAGTGTGTGGCGTACCTAAGGTGATCACCTTTTCAACATGATGACTTGGTGCTGAGTTTGCTTCTAAGTAGGCGCGAGCAACTAAGCCTCCCATAGAGTGGCAGACTAAAGCGGATGGTTCACCACCAATAAACTCATCTATTTGCGCAAAAATAGCATCTCGATTAGGGTCACGGGTGTTGTAGGTTAGATTTAAAACCTTAACCCCAGACTCTTCCAAGCGTGAGCACAGCGGGCGCATTACCAAGCCAGACATATACAAGCCATGTAAAACAATCACGTGTTTAACTTTCATACGCCCCCAAATACCAATTTTATTAAAAACATGATCATTCTAGCGAATTAAATAATCCGCTACCTGCGTTAAAAATTATTTATATAGAGCAACTATATGTCATCATTTTCGCCTTGTTATCGACTTATTTCTTTGTCGCTATAATGGATAACTAATTTAATGCAATTGGTATAACCTATTCTAATTACATTAATTGTTGAGGTTTTATTTCAATATTGGTGGTGTCGGTATTAACCCAAACTTCACCATCTTGAATGGTAATAGCCAATTTAATATTACGATCAACCAATGCAGCTAATAGCTGAGTAGCTGCATAATCAAGACTAAAAATACTTAAGTTTTTAAACTCGTACAATTTAGGCTGATGCTTTTGCCACCAAATAGCTTGGTTATTCTCGCCATAGGTATATAAGATTACTTTTTTCGCTTTGTTACAGGCTTTTTTAAGACGCTTTTCATCAGGCAGCCCCAGTTCAATCCACAGCTCTATTTCTTCGCTGTAATTAATATGCCAAAGCTCCGGCTCATCATCAGCACATAAACCTTTAGTAAACTCTAATCCATCACAGCTATTAAGTGCAAACGCCAGTAAGCGGATCATCAAACGCTGCTCAGTTTCTGATGGGTGTTGTGCCAAGGTTAAATTAAAATCTTGGTATACGTGACGGTCCATATCGCTAAGCGATAGTTGCGCTTTAATAATGGTAGATTTGAGAGCCATAATATCTAATCTGAAAAAATTTGCGCCAGTATAGCGCAATTAAATGAATTGCCAGTTAAAATAGCTACAAATTATATGTTAGGAGTTAAAAATGGCTATCCAGTGGTTCCCTGGGCACATGAATAAAGCCCGAAATGAAATTAAAGAAATAATGCCACAAATGGATGTGATCATTGAAGTGCTAGATGCGCGCATTCCTTACAGCAGCGAAAATCCGATGGTGGCTACCTTACGCGAAGGTAAGCCGGTCATCAAAATTCTCAATAAAGCCGATTTAGCCGATCCTAAAATGACGCAAACGTGGAAAGACTATTTTGAGCAAGAAAACGGTGTAAAAGCCATTGCATTCGGTAACGATAAAGCGGCAGAAGTGCATCGTATTAATGAGCTGTGTAAAAAGTTAGTGCCGCACAAAGTCGGTGCTGATAAGCAAATTAAAGCCATGATCATGGGGATTCCTAACGTAGGTAAATCTACGCTCATTAATGTGCTTGCTGGACGTATAGTGGCTAAAACCGGTAACGAGCCAGCTGTGACTAAGGCGCAGCAACGAATTAAACTTGATGATGGCATTATGCTTTATGATACGCCAGGGATGCTGTGGCCAAAAGTAGAGAACGAAAATTCAGGTTATCGTTTAGGCGCAACCGGTGCGATACGTGATACCGCATTGGAATACGAAGAAGTGGCAAGTTACACCGCTGAGTATTTATTGCATGCCTATCCTGAGCTTTTAAAAGCGCGCTATAAATTAGATGAACTGCCAGAAAGCGATTGGGAGTTTGTTGAAATGGCGGGTAAAAAGCGCGGCTGTATTCGCGGTGGCAACCAAATCGATACGTATAAAATGTCAGAAATTCTAATTAATGAATTACGAGATGGCATTATTGGTCGTATTACCATGGAAACACCTGCCATGCGTGAAGAAGAAGAAATAATGGTAGCTGGATTGCGCGCGGCAGCAGAGGCGAAAAAGCAAGCTAAAGAAGAAGAGAAAAAACAACGCCGAGCACGTGCACGAAAAAACCGCCGTTAATTTTTAAAGCGTAGGTTAAAGCCTTACGCATTAAATTACAGACATAAAAAAAGCCCGAAAGGGCTTTTTTAGTTTCATATCTACCGTCACCGATATGAGCAATGTAGCAAGTAAATGAGTAGGGCGGAAACAGGTCATAAACAGCAAGGGGCGTTGTGGTTTATAACAGGTTTCCATAGCTGTTAACGTGCGCCACACGTTTGTTTCAGGGTCGAGAAACAAATGAACTTTTCCGTCACAAGAAGTATGCTTCGCCTTGTTGATAGTGATTATCAGTTAGATTTAAAGAACTGTCAACACCTAAATGCAAATAGTTCTCATTTTGTATTTTTGTTCATTTATAGCACTAAAGTAAGGGCTGATTTTCGCTGCAATTCCCCTTATGCTAAGTTAAGTATTATAAAAATAATAACAAGAACAAAAATATGTTTTCTATTTGGTTTATTAGCCTTATTGCAGTGGTGTATCTAGGGATATTATTTGCAGTTGCAGGGTGGGCCGATAGGCGTAAGGTGTTGCCATTTAAGGGCATGATTTATGGCCTATCATTGGGTGTATATTGCACCTCATGGGCCTTTTATGGCACTACCGCGCAAGCCGCGAGTAATGGCTGGTGGTTAGCGCCAACCTATGCGGGCACTATTATATTATTTATTTTTGGTTGGCAATTATATTGCCGTATCGCACATATTTGTCGACAACAAAAACTCACGTCATTGGCTGATTTTATTGCTACGCGATATGGGCAGTCGTCAAGTCTGTCAGGGCTGATCTCACTTATTTCAGTGATAGCAATTGTACCGTATATTTCTTTACAACTTAGTGCGACCGCACAAAGTATTAATTTACTCACCGACCGAGCCCCCACTCAAAGTAACCAAGTGTGGGCTGATAGTACGTTTTACATCACTTTATTGCTGGCTTTATTTGCGATTTTATTTGGTGCCAGAAGGCTTAAACCCAGCGAGCATAATCCTGGGCTAATCGCCAGTATTGCCTTTGAATCAATAGTAAAGTTACTGGCTTTTATTGGGGTTGGTTTATATGTCTGTTTTGCTTTATTTGATAGCCCAGTAGCACTTTACGAGCAAGCAGTAGCGCTAAATATACCCAATCAAGTTGCGGCAACTCAAAGCCCTGCATATGTATATGTTGCCCATACTTTTTTAGGGGTACTGGCAACGCTATGCTTGCCGCGCCAGTTCCATATGAGCTTTATTGAAAATAACAATAATAATGAGCTGGTTACCGCTCGTTGGTTATTTCCGCTTTATTTATTAGCCATTAACATATTTATATTACCCATTGCTTATGCGGGGTTGGTTTACTTTAACGACAATAGTGTAGGTCAAGATACCTTTGTATTAGCGTTGCCAATGGCGGCAGATAATGGCGGGGTTACCTTGCTTGCCTTTTTAGGTGGCTTTTCGGCGGCTACCAGTATGGTGATTGTTTCGTCAATTGTATTGTCAGTGATGATCACTAATGATTTTATTAATCAGTTTATTTTGCGTCGCTCACAGTTAACGTCTAGTAGTCGAGGACTAGATAAAAACCACTTGCTGCATGCGCGTAAAATAGTGATTGTGCTGATATTATTACTAAGCTATTTCACTCATAGAGTGCTTGCAGAAACCACCACGCTAGCCAGTGTTGGGTTAATGTCGTTTACCTTGGTGGCACAATTTGCCCCTGCGATGATTATTGGTTTGTGGTGGCGACACGCATCATGTCGCGGTGCTCAGCTTGGGATTTTAAGCGGCTTTGTTATTTGGGGGTACACTTTGTTACTGCCGAACTTGGCCAGTGGCTTAGGTAGCCAAAGCAGTTGGTTAGTTGAAGGGCCGTGGCACATTACGTGGTTAGCTCCCACCGATTTGTTTTCATTGGGTTTAGAAAGTATTAGCCAATCATTACTATTGTCTTTAGGAGTCAATACGTTAGTGTATTTGCTTGTGCCACTATTTAGCCAAGCCACCTTGGCTGAGCGGCTACAAAGTAATAAGTTTATATCTCAATTAAACGACTCGCGATTAAACACCACATTGCAGCCACTCAATTATGAAGACCTAGGGGCATTATTACAGCGTTTTGCAGAAAAAGACGCGAGCCAGTCTTTAGTGCAGCAGTATTTCCCGCATGACAAAAGCCTATGGAAACGTGTCGCTAATGCTGATCTTGAGCTATTAGTTGAGCGTGAAATGTCGGCGGTTATTGGTGGTGCATCAGCACGGTTAATTTTAGATGTAGCGAAAAGTGAGCAGCGTCAGCCTCTAGAGCAAGTTGCCGAGTTTGTTGATGAAGCTAGCCAAGTGCTCAAATTTAACCGCGACTTACTACAATCTACAATCGAAAATATTCAGCAAGGTATTAGCGTTGTTGATAGTGAACTGCGTTTAGTGGCTTGGAATCAGGGCTACAAGCACATGTTTAATTACCCTGATAGTGCTTTATATATAGGTCGACCCGTTGCCGATATTATTCGCTTTAACGCTGAACGTGGCTTATTTCGTGGTGAAAATATTAATACTGAGGTTGATAAGCGTTTAGCTTATTTAAAGCAAGGCAGTGCTTATAAATATCAGCGTGCTCATAACGATGGGCGGGTTTTTGAAATGCAAGGTAACCCCTTGCCTGGTGGCGGGTTTGTAACAACTTACACAGATATTAGTGAGTTTGTTAAACAACAAAAAGCACTCACCGAAGCGAATGTTAGCCTTGAAGAAAAAGTGGCAACACGCACTGCTGCACTAACCCAAGCAAACCATGCGCTTTCTAAGGCAAAGCAGCAAGCTGAGCAAGCCACAGTAAGTAAAACACGTTTTTTTGCTGCGGCGAGTCATGATTTATTACAACCGTTTAATGCAGCAAGTTTGTTTTGCTCACTAATGAACGAAAAAGCCCAAGATACAGAGCTTAAAGAGCTAGCCATGAATATTAAAAATTCATTAGGCAGTGCAGAAGAGTTACTTTCAAGTATTTTGGAGCTAACCAAACTCGACTCAGGCTCGTTTAAAGTGCAGCTAACGGAGTTTAATGTGAGTAGTTTAATAGAGCCATTGCGTAATGATTACTTAGCGCTTGCTCAAGAAAAAGGTCTCAGCTTTGTTGTTGAATCGTGTGAAGCGCGAATTCACACTGACAAAGCCTTGCTTAAACGTGTACTACGAAATTTATTAAGTAATGCGATTCGCTACACCGAGTACGGTGAAGTGCGCTTAAAAGTGCTGCTTGAAGATCAACAACAGCTATCGTTTATTATTGAAGATACGGGCATTGGTATTGCCACCAAGGATCAACACAGTATTTATCAGGAATTTAAGCAATTAGGTGAGAAACCCAATGCTGAAGGGCTTGGTTTAGGGTTGTCGATCACCAAACGAATTTGTGACCTACTCGAGATCCCGTTAGTAATGGGGTCGCAACTAAATAAAGGCACGCAATTTACATTGACCATGCCATGTACTCCTAGTTTAAAAACTCAGCCCGAGCCAAACCGAACTGCTAATCTTGAAACAGAGCTGGGCCTGTTAACTATTTGGCTTGTAGATAACGATCGCAATGTACTTGAAGCACTTAAACAATTGCTTGAAAACTGGGGCTGTGAAATTGCTACCGCCACTAACTTAATAGAGCTTGAGCAACTAAAAGCAGCGCATGAGCTGCCACAGTTACTGATTGTTGATTATCAGTTGGATGATGGTGTAACGGGACTGGAGGTCATTGAACAAGCAGGACTAATGACATTGCCCGCCATTGTTAATACTGCAAACCATGATGAGCAAATTCGTGAGCGTGTGCTTGATGCTGGCTATCCGCTTTTATATAAACCACTCAAAGCGCCTGCTTTAAAGCGAATGATAAAGCGGCTTACTTAATTCAAAGCTGATTAAAAACTTTTTTAACTGGTTTCTAATTTACCCACTTGTGACAACTGGTTAAATAAAATGCCTGCTTGGGTGCGGTTATACACATTGAGTTTACGCAAAATGGCCGATACATGTTGTTTTATGGTGGTTTCTTGAATCGACATTTCAAAGGCAATTTGTTTGTTCAAAAGCCCGTCGGCTATCATCGCGAGTACACGGTATTGCTGTGGAGTGAGTTTTTCTAGGTTGCGGGCAAAATTGCTCTGTTCGTCATTAACAACCACATCAGTTAAGTCAATATCTGTTGGCAACCAAGAGTCTCCATTGAGTACATGTTCAATGGCTTCACTGATCACATCAAGGGATGATGACTTTGGAATATAGCCTGCAGCACCTAAGCTCATGGCTTGTTTTATGATAGTGGGGGTTTCGTTAGCCGATACCATAATAATTAATATATCAGGGTATTGATTTCTTAGTTGTGAGAGCGCTTGTAAACCATTGGCGCCAGGAATTGTTAAATCTAAAAATATCAGCTCTATCTCGGGGTGTGATTTTAATAAGCTAAATAACCCGTCGATATCGCTGGTTTCTTTTATATATTGTTCTGGTACGGAAGTCGCTGCCGCTTGACGTAGCGCACTTCTGAATAAAGGATGGTCATCAGCAATTATGGTATTCACAGCACAAGCCATTTCAAATAGTCTCCAATGCATTAAGTTATATGTGATTTTGCGATGTGAAACAAGGTTTGTCTGTGGGGATAAACAGGCAAACCCTAGGGTCTGTTCACCTTTCAAGATTGAATTTGCAGCAGTCTGTTTGATATTTAGGCAAGGTAGAGCCTATGTCATGTGGTTATTCCCCATAAATAGGCGATAACGCAGCATCAATGCCAAACAGGCGCTGCCCTTCGGGTTCTTCCGAGGGGCGATTTACTCTTTGTTGCTCGGTTTTTACTTAGCCCACTAGGTTGCAAACCTCGCGCCGCGATTAAAACAGCCCCTAGTTTGAACAAATTTCAATCCGCAAAGGTCAACAGGCCCTAGTGATATTAAATTTTAAAAACGATAGCCCACAGTGAGTGATATTGTGCGAGGGTCGCCGTAGTAACCAATCAAGGTATTGTCTCCACCAAGACCCGGCGTGTATTTGCTGGTATCAGTTGGATCTGACGGATCAGGAGCCACGAACTGATAACCACCAATCATGTATTCTTCATCGGTTAGGTTTTTACCATAAATACCCGCAGTCCAATGGCCATCTGTGCTGTACCAAGTAACACCAATATTTAATAATCCGTAGGCGTCTTGTGTTAAGAGGCTATCTTCTTCGAACAGTGCGTAATCACCACGGTGATAGTAATTACCATTTATAACGAAGTCGCCCATTTCTGTGTATAAACGATAGGTAGCACCTAAGTTGAAAGTTAGATCTGGGGTGTTTGAAACACTAAAACGGTCTGATTTATCAAATGTTTCACCGGTATCAGGGTTGGTATCAATTACATTTTCAAAACTACTGTCGATGTAACCAATTGACGCGTCAAAGGTTAGTGCATCGCTTGCAACATAGCTAAGTTCTAATTCAACGCCATCAGACTTAGACTCGCCAATATTACCTAAGCGCTGGTTTAAATCTGCGGCGCTGTCACCAGGTAATACCGAAATATACTGACGATCCTTGTGATCAAGTGTGAATACGGTTAAGTTTGCGCGTAAATTATCATTCCATTCGCTTTTCATGCCTAACTCAATTGAGTCAACTACTTCGGGTCTTGCTGCTGGTTCTGCTGTTGTAGCTCGTGGATTAAATGTCCCTGACTTAAACCCTTGCGAGTAACTAGCAAAAAACATAATGTCGTTATTGTATTGGTATTCCACACCTGCACGAGGTGTAAAGCGTGACCAATCTTCGCTGTCATCGAGTACGGTAGGCACTAATTGGCCTTCAGGGCGTACATAGCCTGGGATCCAACCTGATTCAGGATAAACAACGTCAAAAATAAGACCATTATTTACAATCGCTTCTTTGCTGTCTTTGGTATAGCGTGCGCCTAGAGTCATTGACCATTTTTCATCAAAGTCATAGCTTCCTTGTATGTATGCTGCTTTACTAGTTGAGTTGCTACAACCGCTTACTTCACGAGTAAGCCCAGGGGCCCCTAAACTTTGACCAAGCACACCCAGTACAGCTTCAAACTGCCCACATGACTCACCATCATAATAATAAAGCCCTGATACCAGCTTATAGTTATCACCGCTATGATTTAATTGTAACTCGTGAGTGGTTTGTTCATCGTCATAAATGGCTGGAACATCAAAAATAGGCAAAGAGGTATTATCAAAGTCGATATTGGTTGGTGAATAGCTTTCTCTTGTTGCTGCAACGTATTTAATACTGGTGTTTGCACTCATATCCCAGCGAGCAGTTAAGCTCATACCTTCAAGTTCTACTTTGTTCCATGTAGGTAAACTAGTATAAGAGTCATACACGCTATCTGGCACAGGTGCATTCGTTAATATGCTTGGAAGTAAGCGATACCCGCCTTTGGCGTTAGAGTCATCATCGGTTTTATCCCACGCGAAGCGAAAGAATAAGTCATCGGTTGGGGTGTACTCTAACGTAACCCGTGCAGCGGTAACATCTTTGTTGTAGTTTTCGCGGTCTTGATTATCAAGCGCTGACGTTAAAAATTCACCATAGCCATCTCTATTGAGTGTGGCAAAACCAAAACCCACATAGAGTTTTTCATCAATAAGCGGCAGTTGACCCGTGACTTTTAAATCTTTTTGACTGTAGCTGCCTACAGTGCCTTGAATATTTAGCGTTGCATCACCGCTCATTTCTTTGGTGACATATTTTACTGCACCACCAATGGTGTTTTTGCCATACAGCGTACCTTGCGGGCCGCGTAACACTTCAATTTGTTGTACATCTAATAAGTCGAGTACGGCACCTTGCGGGCGGGCGATATATACGTCATCAATGTAAATACCTACACCGGGTTCATAACCCCAAAGCGGGTCTTGTTGACCTACACCGCGAATAAACGCAGTGATGGTAGAGTTAGTACCTCGGCTTGATTGTAGCGTGGTGTTGGGCGAAAACTGCTGTACCTCGGTCATCACGCTAATGCCGTTTTCTGCTAATTCTTGTGCACCGATTGAAGTCACGGCAACCGGAACTTCTTGTAAGTTTTCAACGGTTTTACGAGCGGTTACCTCAATGCGTTCTAATTCACCTTTTTTTGCGACTACGGCTTGTTCAGCACTGATGCTGTTGGCGCTAAATAAGGCGAGCGAAACGGCTAATGTGACCGGTGTAATACTTTGTTTGAGCTTTATCATGGTGTGTTCCTGTTGTTATTAGTTAATTATGTTTTTGCTCATGTCACCTGTATTCACTGTAGAAGATAGTGTTAAAAAATGAATTAGTACCATAGTGCTATATGTTTTTAACATCTTGACTTATATTGGTTTTAAGCCAAATTTAAAGCGTGTAGTACCTTAGTGTTATGTCTTTATTTAATATTAACCGTAACACTTAAAGGTACTTACTGCGATGTCACCTCATCTGGGTAATAACAATAATTATAGGAATGTCTATGCTGAGCATGATAGGGCTGTTAGGCGGTTTAATACTGCTGATAATTTTAACTTTGCGTGGGGTCAATTTATTTATTGCCGCGCCAATCTGTGCGCTGTTGGTCGCGTTAACTAGCGGGATGGCTATATTCCCAGTGACTGCCGACAGTAACTTTATTAACGCGTATATGGATGGCTTTGCTGGGTTTTTAAGTGCATGGTTTTTTATGTTTTTACTGGGCTCGTTGTTCGGTAAATTTATGGAAGATACAGGCGCAGCAGACAGCGTAGCCAGTTACATTGTTGGCAAACTAGGCATGAAACATGCGGTACTGGCTGTGGTGATTGCTTGTGCCGTGCTGACTTATGGCGGAGTCAGTGTATTTATTGTGGCGTTTTCGGTTTACCCGATGGCGCTCAGTTTATTTAAAGACGCCGATTTGCCGCGGCGCTTTATACCCGCAACATTAGCGTTTGGCTCAGTGACATTCACTATGACCTCTGCGGGCTCGCCTGAAATTCAAAATTGGATCCCGGTAAAGCATTTAGGTACCTCACCTTATGCTGCATGGGAGGTAAGCTTAGTGGTGGCCATTTTTATGGCGACAGTCGGCTACTTTTGGCTAAATAAAATGATTAAAAAGGCGGTTGCCAAAGGTGAACGCTTTGATGCCAGAGACGATGATCCGGTTATTTTAGAGCGTGAACGCCCCCACCCAATCACCGGCGTAATTCCTTTGCTGGTGGTGCTGCTCTTATCATTTATGTTGCATGATGTTTTACAGCAAACCGCGCTAATTGTGGCGTTGCTTGGCGGTGTTTTAAGTATTGTGGTCATTAATTATAAGTATTTTCATAACATGGCAAATGCTATCAATATGGGTACGACCGGTGCCTTAGTGGCAATAGGTAACACTGCTGCTGTAGTCGGGTTTGGCGCAGTAGCTAAAGTATCACCGGCGTTTATTGCTGCTGTTGACGCTATGACTCATATGCCAGGTAATGAGCTGGTGGGGGCTGCTGTTGCCGTGAGCGTCATTGCTGGATTAACGGGGTCTGCATCCGGCGGGCAAGCGATTGCATTACCCCTTGTGGCTCCTGGATATTTGGACATGGGGGTTAATCCAGAGCAATTACATCGAGTGGTTGCTATTAGTTCTGGTGCATTAGATAGCCTGCCACATAATGGCTATGTAGTTACAACCATACGTGCCATTTGTAAAGAAACACATCAACGCGCTTATTGGCCATTAGCTGCACTGACCGTGATTATTCCATTGGTTGGGGTCGCACTTGCACTAAGCTTATTTATCACTTTTTAAGGAATCGCAATGAAAACAATATTAATAATAGGATTGCTGGTTTTATTTAGTAGTACAGTATTTGGTGCTGATAAAGCAGAGCCGTTACTAGTAGAAAAGCAACATTTCACCACAGAAAACTTTACCACCGTCTCGGGTACAACGTTGCAGCAGGTTGATATTGGTTGGGAAAGCTATGGTGAGCTTAATAAGGCCAAAGATAATGTAATTCTGATCACTCATTACTTTTCAGGAACCTCTCATGCAGCAGGTAAATATGCAGCTGATGACGCGGTAGCAGGCTATTGGGATGCATTAATTGGCCCAGGAAAAGCCATAGATACTAACAAGTATTTTGTGATCAGTTCAGACACCTTAGTAAACGCAAATTGGCATGATCCAAACGTAATTACTACGGGTCCAGCATCAATTAACCCAGCAACAGGTAAGCCATACGGTTTGGATTTTCCAGTAGTCACGATTACCGATTTTGTTAACGTACAAAAGCGCCTAATAGAGAGCTTAGGTATTACTAAATTACATGCCGTGATGGGCGCATCTATGGGGTCTTTTCAGGCGCTAGAGTGGGCGACGCGCTATCCAGAGCAGGTTGAGCGCCTCATTCATGTTATTGGTGCCGCGACTATGGATGCATGGACTGTGGCTGCGCTAGAAAAATGGGCACTACCTATTCGTTTAGATAAAAATTGGCAGCAAGGTAATTACTACGGCAAGGAGCGCCCATTAGATGGACTCGCTGCTACCATGCTTAATATTACCCAAGATGCTATGCACCCTATTATTTACAACGCCAGTTTTGCTGATTTTAATGTGCATGATGATAGTGCACTTAAAGATATTCGCACTTTGCCTAAGCTTAGCCAAACACTTGCACAGCGTGCTATGGCGCGTGCTAAAACTCAAGATGCAAACCATGTGCTGTATTTGGTACGGGCATCGCAACTATTTACTGCCGGTATGGAGCAAGACCTAAGCACAGCATTAAAAAAAGTGACAGCGAAGACATTGTTACTTCCCGCAACTAACGACCTGCTGTTACGCCCTGAAAATATGCGTACTGTATATGAGTCAATGAAGACGCTAGGAAAAGACGTTCAGTTTTCTGAAATTGAGGGCGGTTGGGGACATTTGGATGGCATTTTTTCAATCTTGCCTAAAGCACAGTTGATCAGTGAGTTTTTAGAGGAATAGCAGTATGAGTCAAAACGTATTAATCACCGGTGCGGCAAGTGGAATAGGATTTTATATTGCTGAGCAGTTAGCGCGAGCAGGGCATACTATTATTGTTACCGACCTTAATGAGCAACAGGCTCAACAAGCAGCACAAAAAATAGTTAATCAGGGCGGTAATGCTCATGGTTACGCACTTAATGTGGCTGATAGCCAAGCGATTGAAGACTTTTTTAGCGCCTTTACGCAACCTGTTGATGTATTAATTAATAATGCAGGGATACAACATGTAGCTAAATTAGAAGACTTTCCTGCAGATAAGTGGCTGCTTTTACAGCAAGTGATGTTGGTAGGCCCCGCAATGATGAGTAAAGCGGTATTGCCGCGTATGCGTGAGCAAAACTTTGGTCGAATCATTAATATTGGTTCTATTCACGCTATGGTGGCTTCTAAATATAAGTCTGCTTATATTGCAGCAAAGCATGGCTTAATTGGCTTCACGAAAACCATGGCGCTTGAAACAGGGGATGCCAATATCACTATAAATACCGTTTGTCCCGCTTATGTGAAAACGCCTTTGGTTGAACAGCAAATTGCGTCGCAGGCAAAAGAGCATGGCATTTCAGAGCAGCAAGTAATCGACACGATTATGTTAGCACCCATGCCAAAAAAGGCGTTTATAGGGCTTGATGAAATACACCATACCGTGACATTTTTAATGGCAGATGCCGCACGAAATATTACCGCTCAAGCGATCGCCATTGATGGCGGCTGGACAGCACAATAGGGGTTATTATGGCAGGTTTTGATAAAGTAGTAACAAGCTACAGTGAAGCAATGGCAGGGCTTGAAAATGGGATGACTATTATTGCTGGTGGTTTTGGTTTATGTGGTATTCCTGAGGGATTAATTGCACAGATTAAGCGCCAAGGCACCCGAGACTTAACCTTAGTGTCGAACAACTGTGGTGTTGATGGCTTTGGATTAGGGTTGTTACTTGAAGACAAGCAAATTAGCAAAATGATTGCCTCATATGTGGGCGAAAATGCGTTATTTGAGCAGCAGTTACTGAGTGGTGAGTTAGATGTTGAATTGACGCCACAAGGAACATTAGCTGAAAAAATGCGTGCTGGTGGTGCGGGCATTCCTGCCTTTTATACGGCAACAGGTGTAGGTACGCCGGTTGCCGAAGGCAAAGAAACACGCAATATTAATGGTCGTGATTATTTACTTGAGCCGAGTATTACCGGTGATTTTGCTATTGTGAAAGCGTGGAAAGCGGATCGTTATGGAAATTGTATTTATCGTCATACAGCGATGAACTTTAATCCAATGGCCGCAACCGCAGGTAAAATAACTGTGCTCGAAGTTGAAGAAATTGTTGAGCCAGGTGAGCTTGAACCAAGCCAAATTCATACGCCCGGTATTTATATTGACCGTGTTATTAAAGGTGTATTTGAAAAGCGGATTGAAAAAATCACAACGCAAGCGGCAAAGCTTTAAGGAGCACATAGTTATGGCATTAACACGAGAGCAAATCGCTAAACGTGTCGCGATGGAACTCGAAGATGGGTATTACGTTAATTTAGGGATTGGTATTCCAACGCTGGTGGCAAACTATGTGCCTAAAGGCATTGAAGTCATGCTGCAATCGGAAAATGGCTTATTGGGCATGGGCCCATATCCACACGCTGACTCAGTGGATGCGGATATGATCAACGCGGGGAAAGAAACGGTAACTGCAGCTACGGGTGCCGCTATTTTTAATTCTGCAGAAAGCTTTGCGATGATCCGCGGTGGGCATGTTGATTTAACGGTTTTAGGTGCTTTTGAAGTGGGTCAAAATGGCAACATTGCTAGTTGGATGATCCCTAATAAGCTGGTTAAAGGTATGGGCGGAGCGATGGATTTAGTGGCTGGGGCAAAAAATATTATTTGCACTATGACCCATGCAAACAAGCATGGTGAGTCAAAACTATTAAGTGAATGCAGCCTGCCACTAACCGGTGTTGCCTGTATCAATAAGGTAATTACGGATTTGGCTTTGTTAGAAATTAAAGACGGTGCTTTTCATTTGTTAGAATGCGCACCTGGGGTGAGTGTTGATGAAATCAAAGCCAAAACTGCGGGTAATTTAGTAATTAGCGATAAGGTCAAAACCATGAGTTTTGAGTAATATTACTAACGATTTACATGGAGCAAAATAATTGTGTTTGCTTCATGTCATCATCCGATTGTGCTTTTAACACCTAACAATAAGGCTTATAAAGACTTAAGCAGTTTAATTACAGTTTATAACGGCCTCATTCATACCTCAAAATATCTTTAAAGCAAGTTTTTTATAAATTGATTGCATTTTAAGCGACTTCTATGGTGATGTTCGCTTTAAGTGATGTTATACTCTCGCCGAATAATTTATCGACTTTATTAAGAGTAAAATTAATGGCAGATTTATCGAAGTACAGAAACATTGGTATTTTCGCGCACGTTGATGCGGGTAAAACCACAACTACTGAGCGTATCCTAAAGCTTACAGGTACAATCCACAAAAGCGGTGAGACACATGATGGTGAGTCTACTACCGATTTCATGGAGCAAGAAGCTGAGCGCGGTATTACTATCCAGTCTGCGGCAGTAAGCTGTTTCTGGAAAGATCACCGTTTTAACGTTATCGATACTCCTGGACACGTTGACTTCACAGTTGAAGTTTACCGTTCACTTAAAGTACTAGATGGCGGTGTGGGTGTATTCTGTGGTTCTGGTGGTGTTGAGCCACAATCAGAAACTAACTGGCGCTATGCAAATGAGTCAGGCGTTGCACGTATTATTTTCGTAAACAAATTAGACCGTATGGGTGCTGATTTTTACCGTGTAACTGAGCAAGTACAAAAAGTACTTGGTGCTACTCCATTAGTTATGACTTTACCAATTGGTATTGAAGACGAATTCGTAGGTGTTGTAGACGTTTTAAACAAACAAGCATATGTTTGGGATGAGACAGGTCTTCCTGAAAACTACTCAATTGTTGACGTTCCAGCTGACATGGTAGAAAAAACTGATGAGTACCATGAGTTCCTAGTTGAAACTGCTGTAGAGCAAGACGATGACCTAATGGAAGCGTACATGGAAGGTGAAATGCCTTCAGTTGAAGATATCAAGCGTTGTATCCGTAAAGGTACTCGTGACCTTGCGTTCTTCCCTACATACTGTGGTTCTGCATTCAAAAACAAAGGCATGCAATTAATCCTTGATGCTGTTGTTGACTACTTACCTGCTCCTACAGAAGTTGATCCTCAACCTCTTATGGATGAAGAAGGTAACGAAAACGGCGAGCATGCAATTGTATCTGCAGACGAGCCTTTCAAAGCGTTAGCATTCAAAATCATGGATGACCGTTTTGGTGCATTAACATTCGTACGTATCTACTCTGGTAAGCTTAACAAGGGTGACACTATCCTTAATGCATTTACGGGTAAAACTGAGCGTGTTGGCCGTATGGTTGAGATGCAAGCAGATGATCGTAAAGAGCTTACTTCAGCACAAGCGGGCGATATCATCGCTATCGTTGGTATGAAGAACGTGCAAACTGGTCACACTCTTTGTGATCCTAAGCACCCAGTAACACTTGAGCCAATGGTATTCCCAACTCCAGTAATCTCGATTGCTGTACAGCCTAAAGATAAAGGCGGTAATGAGAAAATGGGTGTCGCTATCGGTAAAATGGTTGCAGAAGATCCATCTTTCCAAGTTGAGACTGATGAAGATTCAGGCGAAACTATCCTTAAAGGTATGGGTGAGCTTCACTTAGATATCAAAGTAGATATCCTTAAGCGTACTTACGGTGTAGACCTTATCGTTGGTCAACCACAGGTTGCTTACCGTGAAACTATCACTCGTGAAATCGAAGATAGCTACACGCATAAGAAACAATCAGGTGGTTCTGGTCAGTTCGGTAAAATTGATTACCGCATCAAGCCAGGCGAAGTGGGTTCAGGCTTCACGTTTAAATCATCAGTTGTTGGTGGTAACGTACCTAAAGAATTCTGGCCTGCAGTTGAGAAGGGCTTCAAATCAATGATGGGCACTGGTGTTCTAGCTGGCTTCCCAGTACTTGACGTTGAAGTTGAACTTTTCGACGGTGGCTTCCACGCCGTGGATTCATCTGCAATTGCTTTCGAAATCGCTGCTAAAGGCGCTTTCCGTCAATCGATCCCTAAAGCGGGTGCACAACTTCTTGAGCCAATCATGAAAGTTGATGTGTTCACGCCAGAAGATCACGTAGGTGACGTAATCGGCGACCTTAACCGTCGTCGTGGTATGCTTAGCAATCAAGAAGCTGGTTTAACTGGCGTTCGCATCAAAGCAGACGTACCGTTATCAGAAATGTTTGGTTACATCGGTTCACTACGTACAATGACATCAGGTCGTGGTCAGTTCTCTATGGAGTTCTCACACTACGCACCATGTCCACAAAACGTAGCTGACACTGTAATCGCTGCAGAAAAAGAGAAAAATGCTGCTAAGTAATTAGCACTTTAACTCTTTAAAAAAACCCGCACGTGTTGCGGGTTTTTTATTGTCTGAAGTTTGAAAACAGGTGAATACTATTAATACCAGCCCGCAATAAGACTTAATCATTTTGAGGGATTAAATCAGACGCTAGCTGCTTTAAAAACTTCTCATTTAAAACAAGTATTTTCATTGTTTATATTAAAAAAGCCGCTAGTGCGGCTTTTTTATGTTGATAGCAATGAATATTAATCTACGTACTTGATTGCTTTATAAGTGAGTTTTACATTACCAAAGGGTAAAAAGCCATTAACGCGGACTTTCCATTTACCTTCTTTTGGGTTGGTAAATGTACAATTTTCTGCGTTTCCTCTGCTTATAGATGCACAATCATTTTTAAACAAAGTAGGGCTTCTTTTATGACTAACAAATAAATTTGCATCGCCCCATCCACCGTCTAGGCTAATGGTGAGTTCGTCATAACCTTCAGGGATATCAATGCGGTAGTTTTTCCACCAAAACCAGCCGCGAATATTATCAATTTCACCGGTGAGCACTTCAGGCTCTGGTGGTGCAATTACGGTTGAGCGAATATCGACAATAACAGGGTCATGATCTGAGGCTCTGTAAGGGCCTTGAGCATACAAACTTGATTGCTGAACGTCAGATTTAAACTCAACATTATAATCAAGCGAGATAGGCTCATCGGCATTAATATGCCAATCACTGGCGCTCACTACTTTACTTAATAAACTCGGACTTGCTAGGGCGTGATCTAAACTTCCTGCACGACCAGAAAAGCTGTAAGAATAACCTAAGGTGTTGCCATCTAACTCAGCAACCACATTTTTAAGGCCCTTATCAGCAAATGCACGGATAGGATCTTCCATTGCATACGCGTTCATGTCGCCAACAAGAATAATATCTTCATCATCAACCCCTGTTGGTTTGCTATTTAGCCAATCAGCAAATGCATTTGCACCAGTTGTTCGAATTTCATTCCAACATGCTTGGCCGTCATTTTGATCAGCGTTGCCACCAGTTGCACTTCTACAACCACCTTTAGACTTTAGGTGAGCTACGGCAACAGTAAACACTTCCTCTGTTTCTATAGACTTAAAGCTTTGTGCAATTGGTGCACGGTTGCTGTAATCGAAAGGCGCGTCGGTTGTGATTGCTGCATTACCCACTTGCTGCACTTTATCAGCACGGTAAATAAGCGCGGTAGTGATAGCATCGGTGCCTACTTGATCAACACCAAAATCTACGAATGCATATTGATTTTGACTATCGGCGTCATTAAGTGCATTTACTAAGCTTGCAACAGCACTAAATTCGCCAAAGCCATCATTTTCAATTTCCATTAAGCCAATGACATCCGCTTGCATAGCACTGATAGCACTGACCAGTTTTGCCTGTTGACGAATTAACTCAGCTTCTGAATCAGCACCTCGGCTAGTTGGAAAACCGCCACCTTGACCATCACCATTAAAGTAATTAAGTACGTTAAAGCTTGCTACACGTAAATCAGCGTCAGGATTTAATTCTGGTGCATCAGTGCGTGGATTGGTTGCTACAAACTGGGGTGTTACCGTTGGGTGAATGCGATAAGTACTAAAGCTGTAAGCTAGCGCACCTGTTACAGAATTTACTGTATCGCCAGTACGCAGGGTATTCTCTGCTGATAACCCTGGAACAGGATAAGCGATAGGATCGCGATTTTGGCGAGTTGAACCATCATCGAGGAGTATTTTTTTAGTTAGATTTTGCGCTTCAACTGCATTCGCAGCTGCGCCAGGAAGTGCAACTTGAGTACCTTGATATAAACGTTCAGTGGCAAGTTCTAGTTCTCCATAGCGACCTAAACCATAATTGTTAGTAACAATAAGTGGCTGCTCTAAGGTAACCAGCATACCTTCAAACGCCTCTAATTCACTGGGCTCGGTAACGGGTAAAGTGATTTTAGTCGGGTAAGCTGAAAGACCAGTATCACAAATAGCAACTTGACTTACATTGCCAATTTGGGTGGCATCAAAGTATTCTTCAACAGTACCTTGCACGCGAACATGGTCGCCAACATTAACATCAGTATTGGTAAAATAAACAAATACCCCTTCAGAAGTAAGTGGGTTTGCATCCTCATCATAACGAAGTGAGCTAACAAAAAAGCCTTTGAGATGGTCATCTGCTTGGAAATCAGCCGTCACAACGCCTTCAAATTCAACCACAGTGTTAACCAATGGGCTGCTTGCGCCTTCGCCTTGAATGCTGCTAATTAATGTTTTATCAGCGCCACATAATAAAGGATCTTCAGGTTCTGGCTCTGGTTCAGGATCTGGATTAGGTGAAGAATTTCCTGCAAATATGCCTAAATCACTAAAGTCATCTTGCTCAAATTGCAGCCATTGTTCGCTTGGATTAAAACTGCCATCTGCGTCACTACGTCCGTTTAACTCAGTTTCTTTGCGGCGCAATGTTTTATTTTGTGTTTGTACACCACCTTCAGACCAAAATGAACCAGGGTCTACGCCACGTTGGCCAAAGCTGTCAATAATTACTGAGCCTTGAGTCAATACTAGTGCATCATCGCCATTAAAGTTTGTTACTGCGCTGAGTTGGTCAGCTTTTTCTTTTAGCTCTGCTGAGGCATTACCATTAACAATAACGTAGGTGCTGTTTGCAGCAAGTTCGCCAGTTAAATCGAAGGTATTATTTGCCTCTGTATTGCCATTTGAATAGAGACTGAGGGTATAGCCATCTAATGACAAAGGAGTTGTCGAATTATTAAATAGTTCTACTGCTTTATTATAGCTACTGCCTTCTACGTACTCAGATATAACGAGGTTAGCGGTAGCGGGTGCACTGAGGCTTGCTAATACAAGCGCCAATGGCGTTATTTTTGTTTTTAACATTATTATTTTTCCCGTGTATTTGTTTCGCAAATGGGACGCTTAGTGTAAGGAAAAATGATTACAAATAGAATACAGAATGTTAATAATATAAATATAAAAAAGGGCAATAAAGCCCTTTTATATCAATATACTTTTATCACTTATTTAGATAGCGAGCAGCTTGCTTAGCAAAGTAAGTCAGAATGCCGTCTGCACCAGCACGCTTAAATGCTAATAAAGATTCCATTATGGTTGCTTCTTCGCTCAGCCAGCCATTATCAATAGCGGCTTTATGCATCGCGTATTCGCCACTTACTTGATAAGCAAATGTTGGTACACCAAACTCATCTTTAACGCGACGTACAATATCTAAATAAGGCATACCTGGCTTAACCATGACCATATCGGCGCCTTCTTGAAGGTCAAGTGCGACTTCACGAATTGCTTCATCAGAGTTGGCAGGATCCATTTGATACGTTTTTTTGTCAGCGCCTTTTAAGTTACCCGCAGACCCTACGGCATCTCTAAATGGACCATAGTAGCTTGACGCATATTTTGCTGAATAGGCCATAATGCGAGTATGAATAAAACCATCGGCTTCAAGAGCTTCACGAATTGCACCAATACGGCCATCCATCATGTCTGATGGGGCAACAACATCAGCACCTGCATGTGCATGTGATAGCGCCTGCTTAACTAAAATTTCGGTAGTGACGTCGTTAATCACATAACCTGCATCATCAATAATGCCGTCTTGACCATGCACTGTGAATGGGTCAAGTGCAACATCGGTGATCACGCCAAGCTCTGGGAAGGTTTCTTTTAATGCGCGTACAGTTCTTTGTGCCAAGCCGTCATCGTTATAGGCTTCTTCAGCGAGTAGAGATTTTTTATCTGCTGGGGTAACAGGAAAAATAGCGAGCGCAGGCACACCTAAATCAACTAACTCTTTGGCTTCTTCAAGCAGCAGATCAATCGATAAACGTTCGATACCAGGCATAGATTCAATGCTTTCACGACGATTTTTACCTTCAAGAACAAAAACAGGATAAATAAGATCATTAACACTCAGCTGATTTTCAGCCATAAGGCGACGAGAGAAATCATTACGGCGCATTCTACGCATGCGAGTATATGGGAAAAGGTCTAGTCCAGATTGGGCCATAAGTATACGCTCCTACTGTGGGGTTGAAAAATTAACCACTTGATTGCGGCCATGTTGTTTTGCTAAATAAAGTGCCTTATCGGCATAATCAGTAAATAGTTCAGGGTTATGGGTATCATCGGCAATTTGAGTATAAACACCGGCACTAATAGTAAACTCAATAATAGTGCCTGCTACATTCACAGTCTTATTTTCTATTGCCAGGCGTGTTTGCTCTGCAATGTTCATTGCACCTTGGTTATCAGTATTAGGTAGCAAAATGACAAACTCTTCACCACCATAACGCGCTACTTCATCAAGTGGGCGCTTAAGCTGTTGTTTAATGGTATCAGACACCGCTCTGATGACTTGATCGCCGGTTAAGTGGCCATATTTATCGTTAATTGATTTAAATTTGTCGATATCTAGCATAATAATACTTAATGGCGTTTGCTCACGGCGTGAACGACGAATTTCCATAATTAGTTTTTTATCGAAAAAGCGTCTATTTTTAATGCCAGTTAGGGCATCTTCCATATTAAGTTGTTCAAGCTCATGGTTTTTATCTTCAAGTTCTCTCAGTGTGACCTGTAACTCAAAGGTGCGTTCATCTACTTGGCTTTCAAGTTCTTGGCGGGTACGCTCTTGTAATTCAATGCGCTCATTTAACAACGCGTCTTGTGCGGCGCTTTGTGCAATTAATGCTTGCTGTGCTGTTACTTGCTCATCGCGTTGTAATATAAATAATTTTATGACGGTATAGCTTAGGCAAAATGAACACCCTAAAGAAGCTAAAAAGGTAAGCATTAAACTCGCTCTAGTGACGGTATAAAAGCCTGTTAACGCAACGGAAAAATGGATGACCACAATTAAAAAGAACCCAAGTGCCATGAGTAGAGATTTATTGGGACTCGTGGGATTTTTACGCAGATAAAATAATGTTGTGGCAACATGATAACTTAAAATGACAGGGATGCTTAAAATAGCAAATAAAGCTACGCTGGGAGTGGGGAGTAACCAAATAAGTATAATAATTAATGCGTATAGTGCGGTGATTATTGTTTGCCCTTTTACTAAGTTAGACTCAATAGCTGTGCAAACATGGCGTTGTAAAGGAAGAAACGATACCGTGATCAGCATCAGCAAAATAGGCAGCACTAACTGTTGGAGGTTTGCTATGCTGGAGGGCGCATAACGAAATCCAAACCCGCCTAAGTAAGCTAAAAATAAGCTGAGCATCAGCGTAATCACACCGGCATAAGCAAAGTAATGCTTTCGGGAAAATGCGAATAAGACCAGACTACTCACTGCTAAAGAAAAAACAAAGCCAATTAATAATCCATAAAGTAAATTCACCATACTTTTATAGGCCAATAGTGAGTCTTGCTGCCACAGTGTTAAGGGGACGCGTAGCCCGATACCTGCGTCATTATTAACTTTAAGGTACACCGTAGTCTCACTGTTAGCTGGAAGAGTTAGTTTGACTAGCAAAGACTCGCTCGCTATCACTCTTTGTGAAAGTGCGTGCGTATCACCAATATGAGTTGATGTGAGTAGCTTATCCTCCATAAAATGAGCAAAGTAAACATCGTTTAATAGAGGGTTGTCTAGTGACAGTAAGGGCATTAGCGGCTGCGCTAACTGGTTTGTAATCTTAAATTGAATCCATACAGGTCGAGACTCAAGACCTAAATTAAGTGGCTTATCATTAAGTAGCAGCCATTCTTGTAAATTACTTTGTCGTGCATCTTCTAATGAGGTAGGAGTAAACGAATAATGAATAGACTCTATTTTTTTTGAATTAAATTCACTATTTATCTCGATTGCACTTGCAGGGAAACAGGATGCATAAAACACAAAAATGAATACCAGCAAAGCGCAAAAGGGTCGCATTACTTTTTCTCTAATCCAAATAAGTGATTAAAGTTTTCACTCGTATATTTTGCCACGTCAGATGCAGGGATGCCATAAAGCTGAGCAAGGGTATCACAAACATAATGAAGTAATGCTGGCTCATTACGTCTTGATTTTGGTTTAGGTTTAACAGTGCGGGGGATTAAAAAGGGTGCATCGGTTTCAATTAATAAGCGTTCAATTGGGATGCTGGGGATCAGCTGTTGTAATTCTTTGCCACGTCGCTCATCGCACACCCAGCCAGTAATACCAATATAAAGACCTAGTTTTAAGTAACCTGCAAGCGCTTGCGCATCACCGGTAAAACAGTGCAGTACACCGCGTACAGTAAACTCATTTAAAATAGAGAGCATGTCGTCACTGGCATCGCGTTCGTGTAAGTAAACCGGCAGGTTTAGCTTTTCGGCTAATGCGAGCTGACGACGAAACACAGCACGCTGCACATCTCTTGGAGAAAAGTCGCGATTGTAATCTAGGCCGCATTCACCAATGGCAATAACCGGCGCACTTTGTGCGAGCTTAGTGAGTTGTTGCTCAAGTTCAGAGGTTGCTGTTTTTGCATCATGAGGGTGGATACCTGCGCTAGCATATTGGCCATAGCGTGCAGCAAGTGCTAATGATTCTTCACTTGAACTTATATCGCAGCCAATAATTAGCATATGTTTAACGCCAGCCTCTTTTGCTCTAGCGAGCACCTCTTGATGCTGACCATCAAATTGATGATTAGTTAAATTTACGCCAGCATCAATCAACGTGTATTGCATTACTGAGTGCGCTTTACACGAATTGAGCGGTTTTGATCTGCTTTTTTAAGTAAAAAAGAATTAAATACACCGCGACTAATAATAACGGTATCGCCTTTGTCTAATCTTAAGCTATCTGAGCCAATTTGACGCCACTGCTGATTGTTCTCTAAAGTAATAATTAGCTCACCATAGGGTGCTTTTTCAACATTAGCTATTATTGATGAAATTGCTTCTTCGCTATTTTCCGCAATGTTTTTATGCTCTAAACCAAACTCTTTTGCTTTGGTGGCCACAGGGGCTGTTGCTGCGGGAGTTTCAGCTTTTACATTTGTTTGCGCCGATTTGCTTAGCTGGCTTTGAGCTGGTTGTGTTAATGACTTTCCTGCAATGGTATTGTCATAACATAGTAAACGATTAAAGTCGTTTTCAATAAAACTACAGGCTTGTAATGCTTGCTCGTTAATAGGAGTAGCAGCTAAAGCCGGTACGCTGGCTAAAGTGAGTAAAGAAAGTAAATGCTTGTTCATATTATTCCTCAGATTCTTGTTGTGGTTTTGCGGTATAAAATTTAGCTAAAATTAAACCAAGCTCAAATAACAGCAGCATGGGCAATGCTAATAGGGTTTGTGATAGCACATCCGGTGGCGTTAAAAACATTGCCACTACAAATACGCCAACCACTATATAAGGGCGCTTTTCTTTTAAACTTTGTGTGGTAGTGGCGCCGCTCCAGCAGAGCAACATAATTGCCACAGGGATTTCAAATGCGATACCAAATGCAAAAAATAGCTTAAGTACAAAGCCTAAGTAACTACTTATATCCGGTGCAAGGGTCATCATTTGAGGACCTACACTGGTGAAAAACCCTAAGATAATGGGTAGCACCACAAAGTAACAAAAAGCTATGCCACTATAAAATAAGATGATGCTAGAAGCTAATATTGGCATCAGCATTTTCTTTTCGTGCTGATATAAACCGGGGGCTATAAATCCCCAAATTTGATGTAAAATCCAAGGAATAGCAGCAAATAAAGCAACAAACAAAGTAAGTTTAAAGGGAGCGAAAAACGGTGCGGTGACATCCGTTGCTATCATAGTAGCGGTGCTGGGTAAATGAGCAACTAAAGGAGCGGCTACAAACGTATAAATATCGTTTGCAAAGTAAACCAAGCCAATAAAAATCACTAAAATACTCAATAGCGATTTAATCAATCGGTCACGTAATTCAATTAAATGAGCAACGAACCCTGACTTTACTTCTTCAGTCATTGTTCTTTATACCCTGTATTAAATGTATGAAAAGAGAGTGCTATATTCACTTTGAGTCATCTGTTTGTTGGTTATTAGTGGCATGGCTTTGACTTTTTTTATAGCTGTGAGTAACTGATTGTGCTGCTTGTTGCAGCTCAGAAACAGAGTTTTGTAGGTCAGGGCTTAAATCTTTTAAGCCTTGTTGCTCTGCTTTTTTAAGGTTCTCATGTAATTCGTGAACACGCAGTTCTTCACTCACCTCAGCTTTTACTGAGTTGGCCATTGCTTTGGCAGTTTTAACCCAACGGCTTACTGTTCTTATAGCAACAGGTAAGCGCTCTGGTCCAAGTACTACCAAGCCGACAATAAATACCACAACAAGCTCCCACATTCCCATGTTGGCTAAACCTTGTCGTTGTCTTTGGTTTTGTCAGTTGTGTTTACATCGGCAGGTTTTGACTCTGCTGAATTTTGAATTTGTTCAGCTTTATTCTCGCTGGTTTGTTCATCAGACATTGCTTTTTTAAAGCCTTTAACTGCGCCGCCTAAATCACCACCCATACCGCGTAGTTTTTTTGTACCAAATAAAAGTACGATGATTGCAAGTACAATTAATAATTGCCAAATACTAATACCACCAAACCCCATGGTTCTCTCCTGCTTTTAAGCCATAAAATAGTAAGATTAAGTGCTGATTATACGCCCAAAGCGGTAAATAGCACTTAGTTTATGCGCGGCGCCAAGCCGCTATAAAACCAATAACAGCACAGCTTAAGACAGCGCCTGCAGCCATTAAGTTGTGTTGTAAATAAAATAAAGCAGAGACAATCATCGCAGCACTGCTAAACAGTCCTAAAACCAAAGGCTTATGTGAAACCTTAGTAGCAGGGGCATAAGCGTGTGGTTCTCGCTTTAAATTTTGATAAATTAAATCGGGTAGCTCAGGCATTTTTTCTGCCCAAAACGGTAAGTTTGCATACATTTGCTTTAGCACAGACAGCGGGCCTACTTGTTGTTTAACCCAGTCTTCTAAAAATGGTTTTGCTGTTTTCCATAAATCTAGTTGAGGGTATAACTGGCGGCCAAGGCCTTCAACATACAGCAAGGTTTTTTGTAATAAGACGAGTTGCGGTTGAACCTGCATATTAAAACGACGTGCGGTATTAAATAAGTTAACTAGCACATGGCCAAATGATATTTCAGCCAGTGGCTTATTAAAAATAGGTTCGCACACGGTGCGTATAGCAAACTCAAATTCTTCAATGCTGGTATCGGGTGGCACCCAGCCTGAATCTACGTGAAGCTGTGCTACTTGGCGGTAGTCGCGGTTAAAAAAGGCAATAAAGTTTTCTGCTAGGTAGCGTTTATCTTCTTTGTTAAGTGTGCCGACTATACCGCAATCAATACCTATGTATTTAGGGTTGTGCGGGTGTTCGCGGGAGACAAAAATATTACCTGGATGCATGTCAGCATGAAAAAAACTGTCGCGAAATACTTGAGTAAAAAACACTTCTACTCCGCGCTCTGCTAATAACTTCATATTAGTGTTTTGTGCCATCAGTGCCTCAGTATCTGACACTGGGATACCGTAAATACGCTCCATAACCAGTACATTACTGCGGCTATAGTCGCTGTATACAGTAGGGATATAAAGTGATTCTGAGCCTTCAAAGTTACGCTTTAATTGAATGCCATTAGCACCCTCACGCATTAAGTCGAGTTCATCGAGCAATGTTTTTTTATACTCTTTAACCACTTCTACAGGGCGTAAGCGTCTTGCTTCGTTAATTAACTTACCAATCACCTTAGCTAATTTTTCCATTAAGGCTAAGTCGGCATTTATTTGCTGTTCAATATTAGGACGAATAACTTTAATAACGACATCTTGCGAATCGCCCTGCGCGTCAATAAGGGTAGCCGTATGCACTTGAGCAATTGATGCCGATGCCAGAGGTGTTTGTGAGAATTCGCTAAATAACTCGCTAATATTATCTATTTCTAATGCTTTTTCGATGATTTCCTGTGCCAGCTCACCTTCAAACGGCTCTACCTGATCTTGTAAAAAGGCTAATTCCAAGGCGATGTCATGAGGCAGTAAGTCGCGTCGAGTTGAGAGCATTTGGCCAAACTTTATCCACACAGGGCCAAGTTGTTGCAGTGCTAAGCGAAGTCTTAAGCCAGGGGGTTTATCTTTGTGTTGATTGCGTAACCAAAACAAACTGCCACGAGCAAGTTTAGCAAACCAAGGTACTTTATGTTTGGGTACAAGCTCATCAAGTCCGAAGCTAAGCAGGGTTTTAGTTATGTAATACAGTCGGGCAGTTGACACAAAAAATCCTTAGCGCGTTAAAGGGCTTTAATTAGGGCGTTAATACGTTGCTCAATGGCGGCAACATGGCCTTTTAGTGCTCTATTTTGTTGTTTAAATTGCTCAAGCTCTAATGGGTGAATGGTGATTGCCAGTTCGTCTTGGAACACACTAATAAAAGTATTATCGAGCTGAGACTTTGCTTTTTTACCTTGCTGCTTAAGCGACTGCAAGTGCAAATAAAGTTGTTGTGCAGGCGCGTCGCCAATATGCTTTGCTAGTTGCTCTGGCCAATCAATCTCTACACTTGAAAAGGCTGAACTATAGTGTTGAGCTATATTTAAATCGCCTTGTAAATCAAGCTTATCTTGGCGAATAAGTTGAGTCAGCATAGCTGGGTTTTTCAGTGCTAACAACGTATCTATATTGGCGCTGATCATACAATCAGCGTCAGCATGTTCGAATGCAGTGTAAAGATGTAGCTGCTGATTGGCATAAGTAATGGCTATTTTTTGCTGCCAGTCTCTAACCTCAACTAATAAGCGCTGATGCTCTACCGTTTTTAGTTTATCGAGTAAGCTCGGATCGAGTTTAAGCGCTTGATTTAATACTTGCTCAATAAGCGAAAGTACAAAGCTCGGTAGCATAAAAAAACTGCCTGCAGCCGGTTGTTCTTTACTGTGTTCTTCAAGCGCCATAAATTACTAACCTTAGTATTTAAATCCACGATGCAGGGCAACAATGCCACCAGTTAGATTTTGATAAGTCGCTTGCTCAAACCCTGCTTCGACCATCATCGCTTTAAGGGTTTCTTGATCTGGATGCATACGAATTGACTCTGCTAAGTATTGGTATGATTCACTGTCGTTAGCAACTAGTTTACCCATAGTAGGTAAAATGTTGAAAGAGTAAAAATCATACGCCTTGCTCAACAATTCTTGCTCTGGTTTTGAAAACTCAAGAATGAGTAAACGACCACCTGGCTTTAAAATGCGGTACATAGAGCGCAATGCTTTATTTTGGTCGGTAACATTACGCAAGCCAAAAGCAATCGTAATTAAATCAAAACTATTATCAGGGAAAGGTAAGGCTTCGGCATTCATTTGTACGTAATCAATGTTGCCTACAAGGCCTAAGTTATGCAGTTTTTCACGGCCTACCTTTAGCATTGAAGAGTTTATATCACCTAGAACAACCTGACCGGTATCGCCAACAAGTTGGCTAAACTTTGCGGTTAAATCGCCAGTACCACCGGCTAAGTCTAATACATGATGACCTTTACGAATGCCTGAACTAGCAATTGTTTGGCGTTTCCATAAACGATGAATACCAAAAGACATGAGATCATTCATAACATCGTACTTTGTCGCAACAGAATGAAATACATCAGCAACCATAGAAGCTTTTTCGGTTTCGGCAACAGTTTTATAGCCAAAATGCGTGGTCTTTTCAGGGTTCTCGTTCATGATTAATCTCTATCGTGGTAATAAAGACTAGTGTACTTGATTGTGCACCAAGGGTGCAATTTGAATATGATTTATCAGCTAATTTATTGTGTAAACAGTGTGCTGAGCTATTGAGATGCGCGTGATTTAAACGCCGCGTTTGAGGCACTTTTAACCAGCTGGTTAAAGTCGCCTTGTTGTTGCTCTGTAATCCCTAGAGAGAGAGAAATTGGAGGTAGTTTTAAATCGCTTTTTGAACTGATAAAACGTAGCTTTTCAACCCCAGCTATTACCTTTTGTGCAATCAGCTTAGCTGTTTCTGGCTCAATGTTAGCAAGTAGAACGATAAATTGGTCTTTTGCAGAGCGCCCAGCTAAGCCACTTTGCGAAACATACTTCTGCACTTGCTTAGCTACTTTATTTAAAATCACTTCGCCAATTGCATCGCCAAAATTATCAATAAAATGCTCTAAATTATCAATTTGAATAGCAATTGCTGAGATTGACTTGTCTTGTTTTAACCATAACTGTGTTTGTTTAGTTAAATAGTGGCGTTTGTATAAGCCTGTTTGTGGGTCAATCACATGTTGTTTGCGCAAGGTATTGAGTTGTTTTTTAGTTGCTTCGTGTAACTTTTTTGCCTGACTTAGTTCTTGTTTAAATTGTGCTTGTTGCGAGAGCAGTAACTGCGTTTGCTCATTAAGCCTTTCTAAGGCGATGCGGCTGTTAGCAATATTATTTTCATCTAAAGAATGCAAGCAGTCATTAACATGACCTGCAAAATCGTTAAGTTTTTTTTCGGTTTGCTGTGCATTTTGAGACAGTGAATTGATCACACCATTGACGTTTTCAATCATTGCTACTTCGGTTTTATGACCTTGATTTAAATATTCAAAATAGAGTTGCTCAATAAATAGCTCATCAATATTTTGATGGGCATCTATAGCATCATCAATAGCATTATTAAGCGCAAAATGGATTTTACTAATGTATGTATACACAACTTGAAAATTTAAGGGGGTAGGAGGCAAAACATGATGTTCTAAAAACATACATACTTTTGTCATTTTTTCTTGTGCTATAGCCATGGAGTCATGGAACATCATTTGCAAATACCAACCAAATACGCATAAATGCTGATTTATAAAACTCGTCCAATGAGGCAATTTGCTTCCAAGCACAGATACAATAATCATTATATCCGTTATTTAAAAGTAAAATGAGTCGTAGTTGGCTAAAATGACGCTATAATTTCAATAACCGTTGCTTTTTTGAGCAATTACTCTAATTGTTAAGTATTAACTCAAGTTAATAAAATGACTGCTGGCGTATATTTTTCGCAGTTGGTCGTATATCTATTTGCTATTTATTCAGCCTAAGATAGGTTTACCACATCTGTAACGTCATTAAGCTCAATAACTATGAATTTATCTCTTTCAAAAAAAATGCGCCTTTCCTTATTAAGTGTCACCTTAATGTGCTCATTAAGCGCGTGTCAGCTCACTACAATTAATGCCGATCAGCAATTTACGCAAACCGCCGAAAATATCGTCCAGTACCGCCAAAAGGTAAGTCCGTACAGTAATCCTAAGGGGGTTGATGGCTATTTACTACCTAACTTATCGGCTGACTTTTTAGCCCAGCAGTATCAAAAAAACACGCAGTTATTGGCTGATTTAGATGTAATAGATATGAGCAAGCTGAGTGACGAAAACCAAATTAACTACAGTATTATTCGAGCGCAAGTGCAAAATACTATTGATGAATATGTATTTAACGCGCACTACATGCCTTTAACGTCAGAATATGGCTTTCATTCAAGCTTATCGTTTATTGTTAATAGCTCTGATTATAAAACCGCTCAAGATTATCAAAACTACTTAAAGCGATTACAACAAGTGCCGCGCTTTTTTGAGCAAAACATAGGCTGGATGCGTAAAGGATTAGAAGTTGGTTTAACTCAACCCAAAGCGGTATTAATTGGCTACCAAGACTCTATTACTGCCTACATTGTTGACGATGTAACACAGTCTGAATTTTACAAGCCGTTTTTAAACAATACCGCGGGTTTAAGTGATAGTGAATTTATAGCGTTACAACAACAGGCTAAAGCCACTATCAGTGGCCAAGTTATTAAAGCCTATAAAGATTACTTAACTTTTTTTAATACTGAATACTTACCTGGCGCGCGCAGTGATATTGGTATTTCGTCAACTCCTAATGGCGAAGCCTTTTATGCAAATCGTGCTAAGTATTACACCACGACACAAATGACCCCAAAAGAAATCCATGAGCTGGGTTTAGCTGAGGTGGCGCGTATTCGCAGTGAAATGGAAGCGGTCATCAAAGAGGTGGGTTTTAAGGGCACGTTTGCAGAATTTATCCACTTTTTACGTACTGATCCGCAGTTTTACGCCACAACGCCTGAACAATTATTAAAAGAGGCCGCGTACATTGCCAAAAAAATGGATGCACAGTTACCTAAATTATTTCATACCTTACCACGCAAACCCTATGGCGTAGCGCCGGTGCCTGCCAATATTGCACCTAAGTACACTACTGGGCGCTATTCAGGTTCGAGCCGTGATGATCAAGCCGGTTTTTATTGGGTAAACACGTACGCTTTAGATAAACGACCACTCTATGCTTTAGAAGCGTTAACGCTGCACGAAGCCGTACCGGGCCATCATTTACAAATATCACTCAATGCAGAGCTTGAAAGCTTACCTAGCTATCGCCGAGATGCCTATTTATCAGCATTTGGTGAAGGCTGGGGGTTATATTCAGAGTACTTAGGGGTTGAGGCTGGTTTTTATCAAGACCCATATAGCAACTTTGGTCGTTTAACCTACGAAATGTGGCGTGCTGCACGTTTAGTGGTTGATACGGGGATGCATATGTATGGCTGGAGTCGAGAGCGTGCAATGAACTTTATGGCTGATAATACGGCGCTTTCATTGCATAATGTAAAAACGGAAACCGACCGTTATATTTCGTGGCCAGCACAAGCGCTGTCTTACAAAATTGGTGAGTTAACAATTAAACGTCTGCGCGCAGAAGCTGAGCAAGCATTAGGTCAACAATTTGATATTCGTGAGTTTCATCATCAAATATTACGCCATGGCTCAGTGCCTTTGTCGGTGCTTGAGCAACAAATACGTTTGTATATACAAGTGGAATTAGCAAAAACAGATAGCTAAAAGCGCATTATTTTGAAACTATAAAAGTGTGGTGTTATTTGATGGCATCACGCTTTTTTAGCATTTAAGGATAAGTAATGAGTCAGTTTATAATGTTCAGTATCGATGTGTTTGCCAGCCTATTTATTGTTGCATTGGGATTGCTGGTTGTATTAATTGCTATTTTTTATATTCGAGATGTTACGCAAACAAAGCATGCTATTAGGCGTAATTATCCCGTGATTGGACGTTTTCGTTATTTCTTTGAGCGCCAAGGTGAGTTTTTCAGACAGTATTTTTTTGCCCTCGATCGTGAAGAAATGCCCTTTAATCGTGCCGAGCGTAGTTGGGTCTACCGCGCGGCTAAAGATGTTGATCACACGGCCGCTTTTGGTTCAACTCAAAGTTTAGAGGCCACAGGCACAGTTATGTTTATGAACTGTGCGTTTCCTACCTTAGATGAAGAAGCCTTAGCGCCGAGCAACGTAACGCTTGGCCCTTACTGTAAATTTCCTTACACCACAAATTCGCTATTTAATATATCGGGCATGAGCTTTGGTGCGCTATCAAGCCCTGCTGTGCGTGCACTATCGAAGGGGGCAAAATTAGCAGGATGTTGGATGAACACGGGAGAAGGCGGACTTAGCCCATATCACTTAGAAGGAGGTGCCGATATTGTATTTCAAATTGGCACCGCAAAATACGGTGTACGCGACGAGCAGGGAAATTTAAGTACAGAAAAGCTAAAAGCCGTTGCTGCACATCCAGCGGTTAAAATGTTTGAACTGAAAATGAGCCAAGGTGCTAAGCCCGGAAAAGGCGGCATGTTACCTGGGCGAAAAGTGAATGCTGAAATTGCCAAAATAAGAGGTATACCCGAAGGGCAGGATTCGATTAGTCCAAACGGGCACCCAGAAATAAAAAACCCAAACGATATTCTAGACATGCTCACCACCATCAGGACTGCAACGGGTAAACCAACAGGCTTTAAAGCGGTTATTGGTGAACATACTTGGTTAGAAAGTTTATTTGCCGAGATAAATCATCGTGGCATTGAGTCTGCACCCGACTTTATAACTATTGATAGTGCTGATGGAGGCACAGGCGCAGCACCACAGTCTTTATTAGATTCTGTGGGGTTACCGCTTAAAGAAAGCCTCCCTCTAGTTATACAGCTATTAAAGAAGCATGGCCTTAGAGAGCGAGTTAAAATTATTGTTTCGGGTAAATTAATTGTGCCTTCCAAAGTAGCATGGGCATTAGCACTAGGAGCCGACTTTGTGGTTTCTGCGCGAGGGCATATGTTTGCACTAGGCTGCATTCAGGCGATGCAATGTAATAAAGATACCTGCCCAACAGGAATTACTACGCATAATGAACGTTTGCAACGTGGTTTAAATGTTGAAGATAAAGCGCAGCGGGTCGCAAATTATAATAAATACATTCATTACGGTGCAGGGCTTATTGCACATTCTTGTGGTGTTACCAGTGCTCGCGAATTAAAACGCAAACATGTGCGTATTGTGCAAGAAAGCGGCCTTTCTGAGCCGCTAGATAAAATGTACGAGCATTATCATTAAATACTTGCTTGTTAGTTATCGATGATGAAGTGTATTGCTCGCTTGAATGCCGGTGATTTTTAATCGCTCTAATTCGCAGCTAAACAAAAACTCTAGTGCTTCTAGGTGGCGACGCACTTCAGCAATATTTTTGCCAACTGCATATAAGCCATGACCGCGAATTAATACACCAAATTTAATCGGTGAGTGCAAATGGTGATCGCTGACTAATAAGCTTAAACGGTCAATATCTTGGTCGTTATCAAAAATAGGAATGCTTAAGGTTTCTAAATGTGAGGTAAAACCACTGAGCGCTTTTTGCATTTCGTAACCGCTTAAATCAAGCTGATGAGCTTGCGTTACTTGTGAAAGCACCGTTGCTGCAACAGATTGAGTATGCAATACACATTGCGCCTCAGGAATTAACTGATACAAACTTAAATGTAATTTCGCTTCGCTTGATAAAGCCTGAGGAGTATTTAAGTTTTGGTGGTCTAACTGTAAAAAATGCTCATGGGTAAGTTGGGCCTTATCGCAGCCATTAGTCGTTATAACGAAGCCATTTTGGGTGCGAGCTGATAAATTTCCACCCGAGGCAGGAACCCAACCTTGTTGGCTAATCCATTTTGCGGCTTCTATAAGGTTTGAAATAGCGGTATGGTTGTCTTGCATATTTTCCTCACAAATAACAATTAAAGTACAGTTTAGACGGCTAAACCTCCGTTTTAATCATAACATTGCTCTGTACACAAAACCATCATCAGGAGACTTCGTGTTTGACAGTAAACTCCCCAATTTAGGTATTAGTATATTTAGCCAAATGAGTGGCTTGGCTAATAAGTTTTCGGCAATTAATCTTTCGCAAGGTTTTCCTGAATTTGATACCCCTGAGTATTTAAAAGCGCAGTTAAGTCAGCACGTAGCCCAAGGAGCTAATCAATACTCGCCTTCCAGCGGTGTACCTAAACTACAACAGCAAATTGCAGCATTAGTTCAGCGAAAATATTCCGCGCAAATTGATGGCACAAGCCAAGTAACTATAACTTCAGGAGCAACTGAAGCATTATTTGTGGCGATTCAAACTATTGTGCGCGAGGGTGATGACGTTATTGTATTTGATCCTGCTTACGACTCATATCAACCAGCCATTGAACTGGCTGGCGGCAAGTCAGTGCACGTTGCGCTAGCCGCGCCAGATTACGCTATAAATTGGCAAACAGTAAATCAAGCAATTACAGCAAATACTCGCGCAATTATTATTAACACGCCGCATAACCCCAGTGGCAAAGTGTTAAAACAGCAAGATATCAACGAACTAAAAAAACTAGTGAGTGCTCACAATTTATATGTAATCAGCGATGAGGTTTATGAGCATATAACGTTTGATCAACAACCACATTTAAGCGCACTCGGTGACGAGGAATTACTGGCAAAAAGCTTTGTTATTTCAAGCTTTGGTAAAACCTTTCATAGCACCGGTTGGAAGATGGGTTACTGTATCGCACCTACTGATTTAAGCGAAGAATTTCGAAAGGTTCATCAGTATGTTACTTTTTCAAGCTTTACGCCTGCGCAGCATGCATTAGCTGATATGTTAGAGCAACACGCTGAACATATTGACCAGCTAAGTGATTTTTATCAACATAAGCGCGATGTGCTCAGTAATGCTCTACAAGATAGTCGCTTTAGTATTTTACCAAGTGAGGGTACCTACTTTTTACTGCTTGATTACAGTGATGTATCCGATTTAAATGACGTAGAACTTTGTCAGTGGTTGGTAGAGCAAGCAGGGGTGGCAGCCATTCCGCTAAGTGTATTTTATCAACAGCCAAATAACGATAAAGTTATTCGTTTATGTTTTGCTAAAAACGATCAAACCCTAATAGAGGCGGCGCAGATTTTATGTCAACTTTAACTTTAGCATTATTACAAAGCTCATTGCATTGGCTCGATAAAAAAGCCAATTTAGCTATGTTTGAACAACAACTTGCCAACATCACCAATAAACCAGATTTAATTGTATTGCCCGAAACCTTTGCCACTGGATTTGCGGTTAACCTTGATTGTGGTGAGGCTGAAAATGGCTCAGTACTGAGTTGGCTTAAAACACAAGCTAAACAACATAGTGCGGTTTGTGCGGGCTCGGTATTGGTAACTCAAGGGGACAAAAAGGCTAATCGGTTTTATTGGGTAAAACCAAGTGGTGAGGTAGGTTATTACGATAAGCGCCACTTATTTTGTTTGGGTAACGAGGGCGAATTTGTAGTAGCAGGACAAACCCGTGAAGTGTTTGAGCTCAATGGGTTTAAAATTTTACCGCAAGTTTGCTACGATTTACGCTTTCCGGTGTTTCAGCGCAATAACAATGACTACGACGTGATGATAAATATTGCTAACTGGCCAGCTGCAAGGCGTAATGTGTGGGATACCTTATTAATGGCGCGAGCAATGGAAAACCTGTGCTACGTGGTTGGCGTAAATCGGGTTGGCGAAGATGGCAATGGTATTGACCATAGTGGTGGAACCGCAGTGTATGACTTTAAAGGTGAGCCACTGATTAAAGCGCATGATGACCAGCAAGCATTATTAACAATCACGTTAAATAAAGCGCCGCTTGATGAGTTTAGAGCTAAATTTCCGGCACATTTAGATGCCGATGCTTTTGCATTGGTATAAATTAGCGCCCAGCCGATAAAGTGCTAAAATAACCGCTGATATTTTTATTGGCGGCTTTATGAATACAACCCTTATTACACCGGTAATTTTAGCTGGCGGCATTGGTACACGGCTTTGGCCACTATCGCGCCAAGCAATGCCAAAGCAGTTTTTATCTTTGCTTGATGATAATAACCAGCAGTCGTTATTACAAAGCACATTATTACGGGTTGCAACTGAGGGCTTTAATCCCGCTATTTTGGTCTGTAATGAACAGCATCGATTTATTGCCGCAGAGCAGGCAGCATTTGCAAAACCCTATGCCATAGTACTTGAGCCAGAAGGCAAAAATACCGCGCCAGCCATTGCTCTTGCCGCGCACTATGCTTTAAAAAATAATATTACGGGCCCTTTGTTGGTGATGCCTGCCGATCATCATATTGCAGATTTTACCGCATTAACGGCTCAGTTATCTGATGCGATTAAACTTGCTGAGCAAGGTAAATTAGTTACATTTTCAATCACACCAACAGAGCCACACACAGGTTATGGTTATATAAAACAGGGCGCAGCCATTAAAGATACCTGTTGCTTTGAAGTTGACCAGTTTAAAGAAAAACCTGATTTAGCAGCAGCATTAACTTATTTAGCTGAGGGCGGTTATAGTTGGAACAGTGGTATGTTCTTATTTACTCCCGCTGCTTATTTGCAAGAGCTTGAGCGCTTTGCCCCCAAAATTGCTAAAAGTGTTGCCAGTGCTACTGATTTTAAACAAGACTTAGCGTTTACCAGAGCAAATGCCCATGCACTTGAATCTTGCCCAAGTGACTCAATTGACTACGCTATTTTAGAGCGCAGCAATAATGTAGTGGTAATGCCTGTGGCGTTAAAGTGGAGCGATGTGGGCAGTTTTTCTGCACTGGCTGCGCTTGCAGAAAAAGATTCGCAGGGCAATAGTCAAAATCAGCAACATATTGCACAAAATAGTATTAATAACCTAGTTATTAGCGAAGATGGACACACAATTGCTACTTTAGGTGTGAGCGATTTAGCGATTGTTCATACTCATGATGCTACCTTGGTTGCAAAGCAAGATTCGCTTGAAGGCTTGCCTTTAATACTTAAACAATTGGCAATTACGCAAAATGACAAACTGGCACATCATCAGGTGGTTTACCGCCCTTGGGGACATTATCGTACGCTAGTAGAAAGTATCGGCTTTAAAGTTAAAAAAATTACCGTAAAAAGTGGTGCAAAACTCTCAACCCAGCGTCATCAGCATCGTGCTGAGCATTGGGTGGTCGTATCAGGCACTGCAGATATATGTATTGACCAACAAAGCTTAACACTGACCCATGACCAATCTTGTTATATTGGTGCAAAGCAACTGCACAGCTTAGCTAATAATCAGCCCGAGCCGTTAATTGTTATTGAAGTACAAACGGGTGCCATATTGGATGAAAGCGATATTCAGCGATTTGACGATGTATACGGTAGAAAATAACAGTATAAATAGTAAATATGCTTGATCATTTGTTACTGTCGTGAAGCTTGGTAGCCCGTAGCCGTATTACCCTAGCCCTTGGCGTACATACTTTAAATACGCCTCTAAACTGTGTTGCCACAGTGTGCTGGCTTCATTTAACGAGTTATTTAATGGTTTTTTATCTAGTAAGCGTCGCTCAATTTTTTTAAGAGCCAGTCCATAGCTATTAAAGCCAAGTTGCATTGCGGTGCTGGCTTGGCGATGTAAGAGCTTTATACACTGCTCTGGGTCTTGCTCTAATAAGGTTTGGCAGCGGCTCAGTTTGTTACGCGCAGAGAGGATAAACTCATTATAAATAGAAGATACTTCATCAATGCTAAAAGAGCTTGTCAGGGTTTCTGTGGCTGTTTCATCGTATAACGTATCAACCAGCTCTACAGCAATGTTAGCTGTTTGTGTTGACTGTGAATCACTCAATGCTTGGCGCAGTTTTTCTTGTTTTAATGGCTTGCCAACAATGTCTTTAATGCCCAGCGCTAAGTATTCTTTGATTTCATCAGGGCTCAAACTGGCAGTAAAGGCCAGCACCGGGGTGCGCTGATTTTTATGCTCCACCCGTTTGAGTGTTTTTAGCACTTGCTGTCCGGTTAAATCGGGTAAGTTCATATCAAGTAGCACCACATCAAAGTGGTATTTTTTCATCAACTCAATTGCACTTTTACCATCTTTAGCGAGCTTAATTTTATGCTCGTCGTCAGCCATAAATTCAACGGCAATTTTTTGGTTCAAATCTAAATCTTCAACAAGTAACACATCAAGTCCGGTTAAATAGTCCTTACTTTGATGGCGCTGCTCTACAAGGCTAAGCTCACCTATGGCTAGCGTCATGTTAAAGCTAAATACGCTACCCACTCCCAGCTCACTGGTAATTTCTAGCTGGCTATTAATTTTATCGAGTAAACGACTGGTTATAGCTAGCCCAAGCCCTGTTCCGCCTTTTTCCTTACCGGCACTGCTTTGGATGTAGGGTTCAGTTAAATAGTCAATTTCATCTTTTTCAATACCTGGGCCTGAATCGAGTACGCTTACTTTAAGGGTATGATCGAGCTGAGTTTCATTAATTAAATCTATTTGCACTTTTACTGTGCCAGTGTCGGTAAATTTAATTGCATTACCCACAAGATTAATAATGATTTGTCTGAGCTTTTGTTGGTCGCAGTAATAACAGGCTTTATCGGGGATGTTACAGGCAAGCTCAAATTTAAGCTGTTTTTGTTCGGCCAAAGGGCTTAACAGCAGGCATAAGTTTTGTAGCCAAGTTTTGAACTCTATATCCTCTTCGTACAAGGCTTCGTCATGCTGATCTAAGCTTGCGTATTCCAGTACTTTATCTACTAGTAAGTTGAGTGACTCTGCTGAGTTAATAATGGCTTCGCAATAAGCTTTATTACGGCTGTCGCTAGTTTGGTTTAACACCAGTTGTGCGCTGCCTAAAATGCCGTTTAATGGGGTGCGTATTTCATGGCTTATAGTGGATAAAAAGAGCCCGCGAATCTCTAAATCTTTATGAGCTTTTTCGGTGAGTTTATTAAGTCGTAATTCCCTGCGCTCATTGCACAATAGCGCCATGCCAGCAGCGTAAAACATAGGGGCAATCACACTGTTTAAAAATAATAATGAGTTAAACCATGGGTTTAATATGACATCTTGTTGTGCAACGCGATCCATAAAGATAGTTCGAGTGATAAAACTCGCTGCAACCAGGGTTAAAATAATAATGTAAACAATGCTGGCGTTAGGATAAGGCTTTCGCGCATATTTTATAAAAATAAATAATAAAAAAGCGGCTTCTACAATATGCTGCAGGTCAGAAATATAAACCCGTGAGCGCATGGATGGCTGAAAAAAAGTGAAATAAATAAGCAATAAAGCACTAACTGCGGTAAATAGGCAAACAAATTTAAAGCCCCGACCACGATAGTTTAAAAATTGACTCAGCGATAAGCAGTGCACAATTGACGCTAAAAACATCATGCTATTAGCAAAGGTAATGGCAAGCTGATCAGGGATTTTACCTATGAGCGCAAAGCCCACAATGGCGGCTAATAGTAGTAAAGGGTAGGAGATATAAAGTAATGTGCCGGGAACATGCTTATTGGTACGCCAGGTTAAAAAATTTAGTAACGTCATCACTGTCATAACAGCGATACTGGCAAAATAAAGCGTAAATGAGTCGAGCATTAAGACCCCAACAGCGATTTTTAAAGAAGATATAAAAACAGGCACCTAAAGTGCCTGTATTGAATTTATTAAAATAAGCCTTAACGAATTTCGTCAGGAATATTTTGTTGTGCCCAAGAGAGTAGTTCAATACGGTTACGACATTTGGTTTTTCTAAATGCGCTGTATAAATGGGTTTTAACCGTGTGCGGGCTAATGCTTAACTCTTCAGCAATTTCTTTATTTTTAGAACCGTTACTCATTAACGAGATAATTGCTTTTTCACGTTTAGTGAGTTTTATTGGTTCAATATCACCATCAGTTAGCTTATGTAGTGCGTCTTTGTTAAATTGCAGCATGCGGTTGAGCGCATTACACATAATATCACGACGATACCAAAGCTGATCTTCAAGTAATAAACGAATCCCTTTCATGAGTACATCGGCATTATCGGTGGTGTAAAATACACCGCGAATACCACTGAGTAATGCACGATTAGCAAGCTCTGGATTTTCATCTAAATTAAACAACACAATATCGCATTTGATGCGTAAATTAACGAGTTGCTCTTTTAGCTTAGTCCATGCGTCTTTACTTGATGTTTCAATGAACAATAAGCGAGTACCTACCGGAACATCTAAAATATTTGTACCCGTAGTTACGTCAAGACCCTGTGTTTTTAACAAAGGCTCTAAAACGTTGATACCAATAGTGTTAATTGGTTCTTCGTCTAACAACAAAAAGGCTGAACTGCTCATGTTTTTTTACTCTTTTATAAAGCTGGCTAATTAATCTTACCACGATCCCTGCACACCTTTTGTATTAGGCAATAACAATTTCACTGGAGAAAAGGTGCGATTTCCGATTATTTAAACATAAAATGTTGCAAATAAGTAATTGTTTTTTTGGTATATAAGAAAAACGCCGTATTTTTAATGTATTTTTTAAGATACAGGATTTAATGAGTCACTATAGAGCAACTTTTTTAGTATTTTGATACGGAGGCCAGCCCATTTCTTTACCCGCCAGCATGTGTAAATGAATATGGTAAACGGTTTGTCCGCCGTGTTCATTGCAGTTCATTACCACGCGGAAGCCGTCATCGCTAAAATTAAATTGTTTGGCAAGTTTAGCCGCTACCACATATAAATGACCAACAAGGTGTGAGTTTTCCTCAGTGACATCGTTAATCGTGGCAATGGCTTGTTTAGGAATGATCAAGGCATGAAAAGGTGCTTGAGGGTTAATATCTTTAAATGCAAGCGCGTGGTCGTCTTCGTAAATAATGTCAGCAGGAATTTCACGATTAATAATTTTAGTAAAAATAGTCTCTTGACTCATAATGATGACTCTAATTTGTTCGATTAATATGTATGTCACTAATGACAAATTTTGCCAGCAGTGTCAAACTGAAATCAACTAAAGGAGTAATTATGCGTAAATCAATATTATTAAGCAGTGTAGCGGCGCTCTTGGTGAGTGCATCGAGTTTGGCAGAAAACATTCACTTTCCTGAGGAGTTTGTTCCTTTACAAGTGGGTGAACGAATCATTGAAAGCTCGATTTTTAGTCGTGTTGATGATGTTGAATTAGCACCGGGCACTTATCAGTTAAAGCTTAAATACACAGATTTATATGATTTAGGCTATGACGATCACGAAGTGATTGAGTCGGAGCCTTTTTGGGTGAATGTAACCGTTGAAGCAGGTAAAGACTACACCTTAGTATTTAATCGTGCTGAAAATGCGGTGGCAGCTAAGGTATTTGCTGAGGCACCACAAGTGAGCTTAAAAGCAAAAGGTAGTACTTTAGCTGAGCCATTAAATGTGATAGCTGAACGACAACTACAAAGCGCACAGTTTAATCAGCAAACCTCAGAAACACCTGCTGGCCCACAAAAACCAAGTCGTCCCATTAAGCCGATTGCGCCAATTAATGGCAAAGGCATGCCAAGCGCTGCACATATGCTCGACTTTTGGTGGCAACAAGCAACGCTCGCTGAACGACAGGCTTTTTTAGATAAAGTAACAAAATAACTAAGCATTAAAAAAGGGCCAAATTGGCCCTTTTTAGTTTATTGGTAACGCTATTTGTTATTTAAATAATGCGTCAATAGTACCTTGTGCCAGTGGGTGATAACCCGGACGCGCTTTTAAGTATACGCTTTGTGCCCAGTCTTTTTTACCATTGGTAATAAGCGCTTTATAAAGCGGCACGATAAGCTTACGACGACCAATACCCGATAAATGCTTATCAAGCGCAGGGTAAATCGGTTGGTAACCATTACCTACTGCTAGCATGTACCATGCAAACGCACGTTCTGCGTTGGTTGATTGGGTTAAGTTAAACTCGCCGTCTAATTCAGTCATTTTTTCAATGCTTAAATCGCGCGGTAAGTTATTTAAAAAGTGTAGCCACTCATGCACAGTCCAATTTGCAGTTGGTAATTGTGCGGCAGTTGTATCCCCTTTTAACCATGCTGTAGAAGCTGTATCTACTTTATCGAATGCGTCTGAGGTTGGATTAGGTGCATCACTTGGTAAACCAGGCTGAAAAATCCACTCGTTCACTTTATCCATGCTCACTACACCAGGGTACTTTTCAATTAAGTTAGCTTTGATGTACGTAACAAATTGCGCGGTGGTTAGCGATTTAAATGCAAACTCATTAAAGTAGGTTTTAACAAAGTCATCAAACTTATCACGGCCGTATTTTTCTTCTAGGTAGATTAAAAATAGCTGACCTTTTGTGTAAGGCACTGAGCTAAACGCATCATCTGGATCGCGACCATTAAGCTTTAAGTTAAGGCGCGTATCTGGTGCATCAATGGTTTTAAGTTGCGCACGTAGGCCTGCTGCATCAAGTGCTTGTTCCATAACGGCACGGTCACGACCAAATACTTCTTCCATAATGCGGTTTTCAACGTAAGAGGTAAATCCTTCGTTTAACCATAAATCTTCCCATGTGGCGTTAGTCACTAAGTTACCAGACCAAGAGTGTGCAAGCTCATGCGCAATCAGGTTAACGAGGCTTTTATCGCCGGCAACAACGGTTGGGGTGATAAATGATAAACGTGGGTTTTCCATGCCGCCAAACGGAAAGCTAGGTGGTAGCATAAGTAAGTCATAACGACCCCATGCATAGTCGCCGTACATGGCATTGGTTTTGTCGATCATCGCTTGGGTGTCATCAAACTCAGCAACTGAGGCATCTAAAATAGTCGGCTCTGCAAAAATACCGGTTTGCTTAGACATCGCTTTAAATTCTAGGTTACCCGCACCAATGGCAATTAAGTAAGGTGAAATTGCTTGCGGCATAGTGAACTGATAATCACCATCTTTATAAAGGGCATCTTTATTATCGGCGCTCATTACCGCACGAATATCTTCAGGGGTATGAATACGTGCAGAATAAGTCACGCGCATTGCTGGGGTGTCTTGCACTGGTATCCAACTACGTGCATGAATCGCTTGCGATTGGCTATACATAAACGGGTGCGTTTTGCTGGCTGTTTGCTCTGGCGTTAACCACTGTAAGCCCGACGCTTCTGGGCGACTGTTGTAGTAAATACGGACTTTTTCAGCTTGGTTTTTAAAAGTAATCGTTAGTTTTGAGCCTTTAACATCGTCGCGGTTAGCAAGGTTAAAACTAGCTTTGTGCCAATTGCCATTTGCTGTTTGATACATGACTTTATCAATATCAAGGTCACGGGTATCAAGTACTAGCTTTTTGCTACTGGCGTTTTGCCACTGCAGCGTATGCTCAACAAAACCTTCTAATTGCTTGTCGGCAAAGTCGATGTCTAAATCAAGGTTTAAATGCGTGGTGATAACATCATCAAGGTTGGCATAGGAATTTTGATCAATAGCGCTGGCCATTGCTTGCGAGCACATACCTGCCATAGCGAGGCTTAAAAAAAGAGGTGTGATTTTCATAATTACCTTGAGTACAAATAAAAAAAGTGCTGGTTTTATATCATGATTGCTGCAGTGGGTTGAACAATTTTTACAAGCAGATGCGCAATTTGCGACGATGAGTTAAACTAGAGCGATTAATTATTGCTACCTTCAGAGGGCTTTGTGCCGCACTCATTACAACCCCTACATACATTTGCATTAAGTAGCCAATGCCAAAATTTCGTTGAAATTACCGACTTAGCGCAGCTTAAAAGCCAGTGCTTTAAAGTCCCTTTTTGCTTGTTGGGTGAGGGCAGTAATACTATTTTTTTAAATGACTATGCAGGCACGGTCATTAAAATGGCAACCCATGGCATTACTATCACTGAGCGCTCGCATGACTTTTTAGTTAGTGTGGCGGGTGGTGAAAATTGGCATCAATTAGTGACTTACTTGCTGGAGCAAGGTATTGCAGGGTTTGAAAACCTAGCGCTCATACCCGGTACTGTCGGCGCTGCACCAGTGCAAAATATTGGTGCCTATGGCGTAGAAATAGCACAGTTTATAGAAGCTGTTGATTATTTTGCTATTGATAGCGGCAGCTTTAAATCTTTAACTAATCAACAATGTCATTTTGCTTATCGTGAATCGGTATTTAAACACGCGCTAAAAAATAAAGCAGTGATCACCCAAGTGCATTTTAAGTTGCCCAAAAAATGGCAACCAGTGCTCAGCTATGGACCGCTGCAGCAATTAAAAAATCCAACTCCACAGCAAGTGTGCGCGCAAGTGATACAAACGCGTAATAGCAAACTCCCAAACCCTTATAAACTGGCTAATGCGGGCAGCTTTTTTAAGAATCCTATTATCAACAATAGTGACTTAGCGCAGTTAATTGCTAAATACCCTGAGGTGCCTCACTACCCGCATGGTGCTGGTCACCATAAAGTGGCTGCAGGGTGGTTAATAGAGCAAGCGGGATTAAAGGGGTATAAAATTGCGGGGATTGAAGTGCATCAACAGCAAGCGCTGGTACTGGTTAATCATGGTAATAGTACAGGGGATGATTTAATTAATATGATTGCCCACATTCAGGATATTGTTTTAACACGTTACAACATAAGCTTAGAGCACGAAGTGCGATTAATTGATCAGTACAATGAATGCCATATCTCTTTGGAGCAATCAGCATGAAGGCACCTGACGGTAATAAGTTGGCCATTTTAAATGCGCTCAATAAAGGCGGGTTTGTCTCTGGGCAAGCACTGGGTAATGAATTAGGAATAAGTCGCGCGGCGGTAAGTAAGCATATTCAAAGCTTACAAGCTATGGGCTTAGATGTATTTAAAGTAACAGGTAAAGGCTATAGCTTAAATAACCATGTTGGTTTGCTTAATCAGCAAAGCATACAGCAGTACTATGCTGAGTTAGGGGCAAATACCGCGAATATTGAAGTGCAACCACTGATTGACTCAACCAACAGCGAGTTAATGCGCCGCATTCAAGCTAAAGCAGCGCTCGAATCGGGCACCGTGATTGTAGCCGAAATGCAGCAAGCAGGGCGGGGGCGTCGAGGGCGAGTATGGCAATCACCCTTTGGTGCTAACTTATACTACAGTTATTTTTGGCGCTTAGACGATGGTTTACAAGCCGCTATGGGCGTATCGATTGCTGTTGGTTTAGCTGTGTATGATGCGATAAAAGCACTTTATGATATTGAAGTAGAGCTTAAATGGCCAAACGACATTTATATAAACAAACAAAAACTCGCAGGTGTCTTGGTCGAGTTAGACGGGCAGCCACAAGGACCCTGTCAGTTAGTGATAGGGGTTGGTATTAATTTAAATATGCCAGAAAGTGCCAGTCAGCACATTGACCAAGCATGGACCGATTTAAGTCAGCACACCCAGCAGCTAGATAAAAATCAACTAGTAGCTTCATTAACTTATTGTTTAGAGCAACGCTTAGCGCAATATCGTGAGAATGGCTTACAAACTATGTATCAACAATGGAATGCATTAAATGCATTTGCTGGTCAGCAGGTAGAGCTTAATACCGGACATCGAAGTTGGTGTGGCATTTGTGAAGGTATAGATGCGCACGGTGGTGTACGTATTCGCCAAGACGGTGAAGTGAAAAGTTATTATGGCGGTGAGATTTCATTAAGAAAGGCGCAAGCATGAGATTACTCATTGATGTAGGTAATACCTCACTCAAAGCCGTATTGTGGCAAAACGAGCAAATACAGCCGTGCGATATTAATAATATCCCATGGCAGCAAATCACGGTTGTTGTTTACGCTTGTGTGGGTCGTAGTGAATTACTCAAACAGCTATTGGAGCAAGCGCAAACACATAATATTGATTGTTTTGAGGCTACGGTTAGTCATGAACTCGGTACGTTGCATTGTGCGTATCAGCAAGTCGGTAATTTGGGCATAGATAGGTGGTTAGCACTTATTAGTGGTTATACGCTTTACCCTAATACGGCTGCAATTGTTGTTGATGCCGGCACGGCAACGACTATAGACGTCCTTAATGATGATGGGCAGCACTTAGGTGGTTGGATATTACCAGGGCTTGATTTAATGACCCGATCACTTACTCAAAATACCCAGCGCGTATTTGATGATGCAAACACGCCATTTGCTAATGAGCTTGGCAAAAACACCCCTAATGGATTAAAAAATGGTGCATTAGTGGCAACTATTGGCGCAATTGAGCAAGCAAAGCTGCATTTAAATACAAAAAATAGCCTGTTAATTTTTGCTGGTGGTTATGGTCAGCTATTACAAGGGCATTTTCCACAGAGTATTTTCGACCCAATGCTAGTAATGAAAGGCTTAAATTACTGGTACGAGTTGGCTAAAAAGAGTTAAAAACAACAAAAAAACCGCTTTTTGCGCGAATAGTGAGCGTTTGAAGCATAAAATCACATTTTTTTTAATTTTTTGGTTGCATCCCAATAAACCTTACTCTAGAATCTCGCCCCGTACTAAAGCAGTGCCGACTTAGCTCAGCTGGTAGAGCAACTGACTTGTAATCAGTAGGTCAACCGTTCGACTCGGTTAGTCGGCACCACTTTCCTTTTACCGGAAGTGCTTAGTATAAAGAATTATCGTGGAGGGGTTCCCGAGCGGCCAAAGGGATCAGACTGTAAATCTGACGGCTCAGCCTTCGCTGGTTCGAATCCAGCTCCCTCCACCACTTTATTCTAGACGGTTAGAGGTAGTTTAAGAACAGGTTCCTAAAGCGGGCATCGTATAATGGCTATTACCTCAGCCTTCCAAGCTGATGATGCGGGTTCGATTCCCGCTGCCCGCTCCAATTTGATGATGCTGATATAGCTCAGTTGGTAGAGCGCACCCTTGGTAAGGGTGAGGTCGGCAGTTCAAATCTGCCTATCAGCACCAGTCAATCGAATCTCCTTAAACACTTCCTTTATCTGTCAGAAAAAAACTATTTGAAATTTGAAAAAATTAACTTAATCTACCTATGGTGGATTATTTTCATATGTAATCTAGATACACAAAACTGATAGGTTCCGTCATGGCAAAAGCAAAGTTTGAACGCGTAAAACCGCACGTAAACGTAGGTACAATCGGCCACGTTGACCACGGTAAAACGACATTAACAGCAGCAATCACTAACGTACTTGCAAAAGTATACGGCGGTGTTGCTAAAGATTTCGCATCAATCGATAACGCTCCAGAAGAGCGCGAGCGTGGTATCACAATCTCAACTTCACACGTTGAGTACGATACACCAACTCGTCACTACGCACACGTAGATTGTCCTGGACACGCCGATTATGTTAAAAACATGATCACTGGTGCTGCTCAAATGGATGGCGCTATCTTAGTAGTAGCTGCGACTGACGGTCCTATGCCACAAACTCGTGAGCACATCCTACTTTCTCGCCAAGTTGGCGTTCCTTACATCGTTGTGTTCATGAACAAATGTGACATGGTTGATGATGAAGAGCTACTTGAGCTAGTAGAAATGGAAGTTCGTGAACTTCTTTCTGAATACGACTTCCCAGGTGATGACTTACCACTAATTCAAGGTTCTGCACTTAAAGCACTTGAAGGCGAAGAGCAATGGGAAGCTAAAATCATTGAGCTTGCAGAAGCACTTGATTCTTACATTCCAGAGCCAGAGCGTGACATCGATAAGCCATTCATCATGCCTATCGAAGACGTTTTCTCAATCCAAGGTCGTGGTACTGTTGTAACTGGCCGTGTTGAAGCTGGTATCATCAACGTGAATGACGAAGTTGAAATCGTTGGTATCAAAGAGACTACTAAGTCTACTTGTACTGGTGTTGAGATGTTCCGTAAGCTTCTTGACGAAGGTCGTGCTGGTGAGAACATTGGTGCACTTCTACGTGGTACTAAGCGTGAAGACGTTGAACGTGGTCAAGTACTAGCTAAGCCTGGTTCAATCAAGCCACACACTACATTCACTTCAGAAGTATACGTACTTTCGAAAGATGAAGGTGGTCGTCATACTCCATTCTTCAAAGGTTACCGTCCACAGTTCTACTTCCGTACAACTGACGTAACTGGTGACGTACAGTTACCAGAAGGCGTAGAAATGGTAATGCCTGGTGATAACGTTAAGATGACAGTAACTCTAATCGCGCCAATCGCGATGGACGAAGGTCTTCGTTTCGCTATCCGTGAAGGTGGCCGTACTGTAGGTGCTGGTGTTGTAGCAACTATCGTAGAGTAATAATTAACGTCTAAGTTAATTGTTGGAAAAAGGTCACTTAGGTGGCCTTTTTTAATGCCTGAAGAAAAGTCATTAGTTTTTAGCTATCAGCTTTTAGCTGCTCGGCGTTAATATAAATAATATTGTTTGGGTTAAATTTTACGAAGCCCAAAATAATTAACAAGCTACAAATTTTTCCCAAAAAAAACACGGCCAAGGCCGCGTATATATTTTTATCATCTTGCTTACAGCTTACAGCTTACAGCTTACAGCTTACAGCTTACAGCTTACAGCTTACAGCTTACAGCTTACAAGCTAGTGTTTTTTCGCATACGCCTCAGCTTGCTTCCACACTCTTAGTGTATTGCCGCTTAAAATCTTTTTAATATCGGTATCACTGTAACCTCTGTCCATCAAACCTTGAACTAGGTTAGGGTAGCTAGATACATCCTTTAAGCCGATAGGCAGTGAGTCACCTACACCGTCATAATCAGAGCCAATACCAACATGATCGATACCAATTAGCTTCACAACGTGATCAATATGATCAAGAACTTGCTCAAGGCTAGCAAATGGAAATGGATTTTTAGCGCGGTACATCGCATCAAAATCTTTAGCTACTTTTTTGCCTTCTTCAGTAATTGTTTGTTTTTTACTTTTGAATTGATCGTACCAACTTCCGGCTTTTGAAGTAACAAAACTTGAACCAAAGTTAATTTGAATCACACCACCGTTCTTTTTAAGGGCTAACAGCATGTCGTCATTCATATTACGCTCAAAACCCGGCGTGTATTTACGTAGTGAAGAGTGTGACGCAATAACGGGTGTGTTAGACAATTCCATTACTTGATAAAATGCATCGTCCGAAATATGCGATACATCAATCAGCATGCCGATGTTATTCATCTCTTTTACTAGCTCTTTACCGAATGGGCTTAAGCCTTTCCACTTGCGACGAATATCGTATGATGAGTCAGAAATATGATTGCTTTGCGAGTGAGCTAGGGTGATGTAACGCACGCCACGATCAAAAAAGTGTTGTAGGTTTTTCATTTCGCCCTCGATAGGCGATCCGTTTTCCATACCCATGGCAATCGACATTTTACCTTGCGCAAATTGTGCTTCTATATCGCTTGTTGAGCTGGCAATGGCAAACTTATCTGGAGCACGAAACGCAATCGCTTCCATACCATCAATCAATTGATTCGCTAATTGAAAGCTTTTTCCTTTGCCTTCAAACTCTAAATGAGCAGGAATATAAATCGACATAAATGGCGCGTTTAAACCGCCTTTTACTGCACGAGGGTAATCAAAATCGCCGCTCTCAGTAGCTTTAGTTACATCCGCCCATTTATCATGAATGCGGTAAGGTACATCAATGTGAGTGTCGATTAAAATGGTATCGTGAGCAAGCTTAATTGCTTTATCTGAAGGGGTTATTTCAGCGCTGACTGCGCCAGTTAATGCAATCGACATTGCAGCAACTAGTGAGCTTAGTTTTATCATTTATAATGGCTCTTTGAGTTAAAAAAACCATTGTCTATTTTTACGTCGTGTCTGACAAGTTTACTCGTCGAATTGCGCTTCACTTTGCAGTGCTTTGAATTCACTTTTAGAGATTATGGTGACCGATTCGTGCAGTTCAGAGAAAAACACCATGGCTTCGCCGCTTTTTAATTGCTGATTAACTTGCGCCACTTTACTTTCAATACTGAATTCTTGTTCGCCATAATCTGTGCCTTCACGCAGTACATAGCTTTCAATTAGGTTGTACAGTGTGTCTTTATCAAGTTGTTCAAAAGGAATAATCATAGTCACTCTTTATCGGTGTTATTAAATACACATTGCTTAAAATAGTCAGGCACTACTTGCTCTAACCAATACACGGGCTTAAGTGGATTGTTACCGCTAATAAAGCCAACGTGGCCGCCTTTTTCAGAGATACGCAGCGTAACATGCTCACTTACATCCTGACTACTTGGAACCGCTTTAATCGACAGCATAGGGTCGTCTTTGGCATGAATAATTAGTGTAGGTGTCGCAATATCTTTTAAATATGGCATCGCACTGGCTTTTTTGTAGTAATCGTGTGCATTCTCAAAGCCATGCAACGGTGCTGTAAGCTGGTTATCGAACTCTAATAAATCGTCAATTTCCATTAATTGATCAGTGGTGATCGGTATCTGCTGTTTAATTTGCGGTAATTTACGTTGCATCGACTTTTTCATTCGATCGAGTAAATATTTTTGATAAATTTTACCTAAGCTTTTACGAATAACATCACTAGATGATGATAAATCATAGGGCGCAGATATCACGGCAGCTGCGTTAAGCGGGCAGTGAATGTTTTCTTCGCCTAAATACTTAGCCAGTACATTACCACCCAATGAAAAACCCACCGCTACAATAGGGCGATTTGGAAACTGTTGTTTTAAATGATTTATAAAAAAAGCTAAATCGGCGGTGTCGCCACTATGGTAGGCTCTTGGTAAGCGGTTTACTTCGGTTGAGCAGTTTCTAAAGTGCATCAATACGACAGCAAAGCCTTGCTTTTTTAATGCCTTCATCATGCCTTTGGCATAAAAACTGTTGATATTGCCTTCAAGTCCATGAAGTACCACTGCGAGTGGTGCTTTTTCGTTATGCGGGAGTGACCAAGCAAGCTCAATAAAGTCACCGTCGGGGGTATCAAGTTGCGCAAGTTCGTAGCGAGTATGATGAAAAGGGCGGAAAAAACGCGGTATTATGGTTTGAACGTGTCGGTTGGTCATCCACCATGCGGGTTTGAACTTAGGGATCATGTCTGTACTACGCACTTTGCAATTAACGAAGCGCTAGTGTAGCAAATTTTTTATATTTAAAAATAAAAAGCGCCTAATCAGTAAACTAATAAGGCGCTTTGTGCGTCGTGCTTAATGCTGTTCTTTAATATCTGCATCGTGTACTTTTTTCATGAAAAAATACACAAAGAAGAGGCATAAACTAATAACGACGCCTAAAAATCCAAATGATAAAAATAGTACTGGGTCGCTAAAAAAATCTCTAAAGAATACGTCCATAATTGCCTCCTGATGTCTATGGGGTAATCATAGGCTGGCTCAGTGGTACTTGATATGATCCAGATCAAGCTATTTTACAGATTATAAAATGGGCAATGCAGATGTTGATTTTGATCAATAAAGTTAAGTCGATTTTGCACTTTTTAGTAAATTATCTGCGATTTTTTAATCACTTTTATAATAAAGATGGTCAGCAAAGTTCAGCTTTGAATAACCGTTGCTTTGTTTTAGGTTAAATAAAACGGCTCTATTATCGTTAAGTGTTGAATAATTTCTTTTGTGGGGGAAAACGTGGAAATTACTTATTATTCCCACGCTATTTTGGAAAGCATTTTAAATATTATTCACATTGAAGTTTTGCTTGTTCAG